>Ga0105247_10000209_pt1 | contig 56848 bp, 51 predicted proteins | sample KBSS24metaG_FD_81519 | JGI IMG/M metagenome (GOLD analysis project Ga0105247, IMG submission 81519) | Switchgrass rhizosphere microbial communities from Kellogg Biological Station, Michigan, USA - KBS S2-4 metaG | ecosystem: Host-associated > Plants > Roots > Rhizosphere > Soil | place... | reverse complement strand
CGGATCATCGCGACGTCATCGATGGCGGGCAACGTAGGTGCTCCGTATATGTCGCACTACGCGGCGGCAAAGTGGGGGGTCATCGGGCTGGTGAAGTCGGCGGCTTTGGAGGTGGCCACGACCGGCGTCACCGTCAACGCCATCTGTCCGACCAATGTGAACACGGCGATGCTGCACAACGACGACATGTACAGCTTCTTCGCGCCAGGGATCGACTCGCCCACCGCGGATCAGGCGATGACGGCGTTCGCTGCCAGGATCCCGATGGGTGTGCCATGGGTGGAGCCGTCGGACGTCAGCGACGCGGTGCTGTTCCTGGCCGGCGATGCGGCCAGGTTCATCTCCGGAGAGACGATCGCCGTCGCCGCCGGCTCGATCGCCCGCACCGCGAGCTGACAGCAGGGCAACCGACGGAGGTACCTCTTCGGTCCCGTGTTTACCATGAACCGATGCGTTGACCCGCTGTCGTCATCCGCTGCTGCGCCGCCGTCCTGCTCGCGTTGTACTTGATCGTCATCGCGAGGCTGACTCTGCTTGCCGTCGTGGCGCGCGCCCGACTTCGCTGAGCGGCGGTAGCGTCCGCGTAATCTGAGCGCGTGGAGCAGCGCCGAGCAATCGCCTACCAGGGCGAACCAGGATCCAACTCGGACATGGTGTGCAAGCAGCACTATCCAGATCGGGAGTCCGTGCCGTGCGCCTCGTTCGAGGACGTCTTTGCCGCCGTCGAGCGCGGCGAGGCCGAACTGGCGATGATCCCGATCGACAACAGCATTGCCGGACGCGTCGCCGACATACACCACTTGCTGCCCGACTCCGGGCTTTACATCATCGCCGAGCACTTCCTGCGGATCCGCTTCGCGCTGATGGCTCTGCCGGGCACCCAGCTCGACGAGATCTCCAGTGTGCACAGTCATGTGCACGCCCTCGGGCAGTGTCGCCGCTTCATCCGCGACCACGGACTCACCCCAGTCGTCGCCGGCGATACAGCCGGTGCCGCTCGCGAAGTTGCCGAGGCCGGCGACCGCAGCCGTGCCGCGATCTCACCACCGCTCGCCGCAGGCATCTACGGCCTCGATGTGCTGATCGACGACATCGAGGATGAGGAGCACAACACCACGCGATTCGTCGTCCTGTCCCGCGATTTTGTTCAGGCACCGGCCAGTAACGGGCCGGTCGTCACGAGCTTCGTCTTCAACGTCCGCAACCTGCCGGCGGCGCTCTACAAAGCACTCGGCGGCTTCGCGACCAACGGCATCAACATGACCAAGCTCGAAAGCTACATGGTCGGCGGACGATTCGCTGCCACGCAGTTCCTCGCCGAAGTGGACGGTCACCCCGACGACCTCGGCCTGAAGCGCGCGCTCGAGGAGCTGCGGTTCTTCACCACCGAGGTCAAGATTCTCGGGGTCTATCCGGCGGACGCGTTCCGCGCCTAGCACGGTGGGGCCTTCGGGATGCAGATCAAGACCTCGGTTCCACGAGCCGCCCCGTCCTCGGTGAGGGTGAGTGCTACCTGCTGGGCGCGTGCATGCCGGCGCGCATCTACTCACTCGCCGCGTGAGGACGGAGATCGCTTCTGGCCGACTCGGCGAAACGCTTCTCAGCGGTGCCGAGGTCGTCGCCCGTTCAGTCGGACTCCGACGCCCCATCCATAGGATCTGTTCTGCCGGTGGCGGAGCCAATCTCATCTGTTGCTGCAGTTGATACGAACCGAATTGGACGTGTGTCGATGGGCGCGAATCGCGACGAGATGCTCGAACGCGCACTGGCTGCAATACCACCCCGTCCGAGAAGAACTGCCCGAGGGCGACCTCAGTCACCGACTCTGGGCCATGTCTCCGGACCAGCCTCGGCTCGTTATCCGAAGTAAGCGCCAAGCGGGGAAGATCGGCAACTTTCTGCTTCACGACCGAATCCTCGTCATGGAGATAGAGTCGGCGCGACGCTCTGTCCTCAGGTACTTGCGTGAGCTCGACTTTGCCCCGCGCGAACCTCTCGTTGACCTAGCGAACGTGCCCAAGTTCGAGTACCACGTTTATCGAACTCGCGCCGATCCCGGAGCCCTCAGGCTCGACGCCTCGTACGGTGATGGGCCTGCGCTGCTCACCTTGCGGGCCGGGTACTACTTCGTCGACGAGGGCGAACTCCTCCTCGCTTCCCGCGTCATTGCAAGTGAAGCCCTCTTGCTGCTTGCTAGACACGGCTTCGACGCGGCACAAGTGGTTGATCGCCCGCCCACGCGACTGCTCGCTTCAGCCTGGGAACCCGACTTCGCCCTCGAATCCTCACTGGGCTTCGAGTCGACCCTCGCCCTGTTCGCCGGCGCGGAGGCTGACTCGCAACTGCACGCCAAAGCAGAACAGCGACTCGCTGAGATGACGGAACGACGAATCCGGGCAGCACCTCCGATCCGCGCACAGCTCGCAGACGCACTCCCACCCGCAGTCGCGGACTGGTTCAGCGGCTGGCTACAGAGCGGCGCATGGCGCGATAGCGCTCACTTCGCGAGTTCACTCACATCGGGTCCCCCAGATCAGCAATGCTTGACATACCACGGCGAGTACGAGCGGGACGAGCAAGACAGATCGACGGTCACCCTCGCGCTACCGACTTCCGCGGCGACGGCCGATTCACGATCGTGTGGTCGGCGCCGTCCGACGACGGGCACCCCGTCTCCGGGAAAATCGCATTCAGCGTTACCGGCATGACCAAAGCGCGTGTCACACCGGACGCCAACCAGGCTGTCGCGACGACGAGCATCAAGCACGGTGCCGGCCTTGGCTTGCTCACTGCGAGCCATCGGCCTAGCCGTTCTCGCCGCCGTCTTCGCCCCCTTCAACCGCCGATCCAAAGCCCGATGCGAAAGGTGGCGCTCCGTTAGCCGGCACGCCGCTATGAAACCTTGCGTTTGGGTGAAATGCCGCCGAGGGTTGGGAATTGCGCGCGGAGGTTCTCCTCCGCTGCCCGAGTTTCAAGCTTCCGATGCGAATCGCTCTACCGCGTCCACGATGCTGGCATCTGCCGACTGCATCGCGCACCTTGACAGTGTCAGCATACTCAGTAGGATGATCGCGACGAAGCCACCTCTCCTGGGCGACATGACAAAGGCGAATTGGCTCTCATCACACGTCCTCGGGGAGAGACCCATGGCCATTTCGCAGCATCGTAAATTCGCGTGCGTAACATTCGGTGCCGCGCTCACAATCTCGCTGACGGCAGCCTGCAGCAGCTCGTCGAGTGACGGCGCCGACAAAGCTAAAAGTGGCCCATACCAAGTGACCGGAATGTTTGCACGCAGCGGTCTGCTCGAAGCAGTCGGCACCAACTGCCTCGCGGCGTTGCGGGTAGCCGTCGATACCGTGAACCGAAGCGGGGGAATCGGCGGGCGCCAGGTCGAGCTTTCCGTTGTGGATTCAAAGGGCGACCCAGCACAAGCCGTCGCCGCAGCACAAAAGGCCCTCACCGGATCGCAGAAGCCGGATCTCTTCATCCCGGGCTGCACCAGCGTCGAAGCCGTACCTGTCGCCCCAATCCTGACCGAATTTCAGGTCCTCAGTTTATCGTCCGCAATCGACCCGTCGCTGAACGATCCTCAAAAGTATCCGGATCACTTTCAAACCGGCGTTTCGCTGACATCGCTGATCGCGACGGTTGTAACGCGACTGACTAGGGATCACATTTCAAAGGTCGGACTCGTGGTTCCCGACACGCAGCTCGGGCATTCTTCACAGAAAGAGTACGCCAAGCAGCTCAGCTCTGCGGGAATTGGCTTGGAGACAGTTCAGGTCCCTGGTGATGCGACCGACGCCACCTCACAACTGGACAAGCTTCGTGCGAAAGCACCCGACGCGTTGGTAGTCGGTATCAATGGGCCAGCGGTCGTGCCGGTCCTGAAGGCCAGAACCAAATTGAAGTGGAAAGTTCGGCTGTATGGCGATACGAACACCTCTGCGAATGACCTGACTAGCCTTGTCCAGCCTGCAGATCTCGAAAACAGCTTAATGGAATATCTGCCGGAGGAGCTAAAGGGGGACCCGCTATCACGTTCTTCAGCGGTCACGCTTCTGAAGAATGGTCTGCTCTCTCGGCTCGGCGGAAATATCCTGTTCGGCCTGCCGACCTATAGCGCGGTATTCAATACGCTGCTCATCGCTCAGGCGGCGGCCAAAATTGCCAAGTCCACCGCAACGCAGGACATGGTTAAGGCATTGGAATCCCTCAACCAAACCCCCACCGATTATATAGGGCCAGACAGTATCGGGTTCACATCATCACGGCATTCTGTCCAGTGGCCCGTGGACCACCTCGTCTTCGCCCCGGCCGGCTCCCGCTCGAACCTGGTTGTCGATTCCGCGCCTGTCGGGAGCTAGGCGGGCGCCGGTGCGATGTGGAGGATGGCAGCGACACACGCACCGGCGGCTGAGGTTACGTTTCGGTGCGTGGGGTGCGTCGGCGGCGGGCGGCACGGCGCATGATGCGCTGGTGAGCGGAGAAAGGGCGTCCTGGTGCTGATCGCTATCTGGGCCGGCTTGGCCACGGGCGCTATATACGCGCTAGTCGCGGTGACGAACAACATCACCCTGTCGCAACTTGGCGTCTTCAACTTCGCCCAAACGCAGTTCTTGGTCGCTGGGGCGTATCTCGCTTACCAGGGCATCGAGGTTTGGGGTCTGCCTTGGTACGGCGTAGCCATCGGCTCCGGCGTCTGCCTTGCCTCGGCGGGTTGGGCGCAGGAGCGGTTCACCATTCGGCCTCTCGGCGGATTGGTAGCTGGTCACAGTGCGACGTTGGTGACGACCGTAGGGGTGGCAACGGTGGTCCAGGGAGCGCTCGTTCTCAAGTGGGGAACTACCCCGCTGACGGTCCCGTTCTTCGGCGGCGACGGGTCCTTCGATTTCCTCGGAGGACGATTGCAACCGGTGGATGTGTTTCTTTTCGGATTGACGGCTTGCCTGTGCGCCTGCCTCTACGCTGCGTCGTCGCGGACGAGATGGGGCCTATCAGGGCGAGCTGTCACAACAGACGAGGATGCCGCGCGCTTACGCGGAGTAAATGTCGAGTGGCTATCTAGTTCATCGTTCATGCTGGCGGGGTTCCTCGGCGGCGTCCTCGGCCCATTCATTGCGGCAAAGACAGGGGTGGCAGTGGAGCTCAGCGGTTCTCTGCTGATTTACGGCTTCGTAGCCCTCGCTATCGGCGGTTTCGGCAGCTACATCGGGGCAGCGGTAGGTGGACTCGCTGTCGGACTGATTCAGAGCCTAGTCACGAGGTATTTCGAACTGGATTGGTTTCCTATCACATTATTCGGAATTCTACTTCTCGTGCTCATCGTTCGGCCGACCGGAGTATTCGGTGCCCGCGCGACCAGAAGCCTGTGATGACGCCGCGAATAGTTAAGTCCTGGATTCAGGGCATACATTTGGCGACAGTGTGCTTCGGCATCATTCTGGTCGCTTTGCTACCACAACTCGGGCTCTCCCTTTACGGCCAGACGCAAATGCTCCTAGTCGCAATCTATGTCCTTGTCACGAGTGGCATAAATTTGAGCTTCGGGTACGCGGGAGAGATGAATTTAGGCCAGGTCGCGGTGTTCGCGGGCGGTGCGTACATCACCGCGATACTGCATGTTCACGGCGTCAACGACCTGGCAATCGCGATGCCAGCGTCCATGGTCGCTGCCGCATTCCTCGGGTTTCTCACTGGAATCCCGGGCGTCAGACTCACTGGCTTTGCGCTCGCCATGACCTCGTTCTTCTTGGTTTTGCTGATTGGGCCTCTCACCAACATTTTCGACAGCGAGACCGGGGGCGCCGTCGGCCTGCCGGGTCTGCTCAATTGGAAATTTGCGGCCATCAATATCGACACGCAGACTTTCTACGTCGTGGCGATAGCGGTCACGGTTGCCTGGTTCGCAGCGTTCCGTAACCTCATACGTTCCCGTCTCGGACTGTCACTACAGGTGTTGCAATGTAGTTCCCATCTGGCCCGGTCGTTAGGGCTATCCGTATTTCGGCTCAAAGTCACTGCTTACGTCTTAGGTGGCCTTCCAGCAGGTATCGCAGGGTCTCTATACGCGGTAACGACGGGTTACATTGGGCCGGCCGCCTTCCCGTTCAGTCTTGCCATAGCGTTCCTGGCAGCGTCCGTGATCGGCGGAAGCAAGAGCATCTACGGCCCGCTTCTCGGCTCTGCAATTCTCGTTTTGGGGCCGCTGCAGGTTGCATCCTTCGCCAAGTACTCACTCTTGATTTACGGACTTTTTCTTGCTGTGATCGCCACCCTATTCAGCGGCGGTCTCATCGCGTTTTTTACCCGGATAGCAGATCGGATCTCGCTGACCCGTTACCTCCGATTGACGCCCGAAACAGAAGGACGTAGTAGTCCGACGGATGAGGTCATCGACATTCCTGGTGAGGAGCTCATAGTCACTGGGGTTCACAAGGCATTCGGCGGGCTTGTCGCACTATCCGGCGTAAACCTTTCAGCTGCTCCCGGCCAGGTCACTGCCATCATGGGCGCGAATGGTGCGGGTAAGACCACTCTCCTCAACGTGATTTCTGGACTCGTGTCGCCAGATCGAGGCGAAGTTACGATAGGCGGCCGACGGATAACAGGTCAACGGGCGCATGTGGTGGCCCAAGCGGGCGTCGGCAGAACCTTCCAATCGCCTCTTATTCCTTCCGGGCTATCCGTTGCAGAGGTCGTCGCCACCGGTCGCCTACGACATCGCGCAGTGTCGCTCCTGGAAATAATATTTCGCGCACCGAGTTTTCATCGCGCGCGGCGCCAGGACAACAGTCACGCCCGAGTAGCGCTCAAGTTCGCGGGAATGTCGGACTTAGCGACAAGGCGGGCCGACTCGCTACCGCTGGGACCTCGACGCCTTCTCGAGGTCGTCCGGTCCTTAGCGAGCGAGCCGAATGTCCTACTGCTGGACGAGCCCGCGTCGGGCCTCGACGACGCGGGGCTTGCTGAGCTCGCCCAAATGGTGCGCCGCGCTCGTAATTCAGGCGCGACGATTGTGTTGGTGGAGCACAACGTCGCTTTCTTGCTGTCGATCGCTGACACAGTGCATGTTATGCACTTAGGCTCAGTAATCGCGAGCGGGTCTCCCGAGGAGATTCGCGAAAATGATGACGTTGTGGCGATCTATCTCGGACGCCGTCAGGTCCCGAATCCAGCCGCCCGGGCCGCGGTCACGCCCTCAGAGCGGGCCAGGCGCAGAGGAGAATCCGATGCGTGACGTCGTTTTGGCCGTCGAATCGTTGAAATTAACTTACGGCGAGGTCACGGCAGTGGCCGATGTCTCGTTTACTGTCTACCGCGGTCGTACCGTGGCGTTGGTAGGCCGAAACGGTGCCGGAAAATCGACCACTTTGGCCGGTATAGCTGGGCTACTGCCCGCCGCGGCTGGCCGAGTGACGTTGCAGGGAATTGACGTGACGCGCTTTGCGGCCCATCGCAGAGTCGAACTCGGTCTCGGATTCGTGCAGGAGGGAAAGAGGATTTTTCGGTCGCTGACCGTGGCCGAGAACCTACGGCTCGGTCTTCCTTCCGGCTACCGGAGCGGCGCAGCGGCCGCCGAGATCCTTGACGAGCTTTACGAACGGTTCCCCTCGCTGGCGGATCGCAGGAGACAAAGCGCCGCGTCGTTGAGCGGAGGTCAGCAGCAAATGGTGGCGATTGCCACGGCGCTGGCAAGCAAACCCACCGTGCTGCTAGTCGACGAGCCGTCCTCCGGCTTGGCACCCGTTATCTTTGACGAAATTCTGGATACCTTGGCCGGCCTGGTCCGCGACGGGGTTTCCGTCATCCTGGTGGAGCACCAGATAGAGGATGTGCTCAATCGTATTGCCGACGATGTCATCGTGATTGAGCGTGGTCTAATCGCCCTCGAGAAGCGTACCGACCAGGTCACCGCCGAACAGATCGCGAGCACGATTTTCGGGTAACCCCTGCGCAGTCAGGAACTGCGGGAGGTCTCGTCCGAGTCAGAATCAGCATTCCCCATAAGCGCCGAGGTCGGCAACTCAGCGGTCCCACGAACGATGTCGAAGACCCGCTCGTCCTTCACCATCTCCGACGAAACCCCTCTCATTGCTATGCGGCCCCGCTCCATGACATAGACGCGATCCGAATGTGTGAGAGCTCGCGCGACGTTCTGCTCTACCACGAGTACCCCCAAACCGTCGTCCCGAAGTTGCTCTAAGACAGCAAGGATCTTCTTGATCACGACCAACGACAGGCCGGAGGTCGGCTCGTCCAGCATGAGGATTCTCGGCGACGCCATCAACGCTTGTCCGATTGCCGTCATTTGCTGTTCACCGCCGCTCAGGAAGCCGGCGTTGCGAGATGCGTATTTACCCAGAATCGGAAACAGCGAAAACACCCGCTCCATCGATGCAGCGACGGCCTTGCGTCCGAGCCGACGTTGCGGGTAAGCACCAAACTGTAAGTTCTCACGCACCGTCAGCGAACGAAAAATCCGATGTCCCTCGGGCACATGGGCGATCCCCGCAGCGACCACCTGTGCGGCGGATGCGTGCGACAAGGTTATTCCTCCGACGGAAATGTCGCACGAGTCACGCCCCCTCCGTATCCCCGCGATAGACATCAGAGTGGTTGTCTTGCCCGCACCGTTCCTGCCTATGAGGGACACGATTTCGCCTGAACTCACCTCTAGGGAAACTCCGGCCACGGCCTCCATCGACCCGTAGCCGGCGTGCAGGTCGTTGACTCGAAGAGTCAATCTGTCGCTCATGACGCAGTGTCCAACGGGTCGCTGAGGCCTAGGAAGGCATCCGCGACCTGGGTGTCGCTACGTAGTTCGTTGGGAGTGCCGCGGAACAGACAACTCCCTTGGTGCATCACCGTGACCGTATCGGCGATCTCGAGCACCATCGGCACATTGTGTTCGATGAGCAACACACCGGTCCCAGCGGCGGCCAATCGCTTCAGAGCAGCAATGAGAAGGTCCAGTTCTCGGGGACTAAGACCGGCAGCGGGTTCGTCGACCAATACGAACTTGGGACGAGCGGCCAAGACACGAGCTAGCTCGACCATACGTTGAGTGCCGTGAGGAAGTGTGCCGGCCGGCATGTCCTGAATGTGCTCCACACCCAGAGCCTTCAGCGCCCTACGTGCCTCGGTAAGGGCCTGACGATGGGTCCGTACGCCGCGCGGAAGCCGGAGAACAGATTCCCAGGCAGTGCATCGAAGGCGCATCTCGACCATAGGCACGACGTTGGCGAGGGCGGTCGCATCGACGATGAGCTTGGGCGTCTGAAATGTGCGCGCGATGCCGAATCGAGCCCGCGCGCTCGGAGATATCCTGTCCAAACGAGCGTCTCCGACCATCACCTGACCGTCGTCCAGTGGATAGAACCCCGATATGAGGTTCAGTAGTGTCGTCTTGCCGGAGCCGTTGGAGCCGATCAGACCGTGGATGGAGCCGCGAGGTAGTTCGAGATCCACCCCGTCGACGGCACGAACTCCCCCGAATGAACGACGCGCGGATAACACGCGCAGCGTCGCATGGCTGTCGTCCCTGCGCTCGATAGCCGAATGTGCTGATGCTGTACGAAAGGATTCGGTAGGCGTCGAGGCGGCCGGCTCCGTCGCGCTCGCAGAGTCCACATGGCAGGGCGTGCGGTTCCAGAATCGCAGGCGCGACAACTGCAAGACGACGCCGTCGGGCAGGAAGACCGCAAAAACGATCAGCAAACCTCCAAAGATCAGGCCGTTGTAAGACGACCATGCGGTGAAGAACTGATTGAACGCCAACACCAACGTTCCACCGACCAAAGGTCCGAAGGAAGCACTCGCACCGCCGACGATCAACGCGACAAACAGGTAGATCGACAGTTGCGGGGATGAGCTGGCCGGCGCCATGAGCTGCTGGGTGTACGCATACATTCCACCGCCCACACCCGCGAGCACAGATGCAATGAAGATCGCGAGCAGTTTCGTCCGATAGACAGTGATTCCCATCGACGTCGCGAGCTGCTCGCTGCTGTTCAGGGCTGCGAATTGTTGGCCAACGCGACTATGCATCAGGGCCCAACTGAATACGGCCGCAACGAGAACTGTGGTCAGACAAATCACATACAATTTGTATCCGGTTAGCGCCGGGGCGAAGTCCAGAACAGTGAACAGCGGAATACCCAGCGAACCGCCGACAAAGTCCCACTTCTCTGCGACGGCCGGCACCACGAGAGCGGCGAAGAGAGAGACCAGGCCCAAATAAAATCCAGCAACGCGCAGCGATGGGGAACCCATCACCAGCCCGGCAGCCCCACCGCTGGCAGCACCGACCGCGCACATAAGAAGCAGGCCCGTATGCGTCGGGAAGTGCTCGGCCACCAACGCAGCGCTGTACGCGCCCGCAGCGAAGATTGCACTGATGCCGATGATGTACTGACCCGCATGACCGACAGCTATGCCTAGACCGATGACCACGAGAAGGAGGGCCAGCACCTGGTTGTAACTGACCATCCGGAAATCGTTGCTTCCGAACACAGTTGGAACGGCATAGGCGAGCGCCGTCAGTGTTGTGATTCCTGCAAATTGTAGGTAGCGGCGGAGGGTGATCTGTCGCAACGCGCCGCGCCGCTCCGAGCCGACGGCGGTCATACTGTCCTCACCGTTCTTGCGCCGAACAAACCCGATGGGCGGATCGTGAGGACAAGGAGCACGATGATTAAACCTGCGACGATCTCGAATTCCGAGCTGATGTATAGGTCGAACATCTGCTCCGAGAGGCCGAGTAAGAATCCGCCGACTAGGCAGCCCCGAATGCTGCCGAATCCGCCGACCGCCAGTGCAATGAACCCTTTGAGTCCGTAGAAGGTGCCGACAGAGATGTCTGAGGAGATGATCGGCGCGACGACGAATGCAGCCAACGCCGCCACCACGCCAGCGATGGCGAAGGCGATTTGGCTCAGCTGTGCGGGGTTGACTCCTCGTAACGCGGCGATTTCTCGATCTTCGGCCAGCCCTTGCATGGCCATACCGAGCCAAGTTCGTTGATAGAAAAGTTCGAGTACTGCGGCGGTGAGAAGGACCGCCACAAAGGCTGCCAAGAACTTGGTGGAGATTGAAGTGTCGCCGAGCTTGATCGAGGCGGTCCGGAACAAACCGGGGATGGCGACGACCGGATGCTGGCCGTACACGTTTACACAAACGTTCTGCAGGGCAAAGGAGAAGCCCAACGTGCTGACGAACCATCCCGTACTTCGCGCCCGGCCCGTGATGAATGGCCGAACCGCGATGCGCTCTTCGACCAGGCTCAAGATGATGACGACGACGAGGATCGCCAGAGGAACGAGTGCCATGTTCCGGTGCCACTTGACCAAGCAGAAGTAGGCGACGAGCACACCAGCCACCATCAGATCACCCTGAGCTATGTTGATGATGCCGGTGGACCGATGCACGACGCTGTAACCCAGCGCGATGAAGGCGTATACCGCGCCGATACCGATGCCGGCGATCAAGGCATTCAGAAACAGGACCATTACGGCATCCTCGAGACGTTTGGCGCCGGACGTGTGGACTGGCCGACCCTCCGTGCGGCTGTGCTGAGCGTCATCGCGGCAGCGACACTGGGATCGGAAGGCCGCTGAACTCAGCCTTCAGGATGCGTCGGAGAACCTTGCCCGACGCGGTTCGCGGAATTTCTTCGACCAGGTGCACAGCGGCCAATTTCTTATAGCCCGCGAGGCGGACATCCATCCACTGCTTGATCTCTTGCTCCTCGAGGCGAGACCCGGGCCACAAGACGATGGCAGCGTGAGGGACTTGTCCTTTCGATTCGTCGTCTATGCCGAAGACCGCGCAATCCGCGATGTCGGGATGTTGCCGCAAGACACCTTCCACCTCAGCGGGAGCTACTTGGAAGCCGGAGACCTTGATCATTTCTCGCAGTCGATCGGTGATATGAAGCCAACCCTCGGGTTCCATCCATCCGATGTCTCCGGTGCGATACCACCCGTCTGGCAGAAACACTTCTCGATCTGCGGAATCAGGTAGATAGCCAAGCGCCGTGCTGGGATTTCGCACGATCAACTCCCCGGACTGACCAGGCGGTACGGGTTCTAGAGTGGACGGATCCACGATTTGCGCCTCGACGCCGGCAACGGCGACACCAGGAGAGTCAAGACGCCACTCGTCCGGATACTTCACTGGGTTGGCAAACATGACCAACGATTCGGTTGCGCCGTAACCTTGCAACCAACGAACTCCGGTGCGGTCGGTGAACTTGGTGGCAACCCTCTCCACGACCGGAGTGGCGGACCAATTGAAGTAGCGCAGCGACCCGAGGTCGTAGCGTTCGAGGTCGGGAAAGTCTGCCATTGCCGCGGCGATCGGCCCGACGGCGATACCGACCGTGATGTGATCGTCCTGGATACTTTGCAGTACCCGTTCGAGTTCGAATCGCTTGAACAGCCGCACGGGCGCACCGGCAGCAATCGCCGCGCTGGTATTGACGATTCCGAGGATGTGAGCCATCGGGGTGTATACCTGAATCGCGTCATGCTCATCTAGCTGGAGACTCGTCTTCCACTGCACCGTCCCCGCAACCAACGACCTGTGTGAATGTCGGACCGCCTTCGGCAAGCCTGTTGTGCCTGAACTGAACGGGAGGGCCAGTTCGGCGGTTGCGAGATCGACATCGAGCTCGGCCAGCGGTTCGGCCGAAGCCCGCTCGATCACACCCCAAAACGAGTGCCAGCCGGGTGGGGCGGCATCCGCGGCAATCTTGACCGGGACGCCAGCGAACCCGGGGCTACTCATGCCCGGTCCGTCGCCGACCACAGCCGCCGGTTGGGTGAGGTCCAGCGCGTGGCGAATCTCCCCTTCTTTCCACGCCGACGACATGATGACGGCCGCGGCACCGAGTTTGCTGATGCCGTAGAAGGCGATGATCCATTCCGGACGGTTCGTCAGGCAGATGGCCGTCCGATCCCCTGCGCAGATGCCGAGTTCACGTAATGCATTGGCGAAGCTGTTCGCTAGAGCGTCGAGCTCGCGGTACGTGTACCGCTCATCCGCAAACCGCAGGGCGATGCGTTCGGGGAAACGTAAGGCTGCGGATTCGATGAAGTGATGGAATGGTCGATTCGGAAACGGCACATCGATCGCCTTCAGTGAGTGACTCGCCATGGATCCGCACTTTCTCTCATCTGGAACGGGCTCCTGCCATCGATTGGGGAATGAGGTGGGAACCTCGGGGCGACCCCGTGGGATGGCTCAAAGTCTGCGATCGGGACTCGCCATTCAAGTCGCGAGTCCCGATCGCAGGGGAAGTTAAGTGTTAGGCAGCACCCGGCGCGAGATACTCGATGCCGTACTCGCCCCGCTTGAGTTGGCACATCTTGAAGTGTTCCGCGGGCCAGCCGTTGTGCTGTTCACTCGAGCTGAAGCTTTGGGTTACGTTGGGCATGACCGTCTCGAGTTTCGTATTCTCAAGGACTTCAGCGAGTTTCTTTCCATCAAGCGACCCCGCGTTCTCAATGGCGTGCTTGATAAGCTGTAATTGCATGTAGCCGCCGAGCACGTTCGCCGTATTCGCGTTGATCCCAAATTTGGCGGCTGAGGCCTTCAGCAAAGCCGTGACTTCGGGTGTCAGCAGGTTGGACGCGGGTTCTCCCTGTGCGTAGTAGTAAATGCAACCGTCCACCGCGTCGGCCGGCAGCTGCGCTTGGGAAACGCCGTAGATGTTCAAGTTCCCCCACCCGATGACGTGCGGCGCCCAGCCAACTTGTTTCAAGCCGGACACGAGTGCGGGCACACCCGTGTAAGCCGTGATCATCAAGGTTTCGACGCCCGCCCTTTTTGCTTCTTGAATCTGCGTCGAAAGGTCAACTGCGGTTGGTGAAAACACGACCGTCGACATTACGGTCAGCCCGGCCTCTTTCGCGTCCGACTTGATGTCTGCGGCGATCTCGTCGCCCAGCAGTGATCCGTCAGACATGGTGCCAATCTTGTCGAAATGCTGCGACTTGGCCCAGTCGACCATGCCCTTGGCATACAACTTGTTGGACGGTAAGCTGCTGAACCCGGTCGGGTTCTTGTCCGGGTCGAACAACTCGGCTGAACTCGAACCGTTCATCACGAGAACATGATTTTTCATGAAGTAGGCGTGGAGCTGCTGCTGCACCGATCCGAACGAGTCGTTGATCACGATCGTCTTTCCGTCGGAAACGACTTTCCGACCGAAACTAAGTGCCGCCGCGGGATCAAACTTGTCGTTGTAATCAGTGACATCGATCTTGCGCCCGCAGATGTCGCTGTGTTCGTTGAAATAGGTCGCGGCGACGGCGACAAGCTGCTGTACGATCTGGCCGCTCGACGCAGCTGGGCCCGTGAGCGGTTCAATGTTTGCGATCTTGATCGGGCCATCGGGAAGCGACGAACAGTTCGTGCCGCTCGCGTTGCTTCCGCCGGTACTCCCACCTGGAGCGTTTGAGCCGGACGTCTCATCTCCTGAACTGCTACATGAGGCCAAAAGCATGACCGCGAGGGCAGCGCCTGCCGTCGCTCGCGCCGTCCAAATTGTGCGTGAATTCATTTGGGTTCCTTCTAGGAGGAGGAGAGAAGTCTCGACGTGGGCGGCGCGAGCGCCGTCGCGGGCGAACAGTCCGCGCAGCGGACGGTGCATTAACGGTTGTTTATCGCGAAAGCAGAGATAATCATCTCGACTGGACTATCGGCGCCCCCTGTTTTGATGCGCACCCGGTGGCGTGTAGGCATGCCGTGCTCATTGGTAGAAGCCAAGTTGATGAATTCGAGCGAAGGCCCGGGCGTCGTTTGCATCCATGACGCTTCCCGACCTGTCCGATCGGACGAGGGTGGCCATGAGTGCGACCGGCGGGAGGCCCGCGGTGCGCACCATCTCGACGGCAAGTGCGCCGCGCTCGGGGTAACCCGCGACGGTCTCCTTCGGGATCCGCAGAGGTATGAGGTGACCAGGCCGCGTGAACTGATCCGGCGTAGTAGTTGGATCGGCTAGGGCACGCGCTGTGCGCGCACGGTCTGACGCTGAGATGCCGGTGCTGCCCTGATCGAAGTCGACTGAGACGCCGTAAAACCAAGCCGCCGACGGCGTACCTGTCGGGAATCTCTCCATAAATGGCAATTGCAGGCGATCCGCTTCTTCGGCCGAAAGTGCAGCGCAGAGAAACCCGGAGGTGTTTCGGACAATGAATGAGACGATTTCGGGCGTAGCTTGGCACGCCGGGATGACGAGATCGAAATCTTCCGTCGCGCCCCCGCCTAGCACGATGAGCGATGGGTTGGGCCGGCTGAATGGCGACTCCTTCACATTCACGGATGGTTCATCCGTTGCGGAGTTCGTTGAGTGTTTGACCGAACCGCCACCGAGTCGGGGGAACGACGGGGGGCGCTTATCGAAGTACGAGGCTGCGCCCTCTTTGAAGTCCCGTGTCGATAAGCTGTGCTCCATCGCATCCACGGCTTGGCGTTCGGCGTCCGCGAGGCCCGCGTGCAACTGGGTATAGACCTGTCTTTTGATAACGGCCATTGACGCTGGCGAACACCGCTCGGCGACGAATCGCACGTATTCTTGAGCCGCCGCCACGACAGATCCCTGCACGACCCGGTTTGCCAATCCCATGCCTACGGCTTCCGTGCCGGTAACGACACGGCAGGACAAGAGCAGGTCCAGTGCGTGGCCGGACCCGATCAAGCGGGGCAGGAGCCAGCTGGTGCCCCACTCTGCGATCAGTCCGCGCGTGGCGAACGCAGTCGTGACTTTGGCGTCGGGGGCGATATATCGGACATCGCACGCGAGCGCGAGTGCGAGCGCCATGCCGGCGACGGGACCGTTGATTGCCGCAATCGTCGGCTTGGGGATGGAAAGAATGGACGTGAACGTTCCGCGGAAGTCCGCTCCCCACTCCGGGTCGCCCGCCGTGGGTGGTGCGGGCCGCATGCCAACGCCGCTTTTCGTTTCGGCAAGCAGCGACATGTCCGCACCGGCGCAGAAAGCGCGACCAGATCCGGTGATGACAATCCCGACTACGCGGGAGTCGTCCGTGGCACGTGCGAGCGCGTCGTCGATTTCCGCACCCATTTCAAAAGTCCATGCGTTGAGCGCGCCCGGCCTGTTCAAGGTGAGCGTCGCGACGGGATCGTTTACGTCGTACAAGATCGTGTTATAACTGGCGGTCATTTGCGCACCTTGCGGGCGCCTAAGCCGAGCACGCGGCTTGCCAGAATGTTGCGTTGGATCTGCGAGGAGCCGCCGTAAATGCTGCCGGCCCGCCCATACACGTATCGATCAAACCAGCGCGTCCGGAGTTCGGAGGCGTGGTCGTCACAAAGGTCCATCGCCGCGGCGAGCAGGTTTTGCTCGACCATCGTCATGAGCAACTTGTCTACGGAACTTTCGGGGCCGGGGGTATGTTCGGCGATTCGAAGTCCGAGTCGCCGCAGACTGTGCATGTGCAGAACTTCCAGCAACGCCGCAACCTCGCCGAGCCGGCGCTGAACACTGACGTCGTGCAATGCCCGTTCGCCCACTTCGTCCAGGAGTTCGCCGAACATGCGCGCGAACTTCGCGCCGTAACCGAGGTCTAGAGCTCCACGTTCGAAGCTGATCGTCGACTGCGCGATTTCCCAACCATCTCCGGCAGCTCCCAACAGGGCTGACGACTGCACGTGGACGTCGTCGATGAATATTTCTGCAAATTCATCATCGCCGTTCGCCATCACCACGCCGCGCACCGTCACCCCTGGCGCGTCCATCGGCATGAGAAAGGCGGACAAGCCCTCATGCTTTCGACCTTCTTTGCTCGTGCGGGCGAGGAGCAAACACATGTCGGCGAACGCGCCGAAGCTCGTCCAAAGCTTGCGCCCGGATAGCACCCATCCGTCGGCGACGGGCGTCGCCCGTGTTGTCAGTGCAGCTAGATCCGATCCGGCATCAGGCTCGGAGAACCCTTGGCACCAGATGACCCTGGCTGCGAGCAAGTCGGGAAGGTAAGCAGCTCGCTGTTCTTCGGTGCCGTGCGAAAGGAGCACCCGCCCCAGATAGCTCAGGGGCAGCGATGTCGGCGCCCCCGCGGCGCCGAGCTCTTCGTTGAAGATTGCCTCTTCTGCGGGGCCCAGCCCTTGGCCGCCGTATTCTTTCGGCCAGGAAAGCGCGGTCCAGCCACCGGCATAAAGAGCCTGCTGCCACGCAACCATGAAGCTGAAGCGCTCTGCAAGATGCCCAGGTTCGGGTTCGGCGGGCAAGTTGGTGATGAGCCACGTTCGCAGGCGCTCACGAAACTGGGCCTGTTCGGGCGTATCTCGTAGGTTCACGAGGACGCCTTTTCGGCGGCAGATGCTCGCCTTCGACCGAGTTCCTTCTGGGCGTCGGCGGCGCCGCCGAGCAGGCGTCCGAGGAGCTGGGCGTGCCTCAGCCGCAGATGCGCGTCGTTCTCCCACGTGACTCCGATGCCACCGAGGACCTGGATTGACGATTCGACAACGCGAATCGCTGCCGGGCCGCACCACGCCGTGGCGGCGGCGGCCACGCGCTCGGCCTCGTCGATGCCTTCATTTTCCGCAGCCCATGCAGCGCCGAAAGCGATGGATCGCGTCGCCTCGGCGTCGACCAGCATGTCCGCGCAGATGTGCTGGACCGCCTGAAATTCGGCAATAGGTCGGCCGTATTGCTCTCGCACCCTCGCGTAGGACACGGCTTCGGCGAGTGCAGTACGCGCGAGCCCGCTTGCGGACGCGGCCAATCCAGCGCGTACCACCACGAGGGCGCGCCGCACCGCCTCACTCTGTGCGCTCGTTCGATCGTTCGGTAGAAGATCGTCGATGACGGCGAGCGGGTGCAGCGGATCCGGGCCGCGCAGCTGGGTCGGAACGGCTTGCGTACGGCGGACGGCGTTTTCGGGCCCCAGCTGGATGATTTCGGCGTCGGGCAACCAATCCCAGGCGAGGTTGGGCTGCGTCGAGGGCCAGATGAGCCTGCTGTCCAACGTCAGACACATGGGGCGGCCAGCGGCGAGGGCAATCAATCCTTCGTCGTCGTCGCACGCCGTCAATACCGACGCGGCACCCATCGCCGTAGCAACGAACGGTACAGGTGCCATGGACCCGGCGAGTGCCTCGGCAAGAATGCAGGCGTCAACGACGGATCCGCCACCGCCTCCGAGGCGCTCTGAGACGAGGATCCCCGTCCAACCGAGACCGGCGAGGCGGGACCACGATTCGGCCCTGACGCGGCCGTCCTTGTCATCGAGTGCCGCTCGCAGGAAAGCATGTCCGTAAACCGACGACGCGTAGTGACGTGCCGCCTCTTCTAGGAGCCGCTCGTGCTCCTCGAAAGCAAATGGCATGGCCTCACCGTCAGGGCTAATGCGGTCGCGGCCAGTGTGCACAGCATCCTTGGTGCGTGTCAACCTACTGAGAAGGATGTTGCGGTACTGTCACCTGGTGGCATCAAATATGAGTCGCCCAAGGCTCGGTTCACACGTCGTGGCGTCGCCGCCGCGAGTCGATCGCGGTTACTCTGCAGTCCTCAGCCCATTCGGGCCTGAGCACCGGCGAGCAGACCATGAGGCCGCGGGCCGCGGCCATGCGCCCCTCCCGAAGTGCATAACCACGAGGATTCATGAATTCAGCTACGCGCAGACGGCTCATGGGCCGCGAAGCCGACTACGCCAACGCGACGACTGCAAGGTGGTGCCGATTGGACGAGCCACGGAGGGCCATCTCGAACGCCCCCTCGAGCGAGTGTGATGGCAATGAGCACCGCTGACGAGGCGGAGGGAATCTCCGATTCTCGATCGCTGCACGAACGCCAACTTGCCGGACGAAACATGGTCCTCCGTGCTGCCGCAGAAGCGTTCACCACGCGCGGCTATGCGGCGACCTCGATCGACGATATTGCCGATCGATTGAATGCAACCAAAGGGCGCGTCTACCATTACTTCCGAACGAAAGGCGAAATTTTCGTCGGAATTCATCGGCGCGCGATTGAAATCGTCCTGGAGGCTGCGCGGCCGATTTTCGAGAGTGACGAGTCGGCCACCGTTCGACAGTTCCATATGGCGCGTGTGCATGCGCTTTCGATGATGACACAGAGCAGCTTCATGAGAACAGCAGTTCAACACACCGAGATGAGCTTGGCTAGCGAGGGACGGACCCGACAGCGGGAGATTGACGAGGTGTTCGAACTACGCAACAGCTACGAAGCTATGTTTGAAGACGTCATCGCGGAAGGCATTGCGAATGGTGAATTCAGCATTCGCGATCATAAAGTGGGTGCGAAGGCAGTGCTCGGCGCGCTCAACTGGATGAGTGTGTGGTATAGCGGCACCCTGGCCAGCGGCCAACATCGACAGGCTGAGATCGCTGATGTGATCGCTACTTTCGTGGTCGGCGGCCTGGGCGCATCCCACGACGCGATCGCCCTCGCCCGAGAGTGCTCCGCTTTCGGCGAGCCAAGCTAGTTCGCAGCGCAGAGCGCTAGAGACATCGCTGGCGCGTGTCGACCTCGAGGCCGTGATCTGAGTCCGGCTCTAACCACCTTCAAGCCTCTGTAGAAACGGACGTAACGTGCACATTCCCGAACGCGCAATGGTGAAATCGCAAACGTCGCAGCACGGTTCTGGGACAGTGACGATTGAAAGTTTCGACGAGGGAGTACGAGTTCTCGCTCTCGAAGACCCGGCTCGCCGGAATGCACTCTCATGGGCTCTCCAAGCCGACCTCACATCTGCCGTAGGCACCCTCGCGGGCGACCCCGCCGCGCGTGTCCTCGTGATCACCGGACGGGGCCCCGCCTTTTGTACGGGTGCGGACCTGCCCGAGGTATTCGGCAACGCCGGCCGGCACGTCGCCGACGTCCGAGACACACTGAGGAAGGTCTACGCGAGTTTTCTCAAGATCCGCGAGCTCCAGATGCCTACCATCGCAGCTGTCAACGGAGCGGCGACCGGCGCAGGTGTAAACCTAGTGTCTCGTGGCGTTGATGCTTGGACGCTTGGTGGTGCGGGAGCGTGATGTGTGCCTGCATTACCTGCCCCGGCGTTGGGGCTTCGAGATGGCGACAGGGAACCGCTGACGTCGTGGACGAGGGCGTCCTCGATCAGGGCTGGGTTGGCGCAGCGGGCGCGGACCGTGCTGCTGGCCGCCGACGGTGTGTCGAACACGGAGATCGCCGAGCGGGTTGGGGTGTCGCGCACGACGGTGGTGTCGTGGCGGGACCGGTACGCGCGCGGCGGGATCGCCGACCTGGCCGAGGAGCAGCGGCCGGGCCGGCCGCGGCTGATCGATCACGACAAGATCATCACTGCGACGTTGCTGCCGCCGCCGAAGAAGCTCGGGGTGACGCACTGGTCATCGCGCCTGCTCGGGCAGCGGCTCGGGGTTGCGAACAGCGCCGTCGCTCGGGCCTGGCGCGACTACGGGGTGCAGCCGTGGCGGGCGGCGACGTTCAAGTTCTCCACCGACCCGGAGCTGGTGGCGAAGGTGACCGACGTGGTCGGCTTGTATCTGGCGCCGCCGGAGAACGCGACCGTGCTGTGCGTGGACGAGAAGTCCCAGACCCAGGCTCTGGACCGGACCGCGCCGATCCTACCGATGCAGCCCGGCCTGCCAGGGAAGCGGACCCACAACGACGTCCGGCACGGCACCACGACGCTGTTCGCGGCGTTGGAGATCCCCACCGGGCAGGTGACCGCGGCGGTCAAGACGCGACACCGGCACCAGGAGTTCCTGGCGTTCCTGAAACAGGTCGCCAAGGCCTATCCCGAGGGCGACGTGCAACTGGTGATGGACAACTATGCCGCCCACAAGCGCGTCGAGGTCCGCACCTGGCTGGCCGCGAACGATCGGATCAAGGTCCACTTCACCCCGACCTCCGGATCGTGGCTGAACCGGTCGAGGTGTGGTTCGGGATCATCGAACGCCAGGCCATCCGCCGCGGCACCTTCGGTTCCGTCAAGGAGCTCAACGCCAAGATCCGCACCTTCATCGACGGCTGGAATGAGCGCGCACACCCGTTCGTCTGGACCAAGACCGCCGACGAAGTTCTCAAAAAGACCAAGCGTCCAACGACTTCGAACTCAGACCATTAGCCATGTCGTGCGACGTTCGGTACGCGGGAGCGGATGCGGTGTTTGGAATATCGTTCGCGAAGCTGGGAATCCACCCGGGAGGAGGGTGCAGCTACTTTCTCACTCAGGCAATCGGCCGCCAGCGTGCCCTGACGCGCATCCTCGACGGCGGGTCGCTTACCGCGGTGGAAGCGTTGCGACTCGGACTGGTCCTCGACGTCGTGGACGATCCATTGGAAGCATCGATCGAGCGCGCTCAGAAATGGGCCGCTGTCGACCCACAGCTCGCACGCGACATGACGCGAGCGGGTCCTTCGAGAAAACCCTCGACTTTGAAACATTGGCACAAGCCGCATCGTCGCGAAGTCCGGCGCTCATGGTCGCCATTTCGCGCGTCCGCCGATAAATTTTCAATGAAGTAAGCACGTGAGCGGAGGTATCGGGTGCGTACATACACAATATCTGGCAGCAGCTCGGGCATTGGCTTGGCTATACGCGAAACTCTTGAGCGGGCTGGCCATCGCGTCATCGGGGTTGATATATCCGACGCCGAGGTCATCGCCGATCTCGGGCGTCCAGACGGTCGTCTAGACGCGGTCCGGAAGGTGCTCGAAATGTCAGGAGAACGCTTGCATGGGGTCGTGGCCAGCGCGGGGGTCTCCCCGTCGCATTCTGTCGACTCTATTCTGAGTGTGAACTTTTTCGGGGCTCGCGATTTCCTGGACGCTCTCGCGCCTGCGATGGAAGGGGCGAACGTGGGGGCCGTGGCAATCGCGTCGGCCGCCACACAACACCCCGTTTGTCACGAAGCTGTGCGCGCCTTGCTCGACGGCTCCGTCGAGCAAGCATCCGACGCCCTGAAATCGGACGCGGCTGCCGCCTATGTTGCGAGTAAGACTGCGCTGGTGCGTTGGGTCAGACGCGCGGCGACGTCGAAAGAATGGGCTGGAGCCGGCCGTTCTCTGAATGCGGTGTCACCGGGTATCGTGGCGACCCCAATGAACCGAGACTTGAGTGCCGAAGCCAAGGAGAGGTTGATGGAGCGCTATCCGATGAGATTGCACGGCGTTGCCCAAGCGGCCGCTGTTGCCTCGCTTGTGTGTTATCTGGTCGGCGACACGAACAGCCACGTCACCGGCCAGAACATTTTCGTCGACGGAGGCGCTGAAGCCGTGACTCGCGGAGACGTCGTTTGGTGATCGCGGTGCGCCGTTGCTCAGGGCTTCCCGGCCTCCTCCGGTGCTGCCGGCAGTCGGTAGACGTCGATCGCCGTATCGCGCAACAAGAAACGACGGTCGGCCATCGAGTATTGCCGTGACATTTTCTTGAAAGCATTCCAGCACGTCACGTAACCGAACGCCGTTCCGTCAACGGGAAAGTTCGACTCGAACATGCATCGCTCCGGGCCGAACTCCTCGATCAAGAATGCGATCCGTGAGCCGAACCTGTCGACGATCTCGTCGGACGAGACCGGCGCGTTTCCTTCCTGCCAGCCGCCTCCCAACATCCACATCCCGAGACCCCCGAGCTTCATGTAGACGTTCGGCAGCTTAGCCACCACCCGAATCTTGCGACGCCACTCGGCGTCGACCTCCGCCGCACGGTCAGCATAGATTCCGACGCCGAGCGGGTACGCAAGGTGATCCAAGACAATCTTGGTGTTCGGCGCCGCGACGGCGAGGTCGACAGTTTCAAGCAACTGATGAAAAAGTACGACCAGGTCCAGAACGAGCCCTCGTTGTGCCATCGACCGAACGCTTGCTTTGATCGTCGGCTCGGAAAGCAACCCCGATCCGACTCCAGGAAATCCGTATGCATCATGCGGGTCCCATGCGGCCCGTAGACGAAAACCGCGAAGACGGCCCTGCGCAGCCTCTTCGTGCGCATCGATCATTCGATCGAGGTCCTGATGCCGGGTCAAGTTGACGGCGCCGACGATGCCCGCAATCGGAGGGCCTCCCAGATTGACGACGCGTTCGGCACTTGCGGCTGCGAACTGAGTTTCGCCGACCGATCGGAATTCGACCGGCCCGCGCTTGCGATATGAAACATCACACTCAACGAAAACGGTCTGCAAGACCTTATGACCTCGAGTCGTGTCGAACACCAAATCCGCTGGTCCGTACGGTCCGTAGTGGCCCCACTTCTGATCCCATAGGTGGTGATGCGGATCGCACACGGCCAGATGCGGTTCAATCGCCTCCGCGTCGTGGGGGTTGTCCACACGATGAAAGTGCCAGGACTGCTCGGGGTCCACAGAGACCCGCTCCTCTCCTCGCTCGGCAGCAAATTTTGTTGGGCTGTCACGTCTGAATGCGCTCGACAAGCGTTGGGTCAACGCACCTTCAGCCAGGCAGGATCACATGCGCATCGGCCGCTATGCCCAACACCGTGGCGCGATGCATGAACCGTCCTTCATCTTCCGCGATCTGCACCGCCTCGGCTAAACGGACCCAGCGTTTGCGAGCCCGGGCGACCTCGATGGACCGGTCATACATTTCGGCTATGCCATCCCACTTGACGCTCTCACCCTCGTCGACGTAGTTGTGAAAAAACGTAGACGGCCGGAGGTTGAGCGGCACGATCTTGTCCGCTAGCGGTCGGTGGGCCTCCCACCAATAGGTGGCAAATTGCCCTCTGGTCGTCCCAGCTTTGCGTTGGATGAACGACAGCAAGACGAGTTTGGAATCGTTATTGCCGCCCTGTCGCCAGGCGGGTATTTCATCGTCGACCACTACCGCCCGTTCCGTCACGCGGATTTCGGTCATCGATGTCCGGTCAAACGGCGCGTTCGGCAAACCTTCGCGCAGGCGGTCATGCACCGCGAGATCAGTCTCACTGTCGAACCAGGTCATGGCGACGCCGTCAAATGGTTGGGCGCTCGATGAAGGCCGCGTGATGCAATGGATGATTCGACGAGGGCGCGAGCCAACGGGCAAGGCGGCCCGCAGCTCGGTCATCCACGACGCCCATTCCGTCGCGAACTGATGCGGCCCCGTAGAGGCGGCACGCTGCACCAGGGACAACCGCTTGATTAGCAACGCTTCATTTTTCGGAGTTGGCGGGCCTCCTACGGCGGAGGCCCATCGTTCGCCCGCGCACATCGCCGCATGGGGAGTGCGATCGGATGTCTGGGCGCTCGTCACAAAAGGTCTTCCACGTAGCGGGCGTAATGATCGATGTAGGCCAAGGTTCCCTCTGAAGATTCCCATCCCGATCTGTTAGCACCGAGCACGGTTCGTACCACACCCAAGTCACGATATCGATACAAGACCTCAGATGTCGGCTCTCCCCAGGCTGCGATGCTAATTTAAACGTCCCTACCCAGATCCTCGGCTGCATTGCGAAATCGGCTGATCCGATCAGCCATCCTCGCCGGATCCATGTCGATAGGCGCCCAGCCGTCGGCCCAACGCAACGCATGCTGCCGTCCCACCGGACCAATACCGCCGAAGAGGACGGGTGGGTGCGGCTGCTGTGCGGGTTTGGGAAGGCACCACAAAGGATCCAATTCGAAATGCTCGCCGTGAAACTCGGACTGTTCGTCGGCCCAGCACCGCCGCAAGGCGGTGACGCACTCTTCGACAGCGCGATATCGCTTGCGCCAGGGGATGTCCAGCCGATGATTCGCTAGTTCCTCGACGTTCCAACCTGTTCCGACGCCGAACACGACTCGCCCACCGGACAGCTGGTCGAGCGTGGCCACAGCCTTGGCTAGTTGGAGCACATCGTGCTCCAATACAAGGCATACTCCCAATCCCAACTCCAGCTGATTGGTGCCCGCCGCCGCCACAGCCAAGCTGACAAAGGGATCCATCATTCGCCGATAGAGATCCGGCAATGTGCCGCGGGGCGGATATCGAGTTGCGCGGGCAACCGGAATATGACTGTGCTCGCCGATGAACAACGACCCGAATCCCCGAGCCTCGAGTTCGCGGGCAAGCACCTGGGGACGGATTTCGTCAAGCGTATTCATAGACATGAAGCCGAGTCGCATCGAAAAAGCCTCCACACGCCCCGAAAGGTGACAATGCAAGCGGCGGCACGGCGCGGCCAACATACCCACAAGCGCACGAAGTCACGCACCCTTACAGGAGCGCGCTCGCCAGGTGGTCGTAACAGTAGGTCAAGGGCTGGTTGACCGACATGTCGATCGACTCATCCAACCGCATACGGCCATCGGCGGCTCGTAGCCCGATCTCATCGAGAACCTGCTGCAGGTTGTCCGCTTCCAGTTCGTAGATCGCGAGATAGCGGTGCGCGCCCTGCGCTTCGACCAGGCCCATCTGCGCATCGGAAAGAACGAAGCGTCGAGCCGACACTATACCGGGAATGTCGAGCAAGTCCGGGAAATGGACCTCGTTGTACCAGATGTTGTATTTCTCTTCGGCATCGATACTTGATGGGCTGCTGTATACGACGAACACACCTTTTGGCATAGATATCTCCTTCTGAATCGCATCGTAGAGGCGCGGTAGCTTCAGTTACGGTCTGCCAGCCCGCGGAACCGTCACCCTCGCCGTCTCCAACACTCCGCTGGAGATACCTCGCGGGTAACGGTCCTCGAGATCGGTGTCTGCGCTGATCATGAAGAGTGTTTTTCCGTCCGAACCGCCGAGCATCGGTGCAACGGCCCATCTGTCAGACGTCCGGTGAGAGTGCGTTACCGCGCCGCCCGGAAGAACACGCAAAAACTCATTGGTCATGAAGCTTCCTATCCACGCCGCGCCCTCGGCGTCGACGCAAATACCATCGGGATACTTTCCCGGTAGCGACGCCCACACGCGACGTCCCGACAGCCCGCCGTCGACTTCGATGTCGAAGGCGAGAATGTTTTCCCCGCCGGACTGATTGACCAGAAGCGTCTCGTCATCGGGCAAAATTGCCATACCGTTGGGCGCAATGAGGTCTTTGGCGACGACTCGCCACTTCCCATCGGGGGTGACGTGAAGAAGTTCGCCGACGGGAAAACCCGCCGATGCGTCGTAATACCTGCCCACGTAGATGGCATCGGAGGCGGCGACGACCATGTCGTTGAGCATCGTTACGCCAGGGTCGGACAGGTCCGCGATCTCGCGAAGATGACCGGAATGAGCGTCGGCGCGGTAAATCCGCAGCTCGTCAAATGCAGCCCCGACGAGAGCCCCGTCGGACAGAAAGCCGAGGCCGGACGGCCGAGGAAAGCCCATGACACGCGAGAGATTTCCCTTTTCGTCGACCCTCAGGATGGCATCGCCGAACGTGTCAGAGAACCACAGATGGTTGTCATGCCACCGAGGCCCTTCGCCGTACTGGAACTCCGACGTCACAAGTTCTACGTTGTCGAGAACGACTGGGTCCGTCATGCCTTGCCTCCTAGCTTGGTTTCGGCTCGTTACGCCCGATTCCAGCCCGTACCGGGCACCGCGGAGGGATCGACGACCGGATTCACCTTCGTGCCGCCGAACTCGCGGTCGAGGATGGGCATGACGTTTTCCGCGAAGTTGCGCATTTGATCCTCAACCTCGTTATGGCTGAGGCCGGGTCGTTCGAACCAAACGCCGATGCACATGTCTTCCTCGTAGCCACAGTGGTCACGCAGCCCTACGATCGACGCCGCAATCTGCTCATTGCTTCCCACGTAGGCGAGGCCGTTCCGCACGTAGCCTTCGAAGTACTCGCCCGTTGCCGGTGGATTCCCGTTCTCGTCGTTGCAGAGAAATCCGAAACCGTTGCCGGCGTAAAACGAGAACTCAGCGTTGATGGACATTTTGATCCGCTCGCGAGACCCGACGCCCTTCGCGTCGCAGTAGATCGCGCGCCCGACAACAACACCGCGCTTTCGCTCGCTGTCCCAGCCGTACTTGTGCGGCCCGCGATCAAGGAGATCCGGCCATCCGTATCGCTCCGATGCCTCCATGTATGTGTCCACGCGAGCCTTGGCCGATGCCGGCGGGTCCGCCAGCAAATAGATATTGGCCCCCTTCGAAACTGACCAATCGACGGACCGGCTACTCGTTGCTCCCATCCAAACTTGGGGGTGAGGGCTTTGAATCGGCTGCGGCATGACGGACACCTCGCGGAGGGTGGTCGCGTCGGGCGTAATGCTCAGAACGTTCTCAAGATCGTACTTCGTCGCGGGATCAGCGAAGTACGCCTGCGTCTGCTCGTTCGTCCACTTCGTCCATGACGGCGGGAGCGTGAAGAACTCACCGTGATGCGAGATGGAGTTCTCCGCCCAAGCCTTCATGATGATGTCGTAGCACTCTTCGAAGTAGGCGCGGTTCAGCTCCTGGTCTTGAATGGTGCTGCCTTGGGCTTGTCCGAGTGTTTCAGCCTCGCGTCCCTGATACCCACGCGCGATCCCGAACTCGACACGACCTCCGCTGAGCACATCCAGCGTTCCGATGTGCTCGGCGACGCGAATCGGATGCCATGTTGGCAGAACGACGGCCAACTGACCAATACGAATCTGCCGGGTCAAGGCGGCAATGGCGCCTTGAATCGGCATCACTGCCGAGTTGCGCTCAGCGCCCTCCACCTGGAAGTGATGCTCCGTCTGAAAGAAATACTGGTAACCCAGTTCGTCCGCGAGCTGAGCCTGGCGCAGGGCGGACACGATCCCCCGCTGCGCTGAGGCGTGCACATCGTCGAGCGTGCCATCGGGGTAGTAGTACCCGCTCGGCCCCCGCTTGTAGCTCATGTCCGCGCCGCCGTTGTGGAAAAGAGCGTATTCGATCATGGTTCCTCCGTTGGTACGCGAGCAGCGGGCTGGCTACTCGCGATCAGGACCGTGGATTCCGATTGCTGAACTGCACCTTGATGGACCGAGCCGGGGTTGCGCAGGTGGCGAGGCGCCGCGTGACACAACGCCGCGATATGCAGGCCCAACGCTCATGACGATCGCCCATCAAGGGTTGACCGCCGGACGAGGGCCCGATCGAGAACCGCGTCTCTGTCTCGCCGAAATTGCTCGCTCAAGCGCGAAGAAGGTGCGATCACGTCAAACGCGTGCACCGCACCGGGATAGACGTGCAATTCGACCGCGACATCCACTGCAACCAGACGCCGGGCGTATTCAAGATCTTCGTCCGCGAAGAGATCCAGCGATCCGACAAATATTGACGTTGGCGGCAAGCCGGACAGATCGGCTGCCCGAGCCGGCGCCGCGTAACCCGGCACTTTGTCGCTGTTGAACAACTGCCCCAAGTACGACCGCCAGCCCAACGAGTTCGCAGCCGAATTCCATACCTTCGAATATTCGATCCGGCGGCCGGAGCACACAGTCCGGTCATCAAGCATCGGATAGACCAGCATCTGAAAACTGAGCGCGAGCTCCGAGCGGTCGCGCACCATCAGCGCCAATCCGGCTGCCAGCCCGCCGCCGGAGCTGGCTCCAGCGATTCCCAGCCGGTCCGGATCTATGCCGATCTCGTCTGCCTGATCGACGGCCCAACGCAGGCCTGCGTAGGCGTCGTGTAGCGCCGCCGGGTACGGATTTTCGGGCGAAAGCCTCCACTCGACTGAAACGACGGCGCAACTATGGCGGATGGCTAGTTCGGCGCACTGGAAATCGTCGTTGTCGATGCTGCCGGCGATGTGACCGCCACCGTGTATCCAATACAACCCGGGCAACGCGCCTGTTGTCGCGACCGGGCGGTACACACGGATACGCACGTCCGGATCGCCAGGCCACCCGGGCGCAGTCCAGTCCTGATGCGTCACACGAGGGTCGGGTACCCGATTGCCCGAAAGCATCGCGAGCATACGGGCGAGCTCCTGGCGTCTGATGGCGACGTCCGTGACCGTACGCTCCGGCAGGTTTGCGAGCACTGCGGCGAGCTCCGGGTCGATGTGGCGCTCGTAGTCGCTCATCCGCCCGCCTCGGACCGTGGCCGGCGACCAGGGCAAGCAAGAAGGTCACCACATGCACGAGATCGTGGTCGGATCGTCAGAAAGCACAGGGCCGTGGTCATAACGCCAACCTGGGGTCGTCGATGGCGTTCGAATTGCTGGCGCGCTCGTTGGACTGGGAAACATCCTCGGAATGATTGTCGTTCGACGACGTGACACGGCGCATGACGTCATCGCTGTCAGCAACGTACCGGCAGTATGCCTCGGAAGGCGCAGGCACTGCTGTGGTCGACATTCGTCCCAAGACGCGCAACAAAAGCGCGTACAAGCCATTGCTGATCGGCAACGTCGCGACAATGCGACCGGAGGGAGCGGCGTAATAATTGTGGACACCGCTTCGGACCGCATTTGCAGTCACGGTTCGAGACAACAGCCGCTGAATGATGCGGTTATAAGCGCGGTGCCAACGAGGTTTCACCTCGATGACCACCCGGCCGCGGCCTCGAATTCGCCTGACACACCGTTCCACGTACGCCGCCTGATGCTCGAACAGGTGCGTGAGGTGGGTGCTGAACGTATTCGGGCCGAACATGATGTAGAAGTTTGGGAACCCGGGGACAGTGAGGCCCATGAAAGCGCTGGGCTCGCCGTCCCAAACCTGAGCGAGTTCGCGGCCTCCGCGACCTATCACTCGAACGGTGCCGAGATAGTTCGACGCCTGATATCCGGTCGCCATGACGATGACATCAACGGCATGCCGTTCACCGTCGGCGTCGATCAACCCGTCTTCGTACGCGTCGACTACCGCGCGAGGTATCAAGCGAACGTTGTCGCCTAGCAACGCTGGGTAATAGTTGCTGTCACGGATGATCCGCTTGCCACCGAAGGGGTAGGACGGCGTGACGAGTGCCCGCAGATCGGGCCGATTGGCGAATACTTCAGCAATGTATTTCTCGCATTGAGCCTGGTCCCTGCGATTCGCGCGACTGCCGGGCTTTTGGGTAACGCCCCTTCCCCCCGACGCGGCGGCAATTTCCGAGGCGACGAATTGCTTTCCACGTAGGCAGGCCCGACGCAACGGCCTAGCCAGCAGGGCCCGTTCGCTCTCCGAATAAACACGATCCGGTTTGGGAAGAAGCCAGCCCGGTTGACGCTGGAAGACCAGAAGCTCGGCGACCCTCGGCGCGATAGCGGCCGTGATTTGCGCAGACGCCGAGCCAGTGCCGACGACAGCGACCCGCTTTCCTGTCAAATTCACCTTTCGCCAGCGGGCAGAGTGGAACGCGGTGCCCCCGAAATCGTTGAGATGAGGCCAATCGGGATACCGAGGATTGTTCAGGCTACCGACGGCTGTAACGACCACGTCGTACCTGGCCTGGTCACCGTTACTCAAACTCAACGTGTATCCGGCGGTCTCATCCGACCATGCCGCTTCCAAAACTTGCACGCCAAAATGGAAGTGCTCGCGAATTCCGAGCGAATCCACGGTCGAGTTGAGATAAGCAAGCAGCTCCGGCTGAGTTGTGTAGGTCCTGGAGAAACTTTGCCGACGTGTGAATGAGAACGAATACATGGGCTGAGGTGTGTCGACCGCGGCACCGGGGTATTGTGCGTCGTACCAGGTTCCGCCGAGTGCGGGCGACTGCTCGAACACATCAAAAGCGTGACCAAATTTAGATAGCCGAGCAGCCGCGGCGATACCCGCCATACCAGCACCGATGATTGCCACCCGCGGCTCACGCGACGTCGTCCCTTTTTTGGCGCAGGTCGCCTCGCTCGCAGAATGTCGACGTCTTGTCATGGCTTTCACTTGAGGACGACCAAAGCATCTAGCGCGACCACGCCGCGTCCGCGCGGCCGGACTGCGAGCGGGTTCACGTCGATCTCTGCTACCGCATCCCCGAGATCAGCCGCCAGGTGTTGCAGCTTCATAATCGTGTCCACGATTGCGTCGACGTCCGCTGGGGGCCGCGCTCGCGCGCCGTCAAGGACTGCGATGCCGCTCAACTCCTTCACCATGAGGCGCGCGTCGACCTCGGTGAATGGAGGAATCCTGAACGCGACGTCGTTGAGGACCTCGATGAGTACCCCTCCGATCCCCGCCATGATCACGGGGCCGAATAACGGGTCGTGCGTCATCCCGACAACAGCCTCTGCGACTGCGTCGGTCACCATCTCGGAAACGAGCACTTCGCCGCCGCTGATCTCGGCTAACTCGTCATACGCGCGGGCCACTCGATCTTCACCAATGACACCGAGCCGAAGACCTTTGAGTTCAGTCTTATGTCCGAATTCCGCACCGGAGATTTTGAGTACAACCGGGAGGCCGGGGGTGAGCGATTCCGCTGCCCGGACCGCTTCCGCGCGGGAACCGACGACCATCTCCTTCGTCACCATTATGCCGTAGGCGCTGAGTAGTGCCTTCGAGGCGTGCTCGGTGAGTGGTCCCGAGGTTGTCCCGAGCGATGCGCGCACGTCATTCGTCCGTTCCTGAACCGCGTACGGCGCTGCGTCGAAGCCCGATACATAGCCTTTTCGGGCCTGGTGCCACCGCTGCCATTGTGCTATCGCACGGGCGCAGTTGCGGGCGCTGCGGAATACGACGACTTTGCTGGACGCCAGGAGAGTCTCGCGATATTCCGGCTCGAGGCCGACAGGAGACCCCCAAATAACGCAAATAGGTTTCGTAGAATGTGCCGCGACAGCGATAAGATCCTCTGCCAATCGGGTCGTGAGCCCCGCGACGGGGGCTGGCATCGCGCACACAACCATCCCGACCTGCGGATCGTGGACTAACAGTTCGAGGATCCGCAAACCCCTGTCGTCGCCTACGGGATATCCGCCTGTGTCAACGGGATTCGAGACGTTGAGGTAATCTGGAATCCACTCGTGCAGACGCTCTTGGAGGTCCGTCGACAACCGAGGCGTCATGACTCCGTAAGAGGCCAAGACGTCCGTGACGTGAGCGTTCGTTCCACCGGAAATGGAATACACGACGACTCCGCCGTCCGACTGGTTGGGGCATCTGGCGAACAACTGCGAGACGTCGAGCAGTTCATCCATATCCTCTACGCGGACCACGCCGTACTGTCGAAATGCCGCCGACACCACGGAGTCACGATCGGCCAACTTGCCGGTGTGCGTGCCCGCCGCCGTCGCGCCGGCTGCCGTGCGCCCGACCTTTATACAAACGATCGGAACTCCGCGTTTCATCGCATGGTCGGCGGCCGACTGAAACGTCCGGCCGTTGGCGAAGCCTTCGACGTAGGCCGCGATCACCCCGATTTCGGGATCATCCGCGAACCATCGAGCGAAGTCCGCGAATTCAAGATCCACCTCGTTGCCAGTCGGCGCCCAGTACTTGACGCCGATTCCGAGCTCCTGGCCGAGGTAGATTGGGCGCCCCTGATGGCCAGACTGGGTGAGCAGCGCGATCTTGCGCCCCGGCAGGTCGCGCCTCATCGGATCGAACATGTTGAGCGTTGTGTTCGGACCCAGTAATCGCAGTTCCGAGGACTGCACCAATTGAGCCAGCCGAGCTTGACTCGCCTCGCCCTGCGTACCGCTCTCAGCGAAGCCTGAAGCGAACGCGACAGCGAACCGAGCGTTCATCTTGATGGCGTCTCCGACTACGGCTGCGACGTCGCTGACGAGAATCGCGACGAGGTCGATCGGCCCCGAAAGATCGAGCAAGGATGCGGCGCAGGGCAACCCGTCCACAGTCGCTCTCGTCGGGTTCACCGGCATAATCTCTGCTCCGACCCCCTCGGCATAGGCACGCAAGCGCCGCCATACGGCCATGTTCGGTCGATTTTCGGAGTCTGATGCGCCCACGACGGCGATTCGCAATGGTGCGAAGAGCCGAGAGAGGTCGACGGTCCGCAACACCTCAGGGCGGCTACCCACGGCTGAAGCGGAGCTTTCGCTCATGTGGCGGTTCTCTTCGGCCACGCGCGACGCGGCGCGGGCGAGGTGGCTCGTGCACTGGCAGGCACCGGCCGGGCTGACTGTTTTACCGGCACGGAGCGCTCCTCTCGGCATTCCGGGCCGCATCGATGCTGGGAGCCCGACGTCTAGATCACATTCTACTGAGTAGGTTGTCGCTGTCAACCTGGTCCAGTGGCCGCTTGTGCGCGTCCGACGCTCCAAGGCCGCGAGCGTCATGGGGGGGAGAAGCGATTTGCCAAGTGCATCGTCAAGCCCAGTGTTCGACGTCGGCTCGAGTCCAGGGAAAGCCCCCAGCGGAATGATCTGGTAAGGGGGGCGGCGACTGGATGGACAACCCTCCGTCGAGGACGATTACCTGTCCGGTGATGTTTGGCGCAAGGCCGGAGGATAAGAACAGCACAGCACTGGCGACCTCGGACGTGCTCCCGATCCTGCGTAGCGGGTACCCCTGACCGATCGATTCGTACCACTCCGCTGGCTTGCCCTGCCACTTCGGCGTCGCGTGGAACGCGAGAGACAACGCATTCACTCGCACGCCCCGCGGACCGAGATGCACCGCCGCTACGCGAGTCATGTGATGCAGCGCTGATTTGGCGAGAGAGTAAACCAACGACGTGCCCTCCCATACGACGTCCCCGCAGATGGATCCGATCAGTGTGACGGCGCCGCCGCCTGATCTCTCCATGAGAGGGCTGCCGATCTGAAGGGCGAGAAAGGCTGGGCGCAAGACGTTGTCGAGCTGCCACGACCAGTCCTCATCCGAGGTATCCAGTATGCTGCCGGCAAGCGCCGTCCCAATGACGTCTACGATTCCGTCTAGCCTTCCACAGCTGGATTCGACGTACTCGAAGAGACGGGTGGCATCGTCTCGGTTTTGGGCATCCCCGATGAACGCGGACCCTCCCACTTGCTGCGCGACCCGCTCCGTCGGCCCCCGTCGCCGACCTACACACACGACGTGTGCCCCTGCTTGGGCGAGTGCGTGTGCCGTCTGTCGACCAATTCCTTGCCCAGCTCCGAGGACGACGTGCACCTGGCCGTCGAGACGTAACATCTGGAAGTGGTCGGGAACAGCGGAGTGGTCCTCGTTCATCTGCAACTCCTTCGATCGCCGAACGTGTCGATGCCGGCAACTCAGAATTGCTCGGCCGAATACGCAACGACACCGCCGACAATCGGAGACGCGTGCGCGGCGAGGCCGACGGTCGGCTGATGAAGCTGACGATCGCCGGCGCGGCCAGACAATTGGAGATAGCAGTCCAGCATTTGAGCGAGCCCATGCAGACGTCCGTTGCCTAGGGAACCGCCCGAATTGAACATGCCCAGGCGTTCACCGCCGCCGTCGACGAGGAACGCGGCGGCTTCTCCAGCTCCGCAAAAGCCCAGTGCTTCGGTCCAGAAGTACAAAAAAGGCGAAAACGCATCGTAAAGTTGCGGGTGATCGATGTCTGTGACAGCGAGGCCCGTGTGCTCGTACAGCATCTGCGCCGTTCGATTCCCCGCCGCGTTCATCTCGTCTAAGGTCCAGTATGCCTTGAGCGGCGTATTCGGTCGCCCTTGTGCCCATCCAGTTACCCAAACCGGCTTATGTGGGCCGTCGATCGCTCGATCTGCGCGCGTAAGTACGAAAGCGGACGCGCTCTGAACCGGGATATCACAGTCCAGGCGTGATATTGGATCTGCGATTAGAGGGGCCAGCTCGTAATCAGCAAGCGTGATCGGTTTGCCATGCCAGTAGGACCAGGGGTTTTGAGCACCCGCTTCTCTAAGATTCACCACCACACGCCCGAGATCCGCGCGGGACGTACCGTATCTATGCATGTATTCATTAGCGACGAACGCGACCTCGACTGGGGGGCCCCACAATCCCTGCGGCGCGGTCCACTGCTTGTCGCCTACTGCGTTGACGATCGCGCTGTCGTGATATTTGCCTGTCGGATTGGACAGCGAACGATGCAAAAGGACGTACTCCGCCGATCCGCTCAGCAGCGCTTCGACGGCCAATATAACCGAACCTGGCAGTTGCCCGTAACCGCTGAAATCGCACGACCACCGGGGGTGAATGCTCAGGCGTTCAGCGAGCCATTGCCCGGACACAATGTCTCTGCCGTCGACGACGGAAGTGTCGCCGTACGCCGGCAGAAGAGAGCCTGTAGTGAACCCGTCGATCTGTGCAACGTGAAGCCCGGCGTCTTTGATCGCGGAGAGTGCGGTGGTGATGGTTAATTGTCCCAACGATTCCATCGCCGATCGCAGTACGGGGCTCTGTGCGTAGCCGATGATTGCGACCTGGTTACGGCCGTGAAAGCGGGCGTTCACGGCAGATCGGCACGGCGCACAAACACGGGAAGCACCATGCCCCCCATATCCTGTCGGACCAACGCCAACTCCTCCCCCGGCACGGGCTCGGTGGACGATGACACTAGGCGCGCAGCGAACGTCAAACCCGGCTGTTCGATCAATTCACCCACCACGAGCAGGTAGGGCACGTCGGCAGCGAAGCTGGGCAAGAAGGTGCGCCAAACGGTCGTCCACGAGCGCACCACCGCACGTCCGCTCACGGGCACGTAGTCGAGGCGAGGCGGTGTAGTCAAGCAGTTGCCGCACACATCCACTGGCGGATGGCTGAATGTGCCACACGATTGGCATTGTTGAATAGTGATCACGCCGTCCGACAGAGCAGCCCAGAAGGGCGCAGTGAGACTGTCGGGCACCGGCGTTGGCTTGGGATTTCTCAACGGTGTGGTCTGTTGGGCGGCTGTGCTCTCGACGTCCGTCATTTGATGGCAATCGGGTTAGCGGGTGACCCCGTGGCGCCAGTTACCTTGAGGGGCGCAGCGGCGAACAGGAAAGTCCACTGCCCGTCCTCGTCGCAATCCCTGGCTAACTCCTCCAGCCAGGTCATCTCTACAAAGACGACGCCCAGATTGCGCATCAACGCTGCGTGTAGCGGGAGCGCAGCACCGGACTGAGGATCAATTGTCACCTCGTTGGCCATGGTGTCCGTGACGAGCACCGGAATCTCCTGCGCCTGAAACCACTCGACAAGCGGAAGGCTGTACGTCAGACCAGGCTCGTTGAACTTGCGGTAAAATCCGCGACTACCGAGCTCGAAAAAACGCCGCAGCCACCCGGTGCGTATTACGAGGATGTCACGAGGCCGGATCTGTGCACCTTGGGAGGCGGCGCACTCCTGCAGATCCTCGTGATCGAACGTCGCGCCCGGTTCCAGAAAATCGACGCCGCGCCAGCGGGCGACGTCCAGCAAAATTCCTTTGCCTACGATGCCGCGCGCCGCCAATGGAAGTATCGACGCTTTGTCTAGGCGTCCGATGGTGCTTTCGGCCGGATATCCGTTCCAAAGATGATCGCCATACCATGCGTGACCTAGGGCGTCACAATGTGTAGTAGCTTGCAGAAAGAGGGACAGGTAGTCATCCGCATACTCGATGCCGCCTGGGAACGGCGGGACCCGATCGTAAACGAAGTGACTTCGGTCTATGACTGAAAAGCGCTGAGGTGCCGCGCGTCCTGGCCAAATCGGATCCCCGTCAGGATTTCCGATCGGTAGTTGCAACGTGAACGTCGCCCCTTTGCGGATGCAGGAGGCGCCCGCAAGGATCTCTTCCGCGCCGAGGAAGTTGACGGCTCCGACCTCGTCGTCGGCGCCCCATCTGCCCCAGTTGGTCGGCGCCCCGTCCAGCAGGTCGCTCAGGTTCGGAACGTCTGCGCTTCGCGGGTCGTTCACAGCTCGGCGAGCCGATGCAGAAATCCGACCGATTTCGGATGAGGCCTGCGTACGGTCGCTATCGTCGAATTACTCACCTGCTTACGAACTCCTCCACCTTTCGGCGAACATCCTCTGAACCAAAGGATTCGCTTTCGGTTGCTAGGGCGAATGGCATGATCAGGTTAACCGCTTGCAGTAGGTGGAGGTTCAAGGCGCGCTTCGAGTCACGCAGCGCCTGTGCCGGCTGATCAGCAAGTCGATGAGCGAGCGAGAGCGCCTCGCTGAGCACAGAGCTGCGTGGCGCGAGGCGATTTGCGAACCCGATTCGATAAGCCTCCTCGGCTGGAATCCGATCGCCGAGCAAAATGTATTCCTTCGCTCGCAGCAAACTCGTCATGAAGGGGAAGGTCAGAGGCCCACCGTCGCCCGCGACGAGTCCGACGTTCACGTGCGGATCCGACATGAAGGTGTCCTCGGCCATCACGACAATGTCGCTCATCATCGCGAGAGAGCAGCCTAGTCCGACCGCGGGCCCGTTGACCGCTGCCACGATCGGCAGCTCGCACTCCAGCATGGCGCGTACGAGGCGCTCCGCCTCCCGAATATCGCGCCGGCGGCTTGTGGGGTCGCCGTGATTGCGCGCGAAGTTCGGGAGGTATCCACCCGACGAAAAGGCCCGGCCGGCGCCGGTAAGGACGACGGCGCGTGCGTCAGTGTCGTCGATGAGGACATCCCAGATCCGCCTCATTGCCTCGTGCAACGCGTCGTCGAAGGAGTTCAGATCCTTGGGGCGATTCATCGTCAGCACGCGGACGGGGCCGTCTCGGTCGACAACGAGGACGTCTTTGAATCGGTCGTAATCCACTAAAACCTCGCTAGCTCGTTGTCCTCGCGGCTATCTCGCGGACGACTGGGACGTTGACCCGACCCAACCTACTGGTTAGGATGTGTTTGCGGAAGCCTCCAATCGCGCCGCACCCCGGTATGACACATTCGAGGGAGTCCCAATCGGATCTCTTGCGATCTCTTCGCTAACTGACGTTGTCGCGTCCATTCCGGCCGGCGGGACTGTCTACCTCGGCAACTTCGGGGCGCCACTACACTGTGTTGCGCACGAAATGATCAGGCAGCGGCTGACCGGCCTGCACGTCATTATGGGCTCTGGCGGCATCGTACTTGATGCACTGATCGGAGCAGGATCCGTCGACCGAATCACGTTCGCCCATTGTTGGGGGCCGATCGGGCCAACACCAGCGTGGAATTTTCGCCGCTCGCGCGAGACTCCTCACCCGGTGGTGCAGATGGATGAGATGAGTTTGGGCGCCATGTACTCCGCATTACTCGGCGGCGCTTGGGGTGTCGCCTTCATGCCGATTCGAGGACTCGATCAGACCGGCTACATCGGCGAAGGATGGACGTCTTCGCATGGGGTAGCCGCAGCACCCTGGGGGCAGGAGACCGTCGTGCGATCTCTAGCACCGGATCTGTCTTTCGTACACGCCGATCGTATCGATCGGAGGGGAAACGCAAAGGTCGCGGGGCCTTCGGCTGACGCCGCGCTCGCCGCTCAGGCTGCTCGAAGAACAGTCATCGTCGCGGAGGAAATCGTCGATCGACTTTCAGACGCTGACATCGCCGGGGCTCACGTGTCCCAGGCCGTAGTCATCCGGGGCGCCGTCAGGCCAGACGGGACACCAAGGCGATACGGCAGAGATCTCGTCGCATACGAACGGTATGCCGAGGACAGCCAGACACAGGAGACCTTCGCGGCGTGGATAGCTCAAGTACGCCGATGATCGTTCCCTCCCTTACGGACTACTTTCTTCCAGCGGCCGCGCGCACCATTCCCGCTGATTCCTGGGTGTTCACGGGCTTCAACTGGCCGGTCATAGCTGCCCGGCTCGCCCGTCGGTTGGATTGCGATTTCGTCCAGGTTCTTGAGGCAGGGGTGGCGCTCGACAGAGACACACCTACTCTCCTGTCATCTACTACCGATTATTTCGCCTACGGCAACGCGGCGTGTTTTCAGGGATCAATCGGCGACGTCCTGCTGTCGCTGGTTTCGCGTTGCGATCAGGTCATGCTCGACGCGGCCAACGTAGACGTACTGGGGCATACCAACTCAACCGCCGTCGGTCCGACGAACGCGCCGAAGGTCAGGCTCCCAGGCGGCGGCGGGGCTCCTGATGCCGCGGCGCGCGCAAGACGTCTCATCTTACTCTATGCGGGCCGAGATCCTGGTCGATTGCAGCGACAGGTCGAACATGTCACGACGGCTCCAGCGTCGGGCGCACCGATCATTCTGATAACCCGCTGGGGCACCCTTCATCTCGGACAGGAGCCCTGGCTCGAGGTCTGCGTAGCGGAGCGCACGGAAGCGTTTCGCCGGCATCTCTACAGCGTGGGTGTCCGCATCGATAAAGCCAGGGCAGCACGTGCCGTCACTTCCCAGGAACGCCTCGCGTCTGATGCAGTGTTGGCAGAGGCGTCCGCACGCGGCTACTCGCAAGCGGCGAACGCCCTAATCGAGAGCAGAAACTCGTGACGACCTCAGTACACGCGGCCCCGACCTTGCCGGCCGACGACGGCCTCTGGTCGTTGCGTGAGGCATGGAGCCGGGAAGAACGCGAAGCCTTCCAGCTTGCTGCGCTCCGGTCGCAGCTGAGGTACCTCCACGATTCGAGCGAGTTCTACCGCAGGAGATTAGACGCGATCGGCTGGCGATCGGACAGTCTTCGTTCGCTTGCGGACCTGGGACGGCTACCGACCACTTCGAAGCAGGAGTACGTTCAGAGTCTGCGGGCGCGAGCGCCCTGGGGCGAGGCACTGGCGGCCCCGAAAGACTCCATTCATCGAGTGCATTTCTCATCAGGGACCACCTCCCAGCCCGCGCCGATGTTTTGGACCAAACCGGACTTGGATCGCTGGGCTGATCTCTACGCGCGTGCGGCCTACAGTCAAGGTGTTCGCGCCTCTGACACTTACCAATGCTTGTTCAACTTTTCGTGGTTCGTGGGCGGACTCGGCGCAATGAGCGGCTACCAACGACTCGGGTGTGCCTGCATCCCGGGCGGTTCCTCCGACAGCAAGCGACAACTTGAAACCATCCTGCGATTCGGCGTGACGGTCGTCGGAGGAACGCCCTCGTTCCTGCTCCACCTCGCTGAGATAGCCGAAGCGGAGGCGATCGACCTCGCGTCCTCGGCCGTTCGCATCGTCATGACCGGAGGCGAGCCCGGAGCAAGCCTGCCGGGCGTGCGACAGCAACTCGAGCGACTGTGGGGAGCGAAAGTGTACGACGGCTACGGCTCCATCGAATTTCAACCGACGGCCTGGGAGTGCGCCGCGCAAAGCGGCAATCATCTTTTCGATGACTTCGTGTACACAGAGGTAGTTGATGCGCAGACGAAGGAACCGGTGGCCGACGGAACACCGGGCGTGCTGGTTCTCACGCATCTGGACAAGCAGGCCGCTCCGCTCTTGCGTTGGTGGACCGGGGACATCGTCGTGCGGGATCAAACTCCGTGCTCCTGCGGCCGCACGTCATCCCGCTTGATCGGGGGCGTCCGAGGACGCTCGGATGACATGCTGGTGATCAAGGGGGTGAACTTATTCCCCTCAGCAGTGGAAGACCTCATTCGACGAACGCTTCCAGATGCCGGCGAGTTTCGCATAATTGCCGACGAAAGTTTGCGCGACCCCACCACGGGCTTTCTCAGCGCGATTCGGGTGCAAGTTGAGGTCAGGGACACGCTGGCCGCGGCGTCAGAGCGTTTGGCCGCCCAGATTCGGCAAGACTTGAGGGTCCGCGCCATCGTTGAGCCGCTGGATTTGGGTTCGCTCGACCGTTCCAACCACAAATCAAATCGCTTGGTCCGCGCGTGACTGCGGGAGATTTTAGGGTGTTGGCGCAGGACGCTTTGCAGGGCATCTCCGCAGTGGTGACAGGGGCAGGATCTGGAATTGGTCGAACTGCGGCGGTGCGCCTCGCGGAGTTGGGCGCTGACGTCGTCGGCATCGGGAGACGAACTGAGGCACTGAGTGAGACCCGCGAATTGTGCCCTGATCCGTCCCGCTTTCATCCGCGGGCAGTCGACGTCCGTGACCGCGAGGCAATCACCGCCGTACTCGACGATGTCGGACAAGAAATGGGAATCGACTCGGTCATAAATAGTGCCGGCGGCCAATTCTTCTCCCCCGCGAGATCCATAAGTTCGAACGGCTGGCGCAGCGTCATGAGCCTGAACCTCGACGCAATCTTTTGGACCTGCAGTGCCGCATACCCGTATCTGGCGAATTCTCGCCGCGGCTCAGTTGTCAACGTCTCCCTCTCGGGAGTCGAGCGTGGCAGCCGAGGACTGGCGCATTCGATCGCTGCGCGGTCCGGAGTCCTAGGCTTGACTCGGACACTCGCGCTGGAATGGGCGCCGCAGCGTATTCGGCTGAACTGTGTCGCGCCCGGCACCGTCACAACCGCAGCTCTTACCGCCGAAGGTGACCGAGCTACGATCGAACGGTTCATCGCGGCGACGCCCTTGGGGCGAGCTACCGAGGTTGCCGAGGTTGCCGAATTGATTTCTTTCCTTGTCTCTCCTGCGGGGTCAATGATCACTGGGCAGCTGGTGCACCTCGACGGCGGAGCAGCTCTCGGGCCCGGCTTGCACGCGATCGAAAGCTAGCCCCTCACTACCCCGGTGTTTCCACTTACAGATTCTCGCCGGTTGCGGCCTACAGATCAGCGGTGATTGCGTGCCATGGATCGTCGCCTGCAAGCTGCGCGAGCCGAAGCGAACACGCGCGCTGACTGCCGTCTTCGGAAGCCCACGCCCACAGTCGACGTGTAGCTCGCACCAACGGGTGTTCGAGAGTGAAGCCCATCGCTCCGTGAAGTTGATGCGCTACTCGGGCCACCTTCACTGCCATGAGGTTCGACTGATATTTGGCGCTGGAGACGGCAATGCTGAGCCCTGCAGAGGTGGCGGGCGAATCAGGAAAGATGCTCGCGGCGGACTGGACCGCCGACACCGCCGCAGTCAGAAGTGCAGCCATTCCAGCGACCGAGTGTTGAACCGTTTGGAAGCCCGACAGGGCCCGGCCGAACTGGATCCGAGACGATACGTGCGCCACGGTCGAGGACAAAGCCATTTCGGCCGCCCCGACAATCAATGCGGCCCGACCAAGCGTGGCCCACTCGCGCAGCCACACCGCCGTCTCGGAAGGGCAGTCCCAGACGGCGCAGTCTTCGAGGATCAAATCGACGGCCCAGGTTTGACGCAGCTCGCTAGCGATGTTGTGACCACTGGTCCACCGTCCGGCTTCAGCATCGACCACCGCGACAAGTCCTGCGTCGACGACGGTGAGCGATTGAGTGCGTTCTGCGCGACCGACACGCGTCGCCCGGCCGCTGAGCCGCCAGTGCCCCGCAGCGCTGCGAAGTCGAAGGCCATCCACCACCGCTGCAGCGGGAACGTTCGGCACCGCTTGGCCCGCAGCCACGAGCGCCATCCCAGCTAGCTGATTTTCCAGGATAGGAACGGACAATCCGGCGGCGCCGATGGCGCGGAGCACAGCGACCCCGTCCGCATGGGACCCGCCGCCGCCCCCCAATTGTTCGGGAGCGAAGACATGCAGCAAGCCACCGCATTCGAGACGCTGCCACGCGATATCGCCGAGATTCCCGTCGCTCGAACTTTTCTCCCGCGGGTCGGCTGCGAAGCTAAGCATGGCGTCGAGTGTCTCTTTGAGCAAGGCGTCGTCGCTCATCGGAGACCCATCGAACGCGCCACCATCGCACGCAGAATCTCGTTAGTACCGCCTCGCAGCGTGAAGCCGGGCGATTGCAGGACGCTGTCGGCGAGAGTGCGCGCGATACCCTCGCCTGTCGGATCACCCTCCAGATCGGTGGCCGACAGTGCCGCGTCCACAATGTCTTGCTCGAAGGAGGTCCCAAGATCCTTCACTAAAGCCGCAGACTCGACGGGCGCGCGACCTTGGGTCAGTTCACCTACTACGCCGAGCGCGAGCTGACGAAGCGTCCACAAGCGGGCAATGAGGCCACCGACGACGATCCGTAGGTGCGGATCACTGTCAGCACCTCGGGCGACTTCCGCCAGCGCTCGCAACATCGGATACGAACTCAAAAAGCGTTCTGGCCCACTCCGTTCCCAGGCCAGTTCAGCGGTCACCTGGTGCCACCCGTTCCCGGGCGTGCCGAGCAATTGCGTGTCCGGTACGAAAACCTCGTTGAACACGACTTCATTGAAATGATGAGCTCCGGTAAGAAGGCGGATCGGATTGACGGTCACCCCATCCGCCGGAAGGTCCACTATGAACTGGGACAACCCGCCATGCCTGCGCTTCGGATCGAAGGATTCGGAACGTGCAAGCACGGCTATCGCTTGACATCGATGCGCTCCGCTCGACCACAATTTGGTTCCAGTCAGAATCCAACCGCCATCGACTCGGACCGCGCGGGTGCGCAATGAGGCAAGATCGGATCCGGCGTCTGGCTCGCTCAGGCCGAGAGCGAATGAAAATGCGCCGGATGCAATGCGCGGTAAGTACTTCCGTTTCAGGAAGTCGGTCCCATGCTGCAACAGCGCAGGTGCGATCTGCCTATCGGCGAACCAGTGCGCAGCAACGGGCGCTCCGGCAGCGAGCAGTTCCTCGACGACCACGTAACGATCCAACGCTGTCCGACCATGGCCACCGTACTCGACCGGTATCGCCATTCCCACCCAGCCACGCGCGGCCAAGTCCGCACTGAAGTCGACATCCCACCCTGTCAACCACGCGTCGGGCCGCGAGATCCATCGACCATTTCGCTTCGACTCGTCAAGGAATCGGCGAACCTCCTCTCGATGACCCTTCGACTCTGGCCCCGGTGTCGGCGCCGGCGGGACGAGGCGGCGAAAATCAGCCACCGGACCAGACTGGCTTCCGCTTTTCACTGAACGCGCGCGCACCCTCGCGTGCGTCGGCTGACAGCCGCACAGGAGCAACGATCTCCTCCTGACGCGCGAATTCCTCGTCAGCTGGCCAATCGGCGCACTGCATCATCACCCGTTTGGCAGCAAGGATCGCCAAGGGCGCGTTCTCAGCGATCTTCCCTGCTAATGCGAGGGCTTCGTCGACCGCGTGACCAGGCTCCGTCAACCTATTCACGAGACCGATTTCCGTCGCGCGCTCGGCGGACATCGGCAACCCGGTGAACACCATTTCCGTCGCCGCCGAGCGGGGAACGAGCCTGGGCAGCCGGAGAAGTCCGCCACCGTTCGGCGTCAATCCCCGGGTCACCTCAGGTAGCGCGAATCGGGCGTCTCGCGAGGCCACGATCAAGTCACACGCGAGTGCCATCTCGAATCCACCGCCAACAGCGGGACCTTCGACGGCTGCGATCAGAGGTTTCCGTGGGGGCTTTTCGACCAGACCACCGAAACCCCTCGGAGCTGGTCGTGGGATCTCGCCGCGAGCGAACGCTTTCAGATCCATTCCTCCACAGAACGCCGGCCCATTGGCCGCGAGCACGCCTACCCGCAGGGACTCGTCATCGTCGAGCCGATCGAGTGCGGCGGAGACTGCCAACGCCATCTCTAAATCGACCGCATTCCGCGCTGCAGGGCGGTTCAACGTGATGAGCAGCACCGCCTCACGCACGTCAACCAGCACGACCGCTGAGGTCATCGTGGGCCCATACGAAGCGCGCCGTCGAGCCGGATCGTCTCGCCGTTGAGCATGCCGTTCGCGACAATGTGCATCGCCAAGTCTGCGAACTCCGCTGGGTTCCCAAGCCGGCTCGGGTGCGGAATTGCGCTCGCGAGCGCCGCTCGTGCCTTCTCTGGCACCCGTGCCAGCAGCGGCGTATCGAAAATGCCGGGTGCGATTGCGCATACCCGAATCTGCTTCGACGCGAGATCCCGCGCGGCCACGAGCGTCATGCCGACGATGCCCGCTTTGGAGGAGGCGTAGGCCACCTGACCGACTTGGCCCTCCCAGGCCGCTACCGACGAAGTCAAGACACACACACCACGATCGCCGTCAACTGCTTCATGAGTAGCCATCGCTTGCGCAGCCAACCTGAGAACGTTGAACGTGCCGAGCAGATTGACGCTGACGATCGCCGAGAATTCATCGAGAGCCCCTGGCATTCCATCGCTATCTAGCACTCGGACAGGACCACCACGACCCGCGCAGTGAATAAGAACCCGAAGCGGTCCGTTTGCTTCTACGCGCTCAACTGCAGCGGACACCTGCTCCCCACTAGTAACGTCGCAGGGCACGAATTGCGCGCCGGCACCGATCGTTTCTGCAGTTGCAACGCCATCGGATGTGGGAAGGTCGGCGATCACGACCGCGGCGCCAGCGGCCGCGAGGCGCTGCGCACTGGCGCGGCCTAGGCCCGATGATCCACCCGTGACGAGGGCGCCGACGCCCTCGAGATTCACGCGGTCTCCGGGCGGGAGCTGAGATTCTCCAGCAACGTTGCGTTGGCCATACCGGTTCCTTCGCACATGACCTGTAGCCCGTACCGAGTTCCGGACCTAGACATCTCATGCACCAGAGTCCCCAGCAGGCGCGCCCCGGACGCACCGAGGGGGTGACCCAGGGCAATGGCGCCACCGAGCGGATTCACGCGGGGATCGTCGTCGGCGAAGCCAAACGTGCGCTGCCACGCCAGCGCCACCGAGGCAAACGCTTCGTTGATCTCAATGTGGTTGATTTCGTCGATGGCAAGCCCGCTCCGACGCAAAATCATCTCCGTCGCCGGGATCGTTCCCGTCAACATCATGATCGGGTCGTCGCCGCATACGGCGAACGAATGAAAGCGAGCCATCGGATTCAACCCGAGCGCTTCGGCACGCGCTTCGCTCATCACTAGTGCCGCCGATGCGCCGTCGGCCAACTGGGAGGAGTTCCCGGCCGTTACGCTCCAGTTGATCTCTGGGAAGCGCTCGCTGGTTGCCTGGTCCAGGAACGAGGGACGCAGACTAGAGAGAGACTCGATAGTCGTCTCACTACGGATCGTCTCGTCGAACTTGACGATCCCTCCCTCGCCAGCGTCGATGGGGACAATCTCGCGGTCGAAAGCTCCTCCGTCGCGAGCAGCAGTGGCCCGCTGATGTGAGCGCACCGCGAACGCATCCAAGTCCGATCGGTCCAAACCCCACTTGGCGGCGATCAATTCCGCCGAGACGCCCTGAGGCACGAGACCAGGCGCATATCGCTGGGCGACGGAAGGACCGAACGGGTCTACTCCCATGCGCGCAGAACCCATTGGCACCCGGCTCATCGATTCGATGCCCGCGACGACGGCGACGTCGTAGGCGCCTGCCATCACTCCCTGCGCAGCAAAGTGCGCGGCCTGTTGGCTCGACCCGCATCGACGATCGATGGTCACCGCCGGAACGTGCTCGGGACCCCCGGCTGCCAACCACGCTGCGCGGCCCGGGCAGCCAGCTTGGTCCGCCGCTTGACTCACGCAACCGACCAGAACATCGTCCACCGAACCAGGGTCGATATCCACTCGGTCGAGGAGTCCGCGGATTACTTGAGCTAGGAGTTCGACGGCGTGAAGCGACGAAAGCGCTCCGCCTGGCTTTCCTCGTCCGATCGGCGAACGAACGACATCCACAACGACTGCTCGGGTCATAAATCCGCCTTCCGCGTTCTTTGACAAGGAAAGCATACTCGGTAGGATGTCTCAACAGTCGCCGCTTCCCCAAGGAGTCCGGACATGCTTCAGGTATGGGATCCGCCGCTGGACGCCGAAGCCATGAAGTGGCGGCGTTTGGCGGAGACGGTCAGCCGCGAGGTGTTCGCCCCGCGCGCCGCGGAACTCGACCGCGACGGGTCATATTCCTGGGACAACGTCAAGGCGCTGGTGGACTCCGGCCTCGCCGCACCGTTCATTCCGGAAGAATTCGGCGGCCACGCGCTCTCGCTTGCGGCGGTGTGCGCAGTGAGTGAGGAGATCTCTCGGGCATGCGCCTCGACCGGAGCCATCTTGAGCTCGTACGCGCTCGGCTCCTTTCCGGTAGTGGTTGCAGGGACGCCCGAACAGAAATCTTTCTACCTTCCGAAGGTGGTAGCCGGTGAAGCGATCAGCTTCGCCCTCACCGAGGCCGACGCCGGAAGCGACGCCGGAGCAATTAAAACCAGGGCGGAGAAAACCGCAGACGGTTGGCGCATCCAGGGCGAGAAGGTTTACATCGGAAACGGTGGCGCAGCGAAATATTACATCGTTTTTGCAAACACCGACGAGATCGACGGCCATCGCGCGGGAGTAACCGCGTTTTTCGTTGATCGCGAAGCAGCGGGTGTCACCATCGACCGATTCGAAGACAAGATGGGGATCCGCGGCACAATGACGAGTAATCTCCGCCTGGACACGGTCGTATCAGACAGCGCGGTTCTCGGGGAAATCGGCCGAGCCCTGCGACTCGCTCTGCAAACGCTCAACGCAGGTCGAATTTCGGTCGCGGCACAATCGAATGGAGTCGCGCTCGCTGCACTTGACGCCGCCACCGGCCGAGCGTCGGAACGCCGAACGTTCGGCAAACCGATTATCGACCACCAAGGCATCGGCTTTCAGCTTGCTGATGTGGCGACCTCGGTGACAGCCGCGCGGATGCTTACACACGAGGCAGCGAGCGCGTACGACAGCGGCGGTGACACATCCACGCTGGGTGCGATGGCGAAGCTCTTCGCCAGCGAGGCTGCGGGCCGCGCAGTTGATATCGCTGTTCAAGTGTTCGGCGGCGAGGGGTACTGCAAGCCCTGCATCGCAGAGCGTCTTTATCGAGATCAACGGGTGCTCACAATCTACGAAGGCACATCCGAAATTCAACGGGTCGTGATCGCTCGCGCGCTAAAGGCGGGCAACCAATCCGGGTGACCATCGCACCGAATCTAGGCGTCACAAATCTGCGATTGCGTCAAATCGAGGGGGGCAATAGGAGAATGCAATGATCGACGCTCAGAATCCGATCCTCACGCCCATAGAACCAACGAAATTCCGCGACGTCCTTGGGCACTTCTGTTCCGGCATCACCGTAATCGCGGCTCTGCGCGAAGAAATGCCGGTAGGTCTGACTTGCCAGTCCTTCTTCAGTCTCTCCCTCGGCCCACCGCTCGTCGCATTTTCAGTCAGCAAGACGTCGACCAGCTACCCCGCAATTCGAGCCGCCGGCGATCTCGTCATCAACGTGCTATCCAGCGAGCAAATGGCCGTGAGCGACGGCTTCGCTCGGACGGGAACCAACAAGTGGCAAGGCGTCTCGTGGAGGCCCGGACCTGTAACCAAGTACCCCATCCTCGACGGTGCGCTGGCAGCGCTGGAGTGCAGTATTGATAAAGAGGTGGACGCCGGGGACCACATTCTCGTCATTGCGCGAGTGCACCATCTTGAAGCCGATACTCAGTCGATGCCCTTGCTGTACTTCCGCGGCGACTACCGGAGGCTCCACAACGTCGACAATCTCCACAATGACTGCATCCCCGTTACGTCCCAGCCCGAAACCGATATAACTCTTCAAATTGATTAGGTGAAGCGAGAACCATGGACCCTCAATTCGTCGATCGGGCGTTGTCAGTGGCTGATCTGAACGCCCTGAGACTCGCGCTAATCCAACTGACCGGCGACCCGGTGCTCACCGATATGAAGACCGAGTTGGTCCCCATACGCGGCGGCGCGTCGTGGGGGCGCGCCGTCAAGGCCGAGCATCACGATGATCTCAAAGCGCGAGCAAAGAAAGTACTCGAGGGATTCTCTGATCATCCTGACGGCTCGCAGGACATGCCGGACTCAGAACTGCGACGGTTGTTCGAAATCTTCGGTGAGCGCACGATGACCGATGAGGAGTTCGCGTTTCATAAAGAGCAATTTGCGCTTGATATGTATCCTCGCGCGGCCAAATGGTCAAGAGCCGTTCGGCCGATTCCCGACAACTTTCGAGTCGGCATCATCGGAGCTGGATTCAGCGGTATCGCTTGCGCGGTGCAGTGCGAGCTCTTGCAGATCCCTTATACCATATTTGAGCGGCGGGACGACCTTGGCGGTACCTGGCATATCAACACGTTTCCCGACGCACGGGTCGACACTTCGAGCTTCATCTATCAATTTTCGTTCGAAAAACGTTATCCCTGGAGTGAATATTTCGCATCCCAGCCAGAGGTGAAAAAGTATCTAGAACACGTTGCGCGCCAACACGGCGTCTACGAGCACATCATCTTCGGCGTAGACGTGCAGGCCGCGGATTTCGACGAGGACCGCGACATTTGGCGGCTCCGATTTGGCAACGAGCGGCCAGAAGAGCACGTTGACGTTCTCGTCGCTTGCACCGGACTTTTCAACCGCCCAAGTTATCCTCAGATTCGAGGTGTCGCTGAGTTCAGCGGTCTCGGGGTGCACAGCACGGAGTGGACTGATGCGATCGCCGTCCAGGGCAAACGCATCGCTGTCATTGGCAATGGCTCAACCGGGGTTCAGCTGATGCCTCGACTTGCGGCCGAGGGCGCGGACGTGACCGTATTTCAGCGGACACCGCAGTGGATCAGCCCACTTGAGAAGTACCGAGAAAGCATCCCGGCGGAAACTCGGTGGCTGCTCGACACCATGCCGTATTACTGGAACTGGTTTTGCTACTCATTCGTCGTCGCGACCTTCGCCCAACAGGATGCGCAGGAGATAGATACCCAGTGGCAACTACAAGGTGGCCTGATCAGTGAACGCAACGACAAGTTGCGGGAAATCCTCACTAAGTATGTCGAAACCCAGGTTTCTTCCCGCCCGGACCTAATCGACGTCCTCACGCCCGATTATCCTCCTCTCGCTCGTCGTCTAGTCATCGACAACGGCTGGTACGAGGCGCTCGGGTGCGACAATGTGGCACTCGTTACCGATCCTATACTCGAACTCACCAGCTCGGGGATCAGGACGTCAGATGGCGAGCACCGGGAGTTCGACATCATTGTCTACGCCACCGGCTTTGAGACGGAGAAATTTCTCTGGCCGATGACGATAACGGGACGCGGTGGCCGAACACTTGAGGACGAGTGGAGACACGATGGTCCTCGAGCATACCTTGGCATCTCCGTCCCCGGCTTTCCAAATCTCTTCATCATGTACGGACCGAACAGCCAACCCCGGGCGGGCTCTCTGGTGTCCTGGTTAGAAGTCTGGTCCCAGCACGCGGCCCAGGCAGTTGTAACGATGCTCGAGGCCGGAGCGTCACGGGTTGAAGTGAATCAGGACGCTTTCGAGAGCTTCAACTGCGACCTGGAAGCCGCCCATTCGAACCTGATTTGGCACATGGGGCCCGCAGGGCGCAACTACTACATCAATTCTTATGGTCGGCAGCAAGTCGCCTCGCCATTCCGTATCGAGGACTATCGTAGCCGCTTTCACCGCCCTCTCGACCAAACATACAATTTCTCGGCAAACGCGCCGAGAGGGGCCTGACGGTGCCTTATCCGACAGACACTCCGGCTTGGTCAATCCTAGAGTTGCACTGAATAAGCCCTTCCGCCTGTGTGCAACGCCTCTCCACTCGTACGTCGGAGGGATCGGCTGACGAAGGTTAGGAAGATTGACGAATTGCAGACGTCGCACTCTATTTCGGCCTCGGTATCAGCCAGCCTGGCGACACGGCGGGTCGCCCGGCAACGTCAAGCTCGCCGGTCAGACGATCAATGGTCTCGGGCGCGTCAGCGACAAGGTCCGGCGAACTCCGCCATGTCGCCTCCCCGGCCGACGCCGGTTGGCAGCCAGGGCTTCCGACGGTGACCCCAGCTCGCACAGGTCCGGGGTCAGCAGTTCGCAGCAGGCTAGCCGCAGCAAGCCCAATGGGCATATTGCATACCGGCTGGCGCCGATTCGAAACCCACCGACGATGCGCAGCGACTCGTTACTCGCCCGTGATGGCCCTCCCACCGCGCCTACCGCGAAGGCGCCGACCGACACCAGCAAGACGACGCCCAGCACAATCTTCGGCAATGTGCCACGAATGATCTTGCCGGCGTTCGGCGGCTACGGCCTGAACGCGATCCTCCCGGGCGACGTTCGGGCATGGGTGTCCTCCAATCGCTGCTCCCATTTGACCAGACCCCACCAGCCCGCCTCGGCATCGCTCCGACCCCAGACGAGCAGGAAGCGCTGCTCACGCCGACCAGACCACGGACGTAGACAGGCGTGCCAGGCATAGTCGCAATCGTAGCTCAGACAAGAACGCTTGTTCGATTCAAGATTTCTGCGGACGGATTGCGGACGGATGCCCTCTCCAGGACCCGAAATGACGATCATGGAAAAGCAACGGAGGCCCCAGAATCTGGGGCCTCCGTGGTCGTAGCGGGGACAGGATTTGAACCTGCGACCTCTGGGTTATGAGCCCAGCGAGCTACCGAGCTGCTCCACCCCGCGTCGGTGTGAGGATTACTTTACCCGTCGTTCTCACACGATCCAAATCGCCTGGCCCGCGTCCATTCCCGCGATGATCAAATCGGGGTCGCCTAGCAGCTCGGGATGAGCGGCTTTTCGCACACGCCCACGTTGCGTGCCGTCACGCCGACGGGGGTGCGACAGGGCGTTCAGGGCTTGTTGAATCCAGGACGGAGTTGCCGCGCGTCCGGCGACTCCAACTCCTGGAACAGCGTGACTTCCAGGTCGGCCGGGGCGTGGAGTCGGGAGTTGAGCGACCGCCACGGTGTTTCCCGGGGAGCGGCGATGAGGTGCGCGCCGGCGTCGACGAGATCGGTGGTGACCTGTGCGCTGTCGTCGACCTCGAATGCGACGCGGATGCGGGCGCTGGGCCGGCCGTCCGCCTCCACGGAGTCGATCATTCGCACCTGGGCGGGGTTGGCGAGTTCGAGTGTCGCTGCGGCGGCGTCGAGGATCACCACGCGCGCGTCGCCGTCGCCTTCGAACGCGGCGCGCTCTGTGAGGCCGAGGACGTCCCGGTAGAACACGAGGGCGCTGTCGAAGTCCGCGGCTTCGACCACGAGGCGGAGCTGCTTGACGCGCGGGTTCGGACTCGGACCACTGCTGTGTTGTGTCATGCCCACCACGGTAGAACCGAGCCCGGCTCCGTCGCCGGCTCGATCAACTTGCCTATCTGGCCGAGCAGCGCACCTGACGCCCTCGTTCACTGAGGTTGGTGATCATGACGGCGCTGGCGAGGGGCTGGACGGAGGCGCGGACGAGGTAGGCGTAGAAGACGACACCGTTCCGTACTTCGACAGGTACTGCGCCAGCAGCTCGTTGACCCGTTGCTGCGCCACGCCGATCTTCGCGGCGTCCCCGGACGCATACGCACTCTGCAACGACTCGTACGCCGTGTTCATCTGACTCACCAGTGCCTGCTCGGACGCTGGCGGCGGCGTAGTCGTCGGCGACCCGGATGACGAGCCTGAGCCCGAAGGGGTGGGCGTCGGCGTGGGATTCGACGTGCCGGGGTCCGGCGTCGTCGTCCCGCCCGAGAGGTTCAGCGTCTGTCCGGTGGTGTGACCGGGCAGGAAGTCCGACAGTGCGTCGGCCAGCGTCTCGCCATACCCGAACTTCTTCTGGTTGCCGAAGCCAACGATCACCCGCTGCAGCTGGGCATAGTTGCCCGACGAATCGTTCGTGGTGTTCTGCGTGTACAGCGGTTCGACGTAGACGAACGAGTCCCCCAGCGGCATCGTCAGCAGGTTGCCGTGGATCACCTTCGCGTTGCCACCGGCCGAGATCTGCGACAGGTCCTTGGTGATCGTCGGGTCGTTGTTGATGTTGCTGTAGACCTGCTCCGGCCCCTGCGTCACGGCGGCGTTCGACGCGTTGCGCGTTCGCAGCACGGTGATCTTGCCGTAGTCCAAGGGGTCGGAGTCGACGCTCAGGTACGCCGCGAGGTACCCCTGCTGGTTCACGTTCATCGGCGAGGTCAGCTGGAACTGCGCCTCCGACGAGTCACCCACCGGCGGCGCCGCGAGGATGTAGTACGGCGGCTGGTTGGCCCGGACGGGCGCCGTCGGGTCGATCGGGACGGTCCACTTGTTGCTCTCGTTGTAGAAGACCACCGGGTCGTCCACGTGGTAGTCGCCGAGCAGGCCGCGCTGGATCTCGAAGAGGTCCTCCGGGTAGCGCACGTGCGACTCGACTGATGCCGGCATCGCCGACTTCGGCTCGACCGTGTTCGGGAAGACCTTGCTCCACGCCTTCAGCAGCGGGTCGGACTCGTCCCACGCGTACAGGGTCACCTTGCCGCTGTACGCGTCGACCGTCGCCTTCACCGAGTTGCGGATGTAGTTGAACTGGTCGTTCGGCTGGCTGGCCGTCTTGTCCGCCGCCGACAGCGAGTCGGACGTCAGGCTGGAGAGCGACTGCCGCTGCGAATACGGGTAGTTGTTCATCGTCGTGTAGCCGTCGACCATCCAGACGATGTGCCCGGTCGCGGAGTCCACGAACGGGTACGGGTCGGAGTCAAGCTTCAGGTAGGGCGCGACCTTCTGCACCATCGCCCGCGGGTCGCGGTTGAAGATGATCCGCGCACCGTCCGCGCTGGCCGCGTCGTTCAGCAGAAAGTTCGTCTGCTTGTAGCTGATCGCGAAGGCCAGCCGCGTGAAGAAGTTGCCCAGCGAGACGCCACCGGAACCCTCGTACCGGACCTTCTGTCCGCCGTTTGCATCGAACTCCTGCGGCGCACCCTTCGCACCCACGATCGCGTACTGCGGCAGCAGTTCGCCGTAGTAGACGGCCGGCTGCGTCGGCTTGATCTCGCCCTCCGGCGGGATACCCCCGGCGGCGTACTTGTCGGTGTCGTTGGTGACGTCGGTTTCGGCCGCCGCGGCGACGATGCCGTAGCCGTGCGTGTAGTTCGTGTGCTGGTTGATCCAGTTGGTCTGGTTACCGCTGAGGTTGGCCTGCTCCAGTTCGCGCACGCCGACGACGTAGTCGTGGGTGACGGAGCCGATCGTGTACCGGTCCACGTCCAGCTTCGGCGGGAAGCCGTAGACGTTCCCGTTCTGCTGGAACTTCTGGAACGTGGCCGAGATGACGTTCGGGTCCAGGATGCGGACGTTGTCCAGCGTCGGGCTCGACTCCTTCAGCACCGCCGGGTCGGGCTTGGGCGCGACCGCGTAGTCCTGGTAGTCGACCTGCACGCCAGTCTGGATCCCGTACGCCGACCGGGTGTTCTCGATGTTGCGCTTGATGTACGGCGATTCCTTGGTGGACGCGTTCGGCTTCACCGACACCTGCTGGACGATCGCCGGGTAGATGCCCGCGATCAGGATGCTCAGCACCATCAGGACGACGAACCCGATGCCGCCCCACAGCGCGCTCTTCAACCACAGCGACGCCAGCACGACCAGGGCCAGGACGACCGCGATCCAGAACAGGATCGTCCGTGCCGGCAGCACCGAGTGGATGTCCGTGTAGGACGCGCCGGTGAACTTCGACCGGTCCGAGAACACCAGCCCGTACCGGTCCAGCCAGTACGCGAGAGCCTTCAGCACCATGAAGACGAAGACCAGGACGGTCAGGTGGCGCCGCGCCGCCGGGGTGATCTTCGGCCCCGGCGTCTGCAGGCGGATCGCACCGGTCAGGTAGTGCACCGCGACGGTCAGGACGACCGAGAAGATGATCGCCGTGAACCCGAACCCGAGCATGAGCCGGTACACCGGGTAGTCGAAGGCGTAGAACGAGATGTCCGTGTGGAACTGCGGGTCCTTCATGCCGAACGGCGTCGAGTTCAGCCAGAGCTGCCACTTCGACCACTGATTCTGAGCGGACATGCCGGACGCGAAGAACGCGATGATCATCGCGACCACGAGGATCAGGACGCGCCGCGGCTCGGCCATCACCCGGTAACGCTCGAGGTTCTGCTGCTCGGCCGACATCGGCCGGAAGGGCGGACGCAGCAGGTAGGCCGCGAACAGGTTCCCCCCGATGATCAGCGCCATCAGCACGCCGAAGATCAGGAACAGCGCGATGCGGGTCCACAGAACCGTGCTGTAGACGTCGCGGAAGCCGACCTGCCCGAACCAGAGCCAGTTGATATAGACGCCGGTGGACTTCACCGCCACCACGACGAGCACGATCAGCACGGCGACGATGGTGAGCAGGATCTTCGAGCGGCGCGAGAGCGTCAGACTCGGAAGCGATGGCCGCATGGCCACGGGGCAGCTCCTTCAGCGGGGATCTGCTGCAAAACGTACCTGCCGGTCCGCAGGTTCCCCCGAGGCGGATCAGCAGCCGGGGACGGGCGTGCCGTTCTGCAGGTCGTCGAGGTACTGGACGGCGTGGTCCAGCGTGTCGACCTTGACCACGGTCAGGCCGGACGGGACGTTGCCGCGCACGTCCGTGCAGTTGCCCTCCGGCGCCAGGAATACGGTCGCCCCGGCCCGCCGGGCGGCGAGCATTTTCAGCTGGATGCCCCCGATCGGGCCCACCTTGCCGTCGGCGTCGATCGTGCCCGTCCCGGCGATGAAGCGGCCGTCCGTCAGGTCGTCCTTGCCGACCTTGTCGAGGATTCCGAGGGCGAACATCATGCCGGCGGACGGGCCGCCGATCTGGTCGCCCAACCCGAGGTCGACCTCGAACGGGAACAGGCACGCGTCCGGGTCGGAGTTCAGCGTGACGCCGAGCGAGCCGCCCTTGCGCTGCGTCCCGTCCGAGTTCTTCAGCGGCTGGCCGAGGGTGACGTCGACCGTCGTGTCGGCCCCAGAGCGCTTCACGACGATAGGAACGGTGCTGCCGGCCGGGTGCTTCTCGAGCGCTGCGGTCAGCTCGTCCACGGTGTCCGCGCTCTGCCCGCCGACCGACTCGAACAGGTCGCCCGGCTTCAACTTCCCGTCCGAGGGCCCCTCGTTCTTGTCCGTCGTCTTCGGATCGTCCTTGGCGACGGTGATGATGCCGAAGCCCTTCGGGTAGCCCAGTTCACAAGCTGCCGCGGTGATCGCGCTGTTCTGCGACTGCTTGAAGTCCTCGGTGTTCTGCTGGTCGACCTCGTCCTGGCTCTGTCCCGGCGGGTAGACCGACGCGCGCGGGACGACGACCTGGTCGCCCTTGAGCCACCCGACGATCGCGTCGAAGGCGGTGATGGGACGGGTCGTGACGTTCACCGTCGTCATGTTCAGGTTGCCGGTCGTCTTCTTCGTGTCGGTGCCCAGGATCGAGATGATCTCGTTCTTGTTCCCGTCGTCCGCCAGCACGTTGTAGGTCGGGCCGGGCGACAGGATCACGTACGGGACGTGGAGCGTCATCACCAGCGCGAACAGCACCACGAACAGGATGCCGCCGACGATCAGTGCACGGACGCGGCGCGACAGCCGCATCGCGGCCTGCCAACCGGGCGCCCCGCCCCGGTTCTCCGTGACGGGTTCGGTCGGCTCACTCACGCGGGGCAGCGTATCCGGACACCCTGTGCGTACCTCTGGGCGAGTGCGTGAGCGCGTTCAGATACTCGGCGTGGGCCAGCATCGACTCGGGGGTCGTGGGGCGCCGTTCGGGGCGCCCGCGCCACCAGCTCCAGAGCGCGACGAGCACAGTGGCCGCGACCGGCACGGCCAGCCACAGCACCCACGCGTACTTCTCCACGCGTCGACGATAGGGGCGGCACCGCGTTCGCCCTCGGCGCAACGCCCACCGGTTGAGGAACATCGGGCGCCGCCGGCTCGTCACTACTACCGTGAGTGCCATGGGAACACCGCCGTTCGGCTTCAGCCCCTTCGGAGCCGGTTCGGGTGACGGTGACGATCTGTCCAACCAGATGCCGCTGTTCGCCGAGCTGCAGAAGCTGCTGTCCTGGCAGGGGGGCCCAGTCAACTGGGACCTCGCCAAGCAGCTCGCCGTCTCCACGCTGGGCGGGACGAACCAGCCGGTGGGTCCGGCCGAGAACGCCGCGATCGAGGCGGCCGTCCGACTCGCCGACCTCTGGCTGGACGAGGCCACCGACCTGCCCTCCGGTGTAACTCACGCTGAGGGCTGGACGCGCCTGGAGTGGCTGACCAAGACGCTGCCGGTCTGGTCCGCGCTCTGCGACCCGGTCGCCTCCCGCGTGGTCGAGGCGATGGGCAAGGCGCTGCCGACCGAGCAGCTCGGCGGTGCCGGTGGGGCAGAGGGCAACCCGCTCGCGGCCTTCGGCCTCGGCGCACCCGGTGGCGCGAACCCGTTCGGCGCGATCATGAACCAGGTCGGCGGACTGATGTTCGGCGCCCAGGTCGGCCAGGGTCTCGGCGAGCTGGCCAAGGAGGTCGTCGCCAGCACGGACATCGGGCTGCCGCTCGG
>Ga0105247_10000208_pt1 | contig 56889 bp, 53 predicted proteins | sample KBSS24metaG_FD_81519 | JGI IMG/M metagenome (GOLD analysis project Ga0105247, IMG submission 81519) | Switchgrass rhizosphere microbial communities from Kellogg Biological Station, Michigan, USA - KBS S2-4 metaG | ecosystem: Host-associated > Plants > Roots > Rhizosphere > Soil | place... | reverse complement strand
CATGTCCGGCTCGCCGACCAGGACCGGCTGGAAGCGCCGCTCCAGGGCCGCGTCTTTCTCGATGTGCTTGCGGTACTCGTCGAGCGTGGTCGCCCCGACCGCGCGCAGCTCGCCGCGAGCCAGCATCGGCTTCAGCAGGTTGGCGGCATCGACCGCGCCTTCGGCGGCACCGGCGCCGACGATCGTGTGCAGCTCGTCGAGGAAGAGGACGATCTGACCCTCCGCCTCCTGCACCTCCGAGAGCACCGCTTTCAGCCGCTCCTCGAACTCGCCGCGGTATTTGGAGCCGGCCAGCAGCGAGCCGATGTCGAGCGCGATCACGCGCCGGTCGCGGAGGCTCTCCGGGACGTCGCCGGCGACGATCCGCTGCGCCAGCCCCTCGACGATCGCGGTCTTGCCGACGCCGGGGTCGCCGATCAGCACCGGGTTGTTCTTGGTGCGGCGGGAGAGGACCTGGATCACCCGGCGGATCTCCTCGTCGCGGCCGATCACCGGGTCGAGCTTGCCCCGCTCCGCCTCGGCGGTCAGGTCGCGCCCGAATTTCTCCAGCGCCTGCGCGGTCTCCTCGGCGTTTGGCGAGGTCACCTTGCCGGGCCCCTGGACGGCCTTGATCGCCGGCTCCAGCTGGCCCGGATCGGGCAGCAGGTCGGAGACGCCGGAGCCGCCCTCGGCGAGGGCCAGCAGCAGGTGACCGACGGTGATGTACTCGTCGCCCGCCTTGGCCATCTCCCGCTCGGCCCCCTGCAGGACGCGGATCAGGTTTGAGGACGGCCGCACCTCGGTCGTCTCGCTCAGCTTCGGGAGGTTCTCGACCGCCTGCACTGCCCGGGCGATGAGCGCCTCGGTGTCCTCACCGAGTTTCTGCAGGATCGGCACCGCCAGCCCGCCGTCCTGACGCAGCAGCGCCACCAGCAGGTGGGCGGGGGAGACCTCGGAGTTGCGCCGCTCGGCGGCGAGGGCCTGCGCGGCCGCGACCGCTTCCTGCGACTTGACGGTGAATCGATCCGGCTGCATCAGCTCTTCCTGCCTTTCTTCCAAGCCTGTGCTTCGAGCTCTTCGGCGTGGCGGCGCATCCGCTCCACCTCTCCCTGCAGCTTCTGCAGGCGCTCTTCGAGTGTGAGGACCGTCTCGACCCCGACCAGATTCAGGCCCTCGGCGGTCATCTGCTGGATCCGCCGCAGCCGCTCGACGTCGCGCTGCGAGTAGAGCCGCGTGTTCTTCGGCGAGCGCTTCGGCGAGATCAGCCCGCGCGCCTCGTACATGCGCAGCGTCTGCGGATGCATCTCGGCCAGCTCGGCCGCGACCGAGATCATGAAGACGCCGCGTTCGTCGTCGATCGAGACATGCACGCGCCGCCGTTCGGTCGCCATCAGGCACCGCCCTTGCGCAGCAGCTCGGCCCGCGGATCGGCGCCGTTGAACGCCTCAGCCAGCTTCTCGGCTGCTTCGCGCTGCTCATCGGTCAGCTCGCTGGGGACCTCGATCTCGAGCCGGTAGCGGATGTCGCCGTTGCCCTTCCCTTTCGGCTTCGGCGGTCCCTCGCCGCGCAAGCGCTGGACCGAGCCATGCTTGGTCCCCGGCGCGACCTTGATCTTCTTGGTGCCGTTCAGGGTCGGCACCTCGATCGTGCCACCCTGCAGCGCCTCCGGGATCGTGATCGGCACCGTCACCTCGAGGTTGCCGCCGTCGAGCCGTTTGAAGATCGGCGAGGAGGTGACCCGGGTGGTCACGTAGAGGTCGCCGGGGGGACCGCCGTGGGGGCCGGCCTCGCCCTTGCCGGCGAGCCGGATCCTGGTCCCGTCCTTGACTCCCGCCGGGATGTTGACTTTGTAGCGCTTGGTCTGCTGGGTGAGGCCGGAGCCGCCGCAGGTGGGGCAGGGCTGCTCGATGATCTGGCCGGAGCCGCCGCATTGCGGGCAGGGTTGGCTGATCGAGAAGAAGCCCTGGCTCTGTGCATCGATGCCGCGGCCTTCGCAGCGCGGGCAGGTAGTCGGGCCGGTGCCCGGTTTGGCGCCGCTGCCGTGGCAGGTCTGGCAGCGCTCCGCCTTCGGCACGGTGACGCTGATCTGGGCGCCGTTGATCGCCTGGTCGAAGCTCAGGCTCACTTCCGTCTCGAGATCGCGACCGCGCACCTGCTGGGCCTGCGAGCGAGCGCCGCCGCGGTTGAAGAGGCCGGAGAGCATGTCGCCGAGATCGCCGAAGCCGGCACCGCCGCCCCCGCCGTAGGAAGCGCCGCCCGGGAACGGGTTGCCGCCGCTACCGAAGCCGGCGAACTGGCCGGCCTCGTCGTACTCCTTGCGCTTCTCCGGATCGGCGAGGACGTCGTGGGCGGCGGAGATCTCCTTGAACTTTTCCTCCGCCTCGGCGTCGCCCGGATTGCGGTCAGGGTGGTATTTCCGGGCCAGTTTCCGGTACGCCTTCTTGATCTCCTCGTCGCTCGCCTTCTTGGAAACGCCGAGCGTCTTGTACAGCTCGTCAGCCAATCTCTCTCCTACTCGCTGACCACCACTCGCGCGGGCCGCACCAGCTGCTCGCCGAGTCGGTAGCCCTTCTGCATCACCTCGACCACGACCCCGCTCTCAGCCCCCTCGACCTTCACCGTCGAGAGCGCCTCATGCACCATCGGATCGAACTTCTCCCCCTTCGGATCCACCGCCTCAACCCCAACCCGGGCCAAGCCATCCCGCAGTCCGCGGAAAACCAGCAAGACCCCGTGGGCGAGGCTGTCCTCGGAGTCCCCCTCCGGATCCAAGCCCGCAGCTTCAATAGCTCGGCCCAGATCGTCGAGGATCGGCACCACCTCTCGCACAACCTCACTCTTCCCGCGCATCTGGGCAGCTTGTAGCTCGCCACTCATGCGCTTGCGGAAGTTCTCAAAGTCAGCCTTCGTCCGCTTCGCGAGGTCCAGGTACTCGTCCCGCTCCCGATGAGCGTCCGCAAGCAGCGCGTCGAGGTCCTGCTCGACCGCCTCACCCGCGGGTGGCGCTGGAGAGGTGCCCTCGCCCGCAGCTTGCGAGGACGAGGGTTCCTCTCCAGGGACAGGACCCGCGGGCGGGCGCTCGGTCAACCGCTCGTCGTCCTGCATCACTTGCCGTCCTCATCGACGACCTCAGCGTCGACAACCTCCTCCTCGTCAGAGGAGGTGTCGCCCTCGGGAGAACCCCCGTCAGCCGACTGCTCGGCCTGCGCCGCCGCATAGAGCTGCTCGGAGATCTTGGTCATCGCCGCGTTGAGCGCCTCGGTCTTCGCTTTGACCTCCTCGACGCTGCCCGCCTCGAGCGAGTCGCGCACCTCCTTGATCGCGGCGCGCACCTCCTCCTGGTCGCCGAACCCGACTTTGTCGCCCGCCTCCTCCAGCGCTTTCTCGGACTGGTAGGCGGCGTTCTCGGCGACGTTGCGGGTCTCCGCCAGCTCACGCTGCTGGCGGTCCTCCTCGGCGTGGGACTCGGCGTCGGAGACCATGCTCTGGATTTCGTCCTCGGAGAGGCCGGAGCCGGATTTGATCTCGATCTTCTGCTCTTTGCCGGTGCCTTTGTCGGTCGCCGTGACGTTGATGATCCCGTTGGCGTCGATGTCGAAGGCGACCTCGATCTGGGGCATGCCACGCGGCGCCGGCGGGATGCCGGTGAGCTGGAATTTGCCCAGGCTCTTGTTGCCGCTGGCCATCTCGCGCTCGCCCTGGAGGACGTGGATCTCGACCGATGGCTGGTTGTCATCGGCGGTCGAGAAGACCTCCGACTTCTTGGTCGGGATCGTCGTGTTGCGCTCGATCAGCTTCGTCATCACGCCGCCTTTGGTCTCGATGCCGAGGGTCAGCGGGGTGACGTCGAGCAGCAGCACGTCCTTGACGTCGCCGGCCAGCACGCCGGCCTGGATCGCGGCGCCGACGGCAACCACCTCGTCGGGGTTGACGCCCTGGTGCGGGTCCTTGCCGGTCAGCTCCTTGACCTTCTCGCGGACCGCCGGCATCCGGGTCATGCCGCCGACCAGGACGACGTGGTCGATCGTCGCGTCGGCGTCGCCGAGCGCCTGCTTGACCGGGCCGACGACGCGCTCCAGCAGGTCGCCGGTCAGCTCGTTCAGCTTCGAGCGGCTGAGCTTCAGGTCGAGGTGCTTCGGCTGCCCCTCGACGGCGGTGATGAAGGGCAGGTTGATCTGCGTCTCCTGCGTCGAGGAGAGCTCGATCTTGGCTTTCTCGGCGGCCTCGTAGAGGCGCTGCAGCGAGTTCTTGTCCTGGGCGAGGTCGACGCCCTGGTCGCGTTTGAACTCGGCGACCAGCCACTCGACGATCGCTTTGTCCCAGTTGTCGCCGCCGAGGTGGTTGTCGCCGGCGGTCGACTTCACCTCGAAGACGCCGTCGCCGATTTCCAGCACCGAGACGTCGAAGGTGCCGCCGCCGAGGTCGAAGACGAGGATCGTCTGATCGCTCGACTCCTTGTCGAGCCCGTAGGCGAGCGAGGCGGCGGTCGGCTCGTTGATGATCCGCTTGACGTCGAGGCCGGCGATCTTGCCGGCGTCCTTGGTCGCCTGCCGCTGGTCGTCGTTGAAGTAGGCGGGGACGGTGATCACGGCGCTGTCGACCGTCTCGCCGAGCTTCGCTTCGGCATCGGTCTTCAGCTTCTGGAGGATCATCGCGCTGATCTCCGGCGGGCTGTACTGCTTGCCGCGCGCGTCGACCCGGACGTCGCCGTTGGGGCCGGCGACGACCTCGTAGGGGACGATCGTCTCCTCCTCTTTGACTTCGGACTCCTTGCGCCCCATGAAGCGCTTGATCGAGAAGATCGTGTTCTCGGGGTTCATCACCGCCTGCCGTTTGGCGACGGTGCCGACGAGGCGCTCGCCGCCCTCGGTGAAGGCGACCACCGACGGCGTCGTCCGGCCTCCCTCAGCGTTCTCCAGGACGGTCGGCTCGCCGCCCTCCATCACCGCTACGCACGAATTCGTCGTGCCGAGGTCGATCCCGATCGTCTTTCCCACTTTTTCGCGTACCTCCAGGGGTTTCGTTAACTAAGCCTAAGAAATCTAAGTGGCAGTATGGCAGATCCCTCACAGAACTCAAGCCACGCGCCTATAGTGGTTGCAGGTCTGGGGGGTCGGGTAGCGCTTGGGGTAGCGCTCCCTTCGGCCGGAGGCGCCTCGATCCAATTCGGTCCCGTACCCGGGATCGCGGAAGAGGAGGAATCTTGAGTCTCGATCTGTCTCCGCGGCGGATGCTGCCAGTCTTGGCCGCTCTGTTCGCCCTCGCACTGTTCCTGCCCGCGCTTGCCAGCGCCGGCGGCCACGGCCACTCCGGTGGTGACCGCCACTCGCACGGTCACGGCCACCCTGGCCACGACCGCGGGCACCGGGGCCACGGCCATGGGCAGCCAGGCGACCACGGCCACGGCCATGAAGTCAACGTGATGACCCGCAACCTCTACCTCGGCGCCGACCTGGCGCCGGCGATCGGCGCTCCCAGCCTGGAAGCGTTCGTCGCCGCCAACGGGCAGATCCTCCGCGAAGTCAGCGCCAACGACTTCCCGACCCGGGCCAAGGGCCTGGCCAGCGAGATCCTCGAAAAGGAACCGGACCTGGTCGGCCTCCAAGAGGTAGCGCTTTGGCGCACCGGACCGCCCAGCCTGACCCCGGTCCTGACCGGTGAACCGAGCGCGACCACGGTCCGCTACGACTACCTGCAGCTGCTGCTCGACCAGCTCAACAAGAAGAAGCCGCAGTACGAAGTCGTGGTCACCCAGAACGAGTTCGACCTCGAGGCCCCGGGTGACGAGAACGGCGTCCCCGGCGATGGGCCCAATCCGGCGATCGCCAACGCCGAGATCAACGGGCGCCTGACCATGCGCGACGTGATCCTCGCCCGCCGCGGCGCCGGCGTGCAGACCGCCAACCCGCAGTCGGGCAACTTCAAAGCCCTGCTGGCGGTGCCGATCCTCGGCCAACCGCTGACGATCAAACGCGGCTGGACGGCGGCCGACGCCAAGGTCCGCGGCAGCGACTGGTTCCGCTTCGTCAACACCCACCTGGAGGCCTTCGACCCGCCCCAGCTGGTGCCGAGCATCCGCGCCCTGCAGGCGGCCGAGCTGGTCGCTCCCGGCGGTCCGGCCGCCAACGGCGATCTGCCGGTGGTCCTCGTCGGCGACCTCAACTCCGACGACGACACGGTCTCGCCCGGGGACCAGCAGGCCTACCGGGTGCTGCTGGAAGCGGGGCTGGTCGAGCGCAGCACCAACGATCCGCTCGGCTGCTGCCTCAACTCGAGCCTGCTGGCCGAAGGCGCCGGCGGCAGCGTCGCCGACTTCGACCACCAGGTCGACCACGTGATGACCGACGACCCGGGCAACGTCGCCCTGCAGAGCTCGTCGGTTACCGGGCTGCTGCCGGTCAACGGGTTCTGGAGCTCAGACCACGCCGGTCTGTTCAGTTCGCTGCGCTTCGCCCACTGAGGCGAGCGGCTGCAAGGAGGATCGCTGGGCTTCGCGCCTGGCGGTCCTCCACCGGCTGGGGGGCTCAGCCCTCGCCGGCGGTCTTGGCGACGAATTCGGAGACTTCCTGCGCCTGCTCTTTGTTGAGGATGCCGCCGGGCATGCGCCCCGGGGTGGAGCTGTCGACGCCGTTTTCGACCGCGTTGAGGACACGCCCTTCGATCGCCTTGGCTTCTTCCGGTTGCGGGCCGTTGGGCGCCAGCAGTTCGTCGAGGTCCGGCGCGTAGTTGCCGTCGGTGCCGGCGGCGTAGAGGGTGTGGCAGGTACCGCAGTTGGTCTGGAACAGCGACTGCCCCGATTTCAGGCTCGCGGGCACGTCCTGCGCCCCGGTCTCGGCGTCGCCGCGGGAGCGGAAGACGAAGAACGGGATCGCGACGGCGAGGACGAGCACGAAGATCCCGAAAGCGATGAAGGTGCGCTTGCTCATTTAGCGGCGCGCATACTACTGGCGCTCCCGCTGGGAGCGGTACCAGGGGCACATTCGCCGCAGCTCGCACTCGCCACAGCGCGGTTTCGGGCGGCAGAGCTCGCGGCCGTGGCGGATCAGGTTCATGTGCAGCTCGTAGGCGTCCTCGGGCGGCACGATCGCCAGCATCTCGTCGTGGGCGCGCTCGAAGGACGCCTTCGCCGGGAAGAGCCCGAGCCGGCCGCCGACCCGGTGGACGTGGACGTCGACCGGGATCTCCGGGATGCCCCAGGTGAAGATCAGCACGCAGGCGGCGGTTTTGCGCCCCACCCCCGGCAGCGAGAGCAGGAACTCGAGCGACTCTTCGCGCGGCGCCGTCCGCGTCCAGTCGAGGTCGGGCTCCTCGCCGAGCTGCTCGAGGATCGCCTGGATCCGCGGCGCCTTCTGCCTGGCCAGGCCGCCGGGGCGGATCGCCTCCTCGATCTCCTCCACTGGCGCGTCGCGGACCTCCTCCCAGGTGGGGAAGCGCTCGCGCAGCGCCGCGAAGGCACGATCGCGGTTGCGGTCGTTGGTGTGCTGGGAGAGGACGGTCTTGATCAGCTCGGCGATCGGATGCCCGTGCGGCTTGTTGACCGGCTGCCCGTACATCTCCCGCAGCCGGTCGCGGATCGCCCGCACCCGCCGCCTGTCGGGACGCTTCCAAGGCATCGCCGCACCCTAGTGCGGCGCGCCTCTCACGCGTCTGCACTGGCACCCCCTATAGGCGCGTAAGTGCAGACGCGTGAGAGGGTGGAGCCGATGAGCGGGCGGATCGAAGAGGCTGAGGTGCGGATCGATGGGGTGCGGGCCTTCTACCGGCGGGTGCCGGGAGAGGGGACGCCGACCGTCTATTGCCATGGCAATCCGACCCACGGCGAGGACTGGCTGCCCTTCCTCAGCCGCGGTGGCCCGGCGCTGGCGATCGACATGCCGGGCTGGGGCCGCTCCGATCGACCCGACCCGGCCCGATTCGACTACTCGATGTACGGGCTCTCCGAATTCCTCGAGCGTGCCCTCGCCGAGCTGGGGGTCGAGCGCCGCAAGCTCGTCGTCCACGACTGGGGCGGGCTCGCCCTGATCGGCGCCCAGAGGCGACCGGAGCTGGTCGAGCGACTCGTCGTCGTCGACGCGGTGCCGCTGCTGCCGGGCTACCGCTGGCACTGGATCGCCCAGCTCTGGCGCCGTCGGCCGGTCGGCGAGATCCTCAACGCGACCACGACCCGGTCCTCGATGGCGCTGCTGATGCGCCAGGCGCGCGGCGACCGCGGCGCCATGCCGGACGACTTCGTCGAGATGACGTGGCGCCACTGGGACACTGGCACCCGGGCGGCGACGCTGGCCCTCTACCGCCACGCCGACCCGGACCGCCTCGCCATCGCCGGCCGCCAGCTCGGGAGCATCGAGTGCCCGGCGCTGGTCCTCTGGGGCGACCGCGACCCCTACCTGCCGCTCCGCTTCGGCGAGGCCTATGCGGACGCCCTGCCGGGCGCCGAGCTGGAGGTTGCCGTCGGCGCCGGCCACTGGCCCTGGATCGACGATCCCACCCTGATCGACCGCATACTCCGCTTTCTCGGCTGAGGCCCCACCAGGGCCGTTAACCCCCGGATTACAATTGTCTGTTCCGTGTCTCGCGCTCTCGCTCGCATAGGAGCCAAGCTGCCCAAGGGTTGGGGCGACCTCGGGCGCCAGGCGGCAATCCTCGTCGGCGTCGACCTCGCCTACACCGCCGTCCGCGGCATCGCCGATTCGGAGCGGACGGCGGCGATGACCCACGGCCAGCAGGTGATCGACTTCGAGCGCGCGACGCACACCTTCTTCGAGCCCAGCCTGCAGGCCTTCTTCCTGCCCGCCCACTGGCTGATCGACTTCGCCAACCAGATGTATCTCAACGCCCAGTTCTCGATCGCGCTGGGCTTCCTGGTCTGGCTCTACCTCTTCCGCAACGAGTCCTACTACTTCGTCCGCAACATGTTCGTCGTCTCGATGGGCCTTGCCCTGGTCGGCTACACGCTCTACCCGACGGCGCCGCCGCGGATGTTCCCCGAGCATGGCTTCGTCGACACGATCAACGACTTCTCCAACGTCAACCACGACTCGACCGTGGCGAAGATCTTCATCAACCCCTACGCGGCGATCCCCAGCATGCACTGTGCCTTCGCGGCGATGATCGGCGGCAGCGGCTTCCTGGTCTGCCGCCACTGGTGGTCGAAAGCCTGGTGGGCCTGCTGGCCGCTGCTGATCTCCTGGGTCGTGATCGTCACCGCCAACCATTACTGGGTCGACGCGGCGCTGGGCTGGATGGTCGCCCTGACCGCGGCACTGGTCGCCAGCCGCCTGCTGGCCCGCGCCCGCCCCGAGGCCTGGGCCTGGCGTACCCGCTACCGGGAGGCCGAGGCTTAGATGATCGATTCCGCCTCCCTCCTCCCGAACCTCTAGCCTCAAGACGGATGGAACCTTCGGCGCCCCCACGGGCACCCGGCGGTCGACGCAACGGCCGTGCCCCCAGTCGCGGCGGCCAGGAGCTGCGCTCCTACGCGCGCGAGCGGCTGATCGAGTCCCGCCTCACCCCCAACGCGATCTCGATCGCCGGCCTGATTGGCAACCTGATCGCGGCGGCGCTGGTGACGCAGCGACTCTTCTTCCTCGCCGGCGTCGCCTTCGTGCTCGGATCGGTGATGGACACGCTCGACGGCCGCTACTCGCGGATGTCGGGCAAGGGGACGCTCTTCGGCGCCTTCCTCGACTCGACCCTGGACCGGGTCGAGGAGGGGATCGTGCTGGCCGCGGTGGCCGGCTACTTTGCCGTCACCGGCGACGACTTCGCGGCGGCGATGTGCGTGGTCGCCGTGCTCGGCTCGCTGATGGTCAGCTACACGCGGGCCCGGGCCGAGGCGCTCGGGGTCGAGTGCAAGGTCGGGCTGGCGACGCGACCGGTACGGGTGGTCATACTCTCGATCGGTCTGATCTTCGCCAAGGGGGCGGGGCTCGGGAACTTCGAGCTGCTGGCCCCGGCGGTCTACGCGATCGCGGCGCTGACCATCTTCACGACGTTCCAGCGGGTATGGCATGTGCGAAACGAGCTTTCCGGCGATCGATCCGGCGCCCAGGGCGGCAACGGCGAGGCGGGAGAGCTGTAACCAGCAAGGCCGCGGGGTGTGTTCTGCCACCCAGCGCGATCCAGGAGGACTTCGAATTTCATGAGCGATAGCAACGGAGCAAACGGCAGCAGCAACGGCGCCGCCCGCCAGGACGAGAAGGTCCGGGTCGCGATCGTCGGCGTTGGCAACTGCGCCAACTCCTTCATCCAGGGCATCGAGTACTACAAGGATGCCGACCCGGCCGAGGAAGTGCCGGGCCTGATGCACGTCGAACTCGGCGGCTACCACGTCCGCGACGTCGAGTTCGTCGCCGCCTTCGACATCGACGCCGAGAAGGTCGGCAAAGACCTCTCGGAGGCGATCTGGTCGGGCCAGAACGACACGATCAAGTTCGCCGACGTGCCAAACCTGGGCGTGACTGTCCAGCGCGGCATGACCCACGACGGTCTTGGCAAGTACCTCAAAGAGAAGATCACCAAAGCCCCGGGCGAAACCGCCGACATCGTCGGCGTCCTCAAGGAGACCAAGGCGGACGTGCTGGTCTGCTATCTGCCGGTCGGCTCCGAGGAGGCGACCAAGTGGTACGTCGAGCAGGCGCTCAAGGCCGGCGTCGGCTTCGTCAACTGCCTGCCCGTCTTCATCGCCCGCGAGGACTACTGGGACAAGCGCTTCGAGGAGGCCGGGCTGCCGATCATCGGCGACGACATCAAGTCCCAGGTCGGGGCGACGATCGTCCACCGCCAGCTCGCCCGCCTCTTCCACGACCGCGGCGTGCGCCTGGAGCGGACCAGCCAGCTCAACGTCGGCGGCAACATGGACTTCTACAACATGCTCGAGCGCGAGCGGCTCGACTCGAAGAAGATCTCCAAGACCAATGCGGTCACCTCGATCATGGGCCACGAGCTGCCGGCCGATCAGGTCCACGTCGGCCCCTCCGACTACGTGCCGTGGCTGACCGATCGCAAGTGGGCGCACATCCGCCTCGAGGGCAAGGCCTTCGGCGACGTGCCGCTGACCGCCGAGCTGAAGCTCGAGGTCTGGGACTCGCCGAACTCGGCCGGCGTCGTGATCGACGCCGTGCGGCTGATCAAGCTGGCGCTCAACAACGGCATCGCCGGCCAGCTCGACGGCCCCTCCAGCTACCTGATGAAGTCGCCGCACACGCAGCGGCCCGACAGCGAGGCGCAGGAGCAGACCGAGGAGTTCATCGCCGCCAACGCCCGCGGCAAGAAGTCGCTTCCGGGTACGACGCCCGCCGAGGCGCCCAGCACGGCCTCATAAGCTAGGGGCCGTGCCCCCGGCTGAGCCGCTCTCGATCGCCCAGGTCGCGCCCTCACGGCGTGGCGTCGAGAGCCGGGTAACGCGGTTCGTCAAGGCGGTGTCGGCGGAGCTGGAGCGGCGCGGGCATCGGGTCGTCCGGGCTGGCACCGGCGATCGCGTCAAAGGGATGCTCGGGCCCTCAGCCGGGCTCGACATCGTCCACGTCCACGAGCCCTTCGCGCCGAGCGTCTCGGCGGCGGCGCTGCGCCACTCCTACGCGCTCAACGTCGCCACCTTCCACGCCCCGCAGGAGCGGGCCCTCTCGACCCAGGTGGCGCGGCCTCTGGTCGAGGTCTTCTTCGGTCGCATCGACGCCCGCACGGTGACCAGCCGCGAGACCGCGGCACTGCTGGAGCGCTACTTCCCGGCCAGCTACGAGCTGGTCGAGGCGGGTGAGGACGCCGCCGGCTGGGGGCGGGTGGTCGACGAACTGGAAGCGATCTACCGGCGCCTGTTGGCGCGGCGACATGACCCGACCGGCGATCCGGAGCTGCGGGAGCGGATCTCGAAGCGGCCCCTGATCGAGGTCGACCTGCACATGCATACCGACCACTCCGGCGACTGCGCCACGCCGGTCGAGGTGCTGCTGCAGACGGCCCGCGACCGCGGCCTCGGCGCGATCGCGATCACCGACCACAACGAGGTCTCCGGGGCGCTCGAGGCGCGCCGCATCGCCGAGCAGATGGATGACATCAAGGTGATCGTCGCCGAGGAGGTGAAGACCGCCGAGCAGGGCGAGGTGATCGGCCTCTTCCTGGAGGAGAAGATTCCCAAGGGGATGACGATGGCGGAGACGATCGCGGCGATCCGCGAGCAGGGCGGGCTGGTCTACGTGCCGCACCCGTTCGATCGCTTCCATTCGGTGCCGGATTACGAGCACCTGATCGAGATCATCGCGGAGATCGACATTCTCGAGGTCTTCAACCCGCGGGTGGCGCTGACCGAGTTCAACCAGGAGGCCGAGCGCTTCGCCCGCAAGTACCGGATCGTCTCCGGGGCCGGCTCCGACAGCCACGTCGCCCAGGGCCTGGGCAGCGTCCGCACCCGGATCCACGACTTCGATGGCCCGGCCGAGTTCCTCGAGGCGATGCGCGACGCCGACATCACCCGCAAGCACAAGAACCTGGTCTACGTGCAGACCCTGAAGTTCCTGCAGACGACCGGGCGCCCGAAGGCGCCGAAGCGCCAGGTGGCGAACGCCAAGCCGGCCCGCGGCGGCAAGCCCCGCAAGCGGCGCGCGGCGAGCAAGAGCTGATGCAGAGCGGGGCCGCGAAAGGAGCCGCGCCCGGGTCGTCAAAGAAGGCTGGGCAGATGCGAAGCCTCGACGACGAGATCCGTGAGAAGTACCTGGAGCGCGCGATCCGCGAGCTCAACCAGGTCAGTCGCGAGATCCAGGACTGCCAGCACTGTCCCCGTGGCAAGCTGATGCCGGTGCTCGGCTCCGGCCACCCGCAGGCCGACATCTTCATGCTCAAGCAGGCGCCGACGACGGCGGAGATCGAGGAGGGCGTCGCCTTCTACGGCCGCGCCGGCAACGCCCTGATGAAAAGCTTCAAACGGCTCGGCATCGACCCGCTGGTCGTCTACGGAACCCTCTGCGTCAAGTGCCCGATCGCGGAGCCAGACCTGGCGGCACAGGAGTGCGTCGCCCGCCTCGCCGAGGAGCTGGCAATCGTGCAGCCGAAGATCCTCGTCGTCATGGGCGAGCCGGCGCTGCGCATCCTCAATGGCCTCAACGTGCCGCTCTCCCGCCCGATCGAGCAGCGCGAGGGCGAGATCCAGGCCTTCACGCCGACCATCGACTCTCTCTACGTGCCCGACATCGACGACTCGCTCGACGAGGAGGGCGCCAAGCAGCGCTTCTGGCGCGCCTTCCGGATGCTCGGTACCTGGTACGAGGACCTGCCGCCGTACTAGTTTCGGCACGAAGGCTCCTCGAAATTGGCCCGTCTGCGTCTTGTCCTGTTGCAGACAAGTCGTTACGGTGCTTGAATGGCAGTCATGGCAAGGGACAGCTGGACCGACGTGCGTCTCGACGACCTCAACGCGAAGGTCGATCGCGGCTTCGAGTCGGTGGACAGGCGCTTCGAGCAGGTCGACAAGCGCTTCGAGCAGGTCGACACGCGCCTCGCGCGCATCGAGGATCGTCTCGACACCCTGCATCGAACGCAGGTCACCGTCCTGGTCACGATCTGCGGCTGCATGTTCACCGGCTTCTGCGGCCTGCTGGCGGCGCAGATCTGGGCCTGACGGCCCTCGGCTTGTGGAGCCGGCCGACCGCTACTCGGCCGGCTCGCCGATGATGAAGTCGCTCTTCTTCGAGTCGGAGAACTTCACCCAGCAGTGATCGGGAGAGGCGCCGGCGACCTCGACCAGCGCCTCCTCGATCCGCTTCGCGATTTCCCGCTTCTGCTCGTCGGTACGGCCCTCGAACCAGTGGACGTGGACGAACGGCATGGCTCTTGGAGAGAGTGGCGCCCGCTAGGCGAGCGCCGGCTCCAGCTCGGCCTCGAGGCGGCGCTTCGGCATCGCCCCGACGACTTTCTTGGCGATCGCGCCGTCCTTGAAGAGGATCATCGTCGGGATCGAGAGAACCTCGTACTGGGCCGCGGTCTGCTGGTTCTCGTCGACGTTGATGCTGACGATCTTGAGGTCGTCACGCTCGCCGTCGATCTCCTCGAGGACCGGGTGGACGACGCGGCAGGGGCCGCACCAGGGTGCCCAGAAGTCGACGAGGACAGGACCGTCCGCGTCGAGGACCTCGGTTTTGAAGTTGGCGTCGGTTACGTCCGTCAGTTTCCCGGTCACTGGCTATCGCTCTCCCGAAATCGAGGTTCGTCGCTCAATACTTCAGAAAGTATAGCGTCGTTGTCCAGACTCCTTTGTCGCGACCTTTTCGTCTGGCCACGTCCCAAACGGAGCAGCGGCAAGCGCCAAACCGCCTCGGCGACGATCGTGCTGTCCATCTTCGAGCTGCCGGCGCGGCGGTCGCGGAAGACGATCGGCACCTCGACGACGCGGAAGCCGAGCTGGATCGCCCGGTAGGTCAACTCGACCTGGAAGCCGTAGCCGCGGGCCTGCACCGAGTCGAGGTCGATCGCCTCCAGCACCTCGCGGCGGAAGCACTTGAAGCCGCCGGTGAGGTCGCGGACCTCGAGGCCGAGGACGATGCGGGCGTAGGCGCTGCCCCCGCGGCTGATCGCCCGCCGCAGCGGTCCCCAGTCGCTGACGCCGCCACCGGCGACGTAGCGGGAGCCGAGCACGAGGTCGGCGTCCTCGGCCGCCGCCAGCAGTCGCGGCAGGTAGGCGGGGTCATGGGAGAAGTCCGAGTCCATCTCCAGCACCAGTCCGGCGCCGGCCCGCAGCGCTCGCCGGAAGCCGGCGATGTAGGCAGGGCCGAGGCCTTCCTTGCGCTCGCGGTGCATGACCTCGACCCGCTCCTGCTCGACCGCCAGGCGGTCGGCGATCGCGCCGGTGCCGTCAGGCGAGCCGTCGTCGACGACGAGGACGCGGGCTGAATCGGGCAGCGCGGCGAGCGCCGCGCTGACGATCCCCTCGAGGTTCGCGGCCTCGTTGTAGGTGGGGAGGACCAGCCAGGCCGGCCCTCTCGTCGACTCCTGCATGGACCCGATGCTAGTCCGCAAGCCAAGCGGCGACTAAAGATAGGTTGGGCGACGTGACCAACGCCGAGATCGCCGCCGCACTGGACGAGCTGGGAGTCCTCTACGAGCTCGACGGCGCCGTCAAATACCGCGTGCTGGCCTACGGCACCGCGGCGAAGGCGATTCGCGAGAGCCCGGTCTCGGTCGCCGAGCTGGCCCGGGAGGGCCGGGCCACCGAGGTTCCCGGCGTCGGCAAGACCCTGGCGGAAAAGATCGTCGCCCTGCTGGAGACCGGTGAGATCCCCGCCGCCGTGAAGCTGAAGGCGAAGTTCCCGCCGACCCTGATCGAGGTGACGCGAGTCCCCGGCGTCGGCGCCAAAACGGCTCGCCGCCTCTTCGAGGAGCTCGGCGTCACCTCGCTGGAGGACCTGAAGGCGGCGGCCGAGGCGGAACGGGTGCGCGAGGTCAAGGGCCTCGGCCCGAAGGCGGAGGAAAACGTCCTCGCCTCCCTGGAGCGGCTCGGCGAGCCCGGCGAGGGCCCAGGCAGGTTGCTGCTCTCGGTGGTGCGGCCGATCGCGGAGGAGCTGGCCGAGGCGCTGCGCGAGCACCCCGCCGCGAAACGGGTCGAGGTCGCCGGCTCGGTGCGCCGCTGGGGGGAGACCTGCAAGGACATCGACCTGATCGCCACCGCCGAGGAGCCGGCGGCGCTCTCCGAGCACCTGGCCAACCACGCGCTGATCGCCGCCGCCGGCACGCCCGGCGCCAACGGCGTCCGCGCCCAGACCCACAACGGGATCTCGGTCGATCTGCGGATCGTGCCGCCGGCCGCCTTCGGCAACCTGCTGCAGCACTTCACCGGCTCCCAGGCCCACAACGTGCAGCTGCGCGAAGAGGCGGTCGGCCGCGGCCTCTCGGTTTCCGAGCACGGCATCACCGAGGTCGAGAGCGCCGAGGTCGAGCTCTGCGAGGACGAGCGCGCCGTCTATGCCCGGCTCGGCTACGCGTATATCGAGCCGGAGCTGCGCGAGGGCCGCGGCGAGCTGAAGGCGGCTCGCGAGGGCACGCTCCCGGAGCTGATCGAGCTGGCCGACGTGAAGGGGGACCTGCACTCGCACACCACGCTCTCCGACGGCCGCAACACGCTCGAGGAGATGGCCGAGGCCGGGCGGGAGCGGGGCTACGCCTACATGGCGATCACCGATCACTCCGCCAGCCATGGCTTCGGCGACCACGTCACCCCCGAGCGCCTCTGGCAGCGGATCGAGGAGATTGCCGCTTGGAACAAGGGCAAACGCGGCTTTCGGCTGCTCGCCGGCTCGGAGATCAACATCGGCCTCGACGGCGGCCTCGACTACCCCGACGACCTGGTCGAGGCGCTCGACTGGGTCGTCGCCAGCGTCCACACCTCGTTCTCGATCTCCGAGCGGGAGATGACGGGGCGGGTGCTGGAGGCGATCGAGAACCCGCGGGTGAACTGCATCGGCCACCTGACCGGGCGGCTGATCGGGCGGCGCGAGCCCTACGGGATCGACGTCGAGGCGGTCGCCGAGGCGGCGGCGCGGACCGGCACGATGATCGAGATCAACGGCAACCCCAACCGCCGCGACCTCTCCGAGCACCACGCCCGGCTGGCCTGCGAAGCGGGGGTGAGGATCGTCCTCAACACCGACGCCCACGGGGTCGACACGCTCGACAACATGGCCTACGCGGTGGCCACCGCCCGCCGCGCCTGGCTGACCGCCGCCGACGTCGCCAACGCCCGCGGCTGGCGCGAGTTCTCGAAGCTGCTCAGGCGCGGCTGAGGCGATCGCTGCGCAGGCCGGGCGTGCGGGTCAGCTCGATCGGCTGCCAGGCCGGGTTGGGCACCACGTAGAACTTGACGCCGTCGCGCTGCTCGATCGCCAGCACCGCCGCCTCGCGGGTGTGCCAGGAGAGCGAGACGATCAGCGCATAGCCGGCACCGACAGCGGCGACGCCCGGGAAGATGACGCCGAGGACGCCGGCGGCGATCGCGGTCACGCCGATTGGCCAGAGCCGCCCGAAGGCGATCCGCGCCGGGCTCTCCGCCGGCAGCGAGTTGGCGGTGCGGGCGCGCGCCAGCGCCGCGCGCATGTCGTCGGCGGCCCGCGAGGGCCGGCCCAGGTAGAAGCCGATCGCCAGCGAGACCAGCCACCAGACGGCGGCGACGACCACGGTCCGCGAATCGCCGTCGCGGCCAGCGGCGAGAGCGGTGATCGCGCCCAGCGCCGTCGCCTCGGCGCCGGTGATGAAGACGGTGACCCGCAGCAGATCGGTGTAGGGCATGGCTACTCCGCCAACCACTCGAGGATCCGCAGCCAGCCCTCCGGTCCCTCGACGGTCAGGTCGCACTCCTCGGCGAGCTCCGCCGGCGCCTCGGCGGAGACGACGCCGACGCAGACGGCGAGGCTCAGCTCCCCCGCCTCGGTCAGCTCGCGGAGGCGACGGAAGGCGTCGAGGTCGGTGCGGTCGTCGCCGGCGTAGGTGGCGCGGTCGACGCCGTCGATCGCCAGGAGCGAGGCGACCGCGCTGTCCTTGCCGCCCCCGCCCGCCGGCCGCAGCTCCAGCACCTTGCGGCCCCAGCGCACCTCGAGGCCGGCGCGTCCGGCGGCGACGGCGAGCTCGTGCGCGCGCCCCTCGGCGGCAGCCTCGTTCTCCGCTCCGCGCCAGTGCAGCGCCTGGATCGGGCCCTTGTCCTCGCGCCTGAGGCCGAGGCCGTCGAGTGTCTCGGCATCGAGCCCGGCGAGGAAGTTGGCGGCGTCGTCCTCGCGACCGACGATCGAGGGGTCCGGCCGCGGCGCCTCGTCCCCGGGCAGCAGCAGTTCGAGCCCGTGGTTGCCGGCGTAGGCGATCTGCTCGAGGCCGACCAGTCGCCGCGCGTCGAGCGCCTGGCGGCCGGAGATGCAGCCGACCAGGCCGTAGCGCTGTGCCAGCCGCTTCAGCGCCTCGCGTGCCGCCGCCGGCACCGCCGCATCGGCGGCTCGCTCGACGATCGGGGCGAGGGTGCCGTCGACGTCGGTGAAGATCGCCGCCCGGTCGGCCTCGGCGCGCAGCGGCTCCAACTGCTCGGCCCAGGCACCGCCCCCCCGCTGCGATTCGCGCGACACGGCATCTAGTATCGCGGCGATGCCACCCCGGGCCGACGCCGCGCCGACCCACGCGATCTGGAAGCTGGCGGCGATCGGCAGCGCCGCCGGTCTCTTCAGCGGTCTCTTCGGGGTCGGGGGCGGCACCGTGATCGTGCCCCTCTTGATCCTCTGGTTCGGCTACGGCGAGCGCCTCGCGACCGGCACCAGCCTCGCCGCGATCGTCCTGATCGGCGCCCTCGGCACCCTCGCCCAGGGGGGGATCTACGGCAACGTCCACGTCGCCACCGGACTGCTGCTGACGGTGCCGGCGATCGTCGGCGTCGTCCTCGGCACGGCGATCCAGCAGCGGATCCCGCAGAAGGCGGTCTCCTACCTGTTCGCGGCCCTGCTGGTGGCGATCGCGATCGAGCTGGTGCTCTCGTGAACGAGGTCCTGGCGGCCCTGATCGCCGTCGCCGGCGGCCTTGCCGGCGGCCTCGTCGGCGTCGGCGGCGGCGTCCTCTTCGTGCCGGCGCTAACCGTCTTCCTCGGCCTCGGCCAGGTCGAGGCGGAGGCGACCTCGCTGTTGATGATCGTGATCGTCGCCGCTGTCGGCGCCTACCGCCAGAACGGCTACGGCAACGTCCGCCTCCGTGAGGCGCTGATCGTCGGCGTTCTCTCGCCGCTTGGCGTCTTCGTCGGCGTCGCCGTCGCCAACGAGGTGCCCGAACGCGCCCTGCAGCTCGCCTTCGCCGCCCTGGCCGTCTTCATGGCGGTACAGCTGGTCCGCCGCGCCCGCGCGCTGCCGTAGCCGCGGCGCGCATCGTCTACGCTCAATCGGTGGACTCCCTCACCTGGGAAAGCGACCTGCCACACCTGCGTTCCCCAGTCATGGTGTGCGCGTTTCGTGGCTGGAACGATGCCGCCGCCTCGGCGTCGACGGCGCTCTCGGCGGTTGCCTCCTCGCTCGACTCGGAGCAGATCGCCCGCATCGACCCTGAGGAGTTCTTCGACTTCCAGTCGACGCGGCCGACGATCATGATGGAGGACGGCGCCACCCGCCGCATCGAGTGGCCCGAGAACAACCTGATCGCCGTCCGCGTCCCGACCGCCGACCGCGACTTGGTCCTGCTCGACGGCACCGAGCCGAACCTGCGCTGGCGCACCTTCTCTGAAACCGTCGCGACCGCCGCCGACGCGCTCGGCGTCGAGTTGATCATCAGCCTCGGCGCGCTGATCGCCGAGGTCTCGCACACCCTGCCGGTGCCGATCACCGGCCTCGCCTCCGACGAGGCGCTGGTTGACGAGCTCGAGTTGGAGCGCTCCAACTACGAGGGGCCGACCGGGATCGTCGGCGTCATCCACGACCTCTGCCGCCAGGCCGGCATCGACTCGGCCTCGCTATGGGCGGCGGTGCCGCACTACGTGGCGGCGGTGCCGAACCCGAAAGCGGCGTTGGCCCTGCTGCGCCGGCTCGAGGGTCTGACCGGGATCGCGGTCGAGGCCTCCGAGCTGGAGGAGGAGACCGCCGACTACGAGGAGCAGATCGGCCGCGCGATCGCCGCCAACCCGGAGATCGAGGAGCTGGTGGCGCGAATCGAGGCCGAACAGGTCGACCTGCTCAGCGAGGAGGGCGCCGATCTGCCCTCGGCCGACACGATCGCCAGCGAGTTCCAGCGCTTCCTGCGCCAGCGTGGCGACGGCCGCTGAGGGTCAGGACTCCGCCGCCGGGCAGATCAGCCGGTAGTCGCACCAGCCGCAGACGCTGGGGGAGGGGCGCGGCTCGAAGTCCTGGCCGAGGATCCCCTCGCCGACCTGAAGCACGGTGCGCTCGACCCGCTCGGCGTCGTCGGGCTTGCTGGGGGCGGCGACCTTGTCGCCGTCGAGCACGTAGTAGTAGCTGCCGAAGGCGGCCTCGAGGTCCCAGGCCTCGCGAGCGGCGAGCCGGTAGAGCGCCAGCTGCAGGTCGTTCTCCAGCTCGGCCTCGGTCTTGCGTTCGCCGGTCTTGTAGTCGATCAGCTCGAAGTCGCCGTCAGGGAGGCGGTCGACTCGGTCGACCCGGCCGCGCACGTGGTGCTCGCCGACTTTGAAGTCGAACTTGCGCTCCAGCCAGACCGGCTCGCCCTCGGCGACCCGCTCGCGCTCCCAGTAGAGCCGCAGCGCCTCGCGGGCTCGGTCGCGGAACTGCAGCTCGTCGTCGGTGGCGCCGAAGCCGGTGCGGCGCCAGCCGCTCTCGAAGAGGCCGTTCAGCTCCCGCAGCCCGTCCTCGCCCTCGGCCGGCGGGTCCTTGTGGAAGCGTTCGAGGACGTTGTGGATGAGGATCCCGAAGCGCTGGTTGATGGTCGGCTCCTGGGGGATCCCGAAGACGCGGGCGAACTTGTACTTGAGCGGGCAGGTCAGGTAGAGGGTCAGGTCGGAGGCGGAGAGGCTGAGGCGGCCGTCGCCGCGGCGCGGCAGGAAGGCCTCCAGCGAGGGCTCGGCCCCGGCAGCGATCAGTTCGCGGCGGCGGCCGCGCTCGCCCTCGGAGTCGAGCAGGTAGGAATCGAGCGAGGAGGCGTCGAGCTCGGCCTGCTGCTCGGGCGTCGCAACCTGTCGCAGCAGCCCGTTGACCGCCTGGATCGCCTCCGCGGTGGGCTCGTCTCCCGGTCGCTGCGCCAGCGCCGCCAGCTTCAGCAGCTCCAGGTAGCGGGCGATCGCGCGGTTGACGTCGATCGCCGTGTCGAGTCGTGGCTCGGAGAGCTCGCGCCCGGCCCGCCAGGAGGCCTCCAGGACCTGCTCGCGGAGGGTGCGATAGGTCGCGTGCAGGCCCTCGGCCGGCCCGAACAGCTCCTCCTCGTGCGCTTCCTCCTCGGCCCCGGCCAGCGCCAGCGCTCGGGCGTAGTGGGAGGACGGACGCGCCTCGCCCTCCTCGTCACGCTCCAGCCGCGAGAGCACCAGTGTCGTCCGCGCCGGCCAGCCGATCCGCTCCCAGTCGGCGTCCCCCTCGAGCCCGACCACGAAGACGTGGTCGAAGCCGATCCCCTTGACCGCCTCGAGGGCGAGGCCCTGCACGGCGCCAGGCGAGGGCGGCTCCTCGCCGCCGGCCGGCTCGACCCCCGCCTCGGCGACGGCGCTCAGGTAGGCGACGAAGCCGCGGGTGGAGCCATGCGGCTCGCGGCGGGCCCAGGCGGTCGCCAGCTCGGCGAGGCGGGAGAGGCCGAGCAGCCGCTCGGCCACCTCGGGCTGGGCGGCGAAGAGCCGCTGGCGGCGCAGCCCGACCCGCTCGATCAGGCGCCGCACGAAGACGTCGGCGCGCCGCTCCTCGAGCGCTGCCGCGGCAGCGTTGTAGAGCTTCAGGAAGGAGCCGATCCGCTCCCGCGCCTCGGGCTGGAACTGAGGGCTGTCGAGCGCCGCCTCGCAGGCGGCGACCATGTCGAGCTTGCGGCGGCGGCCGATCGTCGTCAGCCGGGCCAGGTCGCCCGGGCGCAGCTCGATCGGCGGTCGCGTCAGGGCCCGCGCCGCCGCCGCCGAGTCGTCGGGGGCGGCGAGCACCCGCAGCCAGGCGATCGCGTCGCGCACCTCGGGCCGCTGGAAGAGTGCCACCGGCCCGGAGAGATGGAAGGGGATGCCGCGCTCCTCCATCGCCCCGGCGACGGCGCCGCCCTGGTTGGCCGGGTCGGCGAAGACGACGCAGATCCCCTCCGGGTTGGCACCGCCGGCGATCAGGTGCTCGGTCTCGCGGGTCACCGCCTGCGCCTGGGCGCGCTCGTTGGCGCAGCGCCAGAAGCGCTGGCGCGGCTCGCGGAAGCGGTGCTCGAGCGCGACCACTGCCGCCGCCGGGTGCAGGTCGCGGAACCAGTGCTCCGCCTCGGGCTCCTCGGTCGCGCAGAGCTGGTTCGTGCTCTCTTCGGCGAGCGCCGCGAGGACGGCCCGCTGGGCCGGCGTCGCCTCCTCCAGCTCGTCGACCATCAGGAACGGGAAGCGCTCGGCGATCTCGCGCTTGACGTCGGGGCGCTCGATCAGCAGGCAGTCGAGGGCGAGGAAGACGTCGCCGCGGTCGAGGCTGGCGGCCTCGGCGAGGATGCGGTCGTGGACGGTGAAGAATTCGGCGAACTCGAGCTCGCGGCGCACCGCCTCCCGCTCGGCCTCGTCGCTGGCGCCCGACTCTCGCTCCCGGGCCAGCTGCTCGAGCCGGGTGGGGCCGACCTGTTCCGCCTTCAGCGAGTCGATCCGGGCCAGCAGCCGGGCCAGCAGGCCGGCCGGGTTGCCGCGGATCTCGTGGCGGCGCAGCGGCAGCCGGTCGAGGCGGTCGAGCAGCATCGCCAGCCGCTCCGCCGGGCCGAGCACGTCGAAGAAGGGGTCGAGCCCGGCGGCCTCGGAGTGCTCGCGCAGCAGCCGCTCGCCGATCGCGTCCCAGGGGCCGACCCATAGCTCCTCGAAGGGGCTCTCCAAGAGCGCCTCGACGCGATCGCGCAGTCGCCGCGCAGTCGCCCGAGCCGAGCCGATCGCCAACACCCGGTCCGGCGGCGTGCCCTCTGAAGCAAGTCGCGCCAGCCGCCTCGCCAGCAGCTCGGTCTTGCCGGTGCCGGCGGCGCCGAGCACCAGCAGCGGCCCCTCGCCGTGACCGACCACGCGCTCGCGCAGGTCGGTCTCCACGGTCGCCGTCTGGCCCTCGTCGCGCATCGCCCAACGCTAGCGCGACGTAGAGTCCGGGCGATGGACGTCTTTTCCGCAGATTGGCTGGGAATCTGCCGCCGCATCGTCGCCGCGCAACGCGAGATCTTCGCCGCCGCTCCGAGCAGCGCCGAGCGCACCGTCTATGAGGGGGTGGGCGAGGGGGGAGACCGGACCCTGGCGATCGACCGTCGCTGCGAGGACGTCGTCTTCGCCGAGCTCGACGCCCTCGCGGCGCAGGGCGCCTCCTTCGTCGCCGTCTCCGAGGAGCGCGGCGAGGTCAGCTTCGGTGCGGGCGGCGAGACCCGCGTCGTGATCGACCCGATCGACGGCTCCCTCAACGCCCGCCGCACGATCCCCTCGCACAGCCTCAGCATCGCCGTTGCCGCCGGCACCTCGATGGCCGACGTCGAGTTCGGCTTCGTCCATGACTTCGGCGCCGACGAGGAGTTCGCGGCGAGCCGTGGCGAGGGCGCCACCCTGGGCGGCGAGGCTGCCCGGGTGGCCGCCACCGACGGCAAGCTCGAGGTGGTCGGCCTCGAGTCCGCCGAGCCGGACTGGGCGCGGCCGGCGCTGGAGGTCCTTGCCGGCAAGGCGTACCGGCTGCGGGTGGTCGGCTCGATCGCGATCACCGCCGCCTACGTCGCCGCCGGCCGCTTCGACGCGATGCTGAGCCTGCGGTCCTGCCGCTCGGTCGATGCCGCCGCCGCGCAGCTGATCGTCCGCGAGGCCGGCGGTGCCGTCGCCTTCGGGGAGCTGGCGCTCGCGGAAGCGCCCCTCGACCTCTCCGTGCGCTACCCGATGGCCGCCGCCGCCAGCGCTGAGGCGCTCGAGACGGTTTTGGCGGCCCAGCGCGCCTGAGCTGTAACCGGGTACCGAAAACGGTTTACAAACACCTGTTCGCGAAAGAACATACGTTCGCTACACTCGCGACCTTCCCCTGGCAGGCAACCCCAAGATTCGAAGGGACTTCTAACTCTGATGGCAACGCAGAACGGCAGCAAAGCCAAAACCCAGGCCAAACGGGCCACCACCGAAGCGAAAAAATCCGCCAAAAGCACCGCTCGCGCCACGAAACGGGCCGCGACCAGCACCGCCGCGGCGGAGAAGAATCAGGTGGTCTCGGCCGCCGAGAGCGCCGTCGACTTCCCGGTTGGCGTCGTCCTCAGCGTCAGCGACCGCCTCGCCGACATCGTCGAGCCGTGGACCGGCCGCAGCAGCGCCGAGAAACAGCTGAAGAGCTACCGCAAACAGGTCACCAAAACCCTCAAGCGCACCGAGCGACGCGGCTCCACTGCCCGCCGCAAGGCGACGACCGAAGCCCGCAAGACCCGCAACCGGGTCGAGCGCGAAGCGCGCAAACATCAGCGCAACGTCGAGACGACGCTGAAGCGCAACCGCAACGAGGTCGAGCAGCGCGTCCGCCGCGCCCTCGACGAGCAGACCTCCCGCGCTCAGGGCTTGGTGGACCAGGTCACGGACCAGCTCGCGGCTCTTCGCTAAGAGCAGTTCGCATTTCGCGGTACCGAGCGCCCCGGCTTTCCGGGGCGCTCGTCGTTTCAGCGCCCGGTGACGGCGACGGTTCGCGATGAGCCTGTCGCGAAGGGCCAGCCGTCGTGAGTGGCGACTACGGCCCGGAACTGGAAGCGGACGCCGCGGCTGTCGTCGTCGGCGAAGGCATACGGGTAGCGGAAGCGGCCGTGGCGGTCGCTGGCGACGGTGCGGAACTCGCTCCAGGGGAGGCCGGGGAGGCGGAACTGCAGGGCCACCGGGACGCCGGCCGCCGCCGCCGTGCCGGCGGTGCCGACGCGGCCGCTGAAGACGACTGGCCGGCCGCCGATTCGAGCCCTGGCGGTGGACGCTCGCAGGGTCACGCAGGCGCGGGACTCGAGTCGCAGTGGCGCCGCCGAAGTTGGTGCGCGCCCGCGGCTGCCGGCGAAGGAGAGCAGGAGCCGACGGCTGGGTCCGGTGCTGAGGTGGGCTGTGAAGGAGCCGTCGGGCGCGGTCCGGAAAGTGCGGCTGCGCTGGGCGGCGACCCCACCGTCGAAGTCCTCAGTCAGCACGACCTCCTCATCGGCCAGCGGCGAGCCGTTCGCGGTCGTCAGGCGGCCCACGAGGGCGGCGCCGTGTCCGCAGAATGTCTCGAAGCTTGTCGCCAGTCGTCGTCCGAAGCCCGCATGAAGGGACGTCCGCAGCTTCTCGGCGCTGACCATCAGCATTCGCGTTCCGTTGCCGCGCAGGACCGTGTCGGCGGAATTGCCGGCCTCGTCATAGGCGGTTGCCTGGAATTCGTAGGTGCCGGCCGGATGGGCATCGGGATCCCAGTGGGTCAGCAGGCGGTCGCCGATGACCGTCGTCGGCAGCGCCGCGAAGCGCTGTCGCGATCCGGCCAGGCGTACGGCGATGCTGCCGCGCTTGGCGCTGGGCCCTGAGAGGCTGTCGGCGACGAGGCCTTCGACTCGGCCGGGATCCGAGGGGTCGGAACGCTTGGCGAAGGCGACCGAAGGAGGGCCACGGTCGATCCTCACCGCCGCCGTCAGCGGCGGGTTGCCATCGCGAACGCTGAGGTTGCCCGCGGCGTCGCGGGCGCGGACCTCGACCCGGTGGACGCCATCGCCACCGATCAGCAGGCTGGCCGCGCCGCCGGCGACGACCGTCGGCGTGCCGCCGTCGACCGTGATCGCCGTGAAGGGCCCCGATGGCCCGCTCGCCGCCATCCCCGAGAGGCCGTCGCTGGCGCTTGCCAGGACCCGCGCCGGTCCGTCGATCCAGCCACCGGGTGCGCCCGAGAGCGAGACTTTCGGTGCGGTCGCGTCGACCCAGACAGGCGCGGTACCGACCGCCTCCGAGCGCATCCCGGAACCGGATACCGCGACCGCGTGCACGAAGAGGCGACCCTCCGGCAGCCCGGCGAGGATCAGCGAGTCCTCGCCGACACCGCCCCGCAGGTCCGTCTCCGCATCGCTGCAGCGCTCGGCCACGGCGCAGGGCAATCCGGCCGGATCGGCGTCGATCGAGACGGCGTATCCACGCAGGCCCGATGGCGGCTCCGCGCCTTCGGGATGGTCGAGCCGCAGGTGGGCGGCCTCCTCGCCGGCGATCCATCCGCTGGGTGGCAGGGGCCGGGTGGGCCCGGGCCGAGTCCGGTCGAGGAGCAGGCCGACGCTGGCGGGGGCGCTGGCGAGCCCGTTTGCGTCGACCGCCCAGACCTCGGCGATGTAGCTGCCGTCCGCGGGCAGGTGGATCGCCTCGACGCGCAGGACGCGCGGGAGGACGTGCTCGGCGATCGCCTCGCGACCGTCCGGATAGCGAACCCGGTAGTGGATCGCGACGATCGTGGCGCCGCTTGCCGGGGTCTCCAGGTCCCAGTCGAGCCGGAAGCTGTTGTCGGCGTGCCAGCCGGAACCGCCGGCGACGCGAAGGTTGACGACCCGGCCCGGCGCAAGCGTCTCGGCGCGAGCCGACTCCTCGGCAAGCGGCCCGAGGATCGGCCCGGCAGCTTCTGGGAGCCCGGCGACACCGAGCCAAGCGAGCGCTGTGAGCAGCATCATGCGACTTGCCTTCATGGCCCGAACTCCCCCGCGGCGCTGCCGCTCGGCGCGGCGCTGGAAGGGGGCGGCGCCGAAGAAACCGGTGCGGCGACGACGGGAGCCGGTTCCGGCGTCGGTTCCACAGCCGGTGCTGCCGTCGCCTCCTGCAGCTCTGGCTCGGGCGGGGGTTCGGAGGTCGGTTCGGATCCGGCGGCTTCCGGTTCGGTCGCGGATTCCGACGACGGCGCCGGCACCGACGTTTCCTCCGACCCGCTGGCCGGATCGGGTTCACCGCTCCAGCCAGCGAGCACGTCGCGGCTCACCCGCCGCTCGATCGTCGGCGCCTTCTGCTGGTCCAGGTCGAGGGGGACCGGGACGACGCCGCCGGCGACGCAGGCGACCGCGCCTCCCGCCGTGCCGGCGCAGATCGCCAGCAGCTTGGCAAGCGCCGCCGCGCCCGCGCCCCTGGTTCCACCGGCGACTGCCACCTGTGACGCCGTCGCGTCGCCGGCCCCGCCGCCGAGACGGGAGGCAACGTCCGCCAGCGCCTGATGGGCGCGATCCAGCAGCGAGCGCCCAATGGGCAGTACCGGCAGCAGAGCCGCGACGGCTCCCGGCGCGGCCCGGTAGCTGCGCATGGTCGCCCGGCAGTTGGGGCAGGCGCGCAGGTGCTCGCGGACCGCCGCCGCCTCGCCGGGGCTCGCCTCGCCGTCGCAGTAGGCGGACAGCAACGGCCCCAGCTCGGTGCAGCGGCTGCCGTCCTCACTCTGCGCGAGCAGGCGCCGAAAGCGCTCGCGTCCCTCGGCGAGGCAGCGATTCACTTTGGTGCGGCTGAAGCCGGTGATCTCGCCGATCTCCGCGTAGGAGTAGCCCTCCGCGAGCAACCCAAGCGCTCGCAGCTCCTGCGGCTTCAGGGCCTGCAGCGCCTCGCGACTGCGGGCGACCGCCTCACGGCGCTCGACCTTCTCCGTCGGCCCCGCCTCGCGCGCGGGCAGCAGCGCGACCCAGTCCTCGCCGTCCTCGCGCACCCTCGAGGCGGGCCCGCTGAGGATTCGCTCGCGGTCGCGCCGCACCGCCAGGGCCTCGTGCTTGACGACGGTCTGTGTCCAGCGGATCAGTTCCCGGGGGTCCTCGCTCGGCGCCTTGGTTAGGAGGATCTCGAGGCCGCGCTGGAGCGCTTCGTCGACGTCGTCAGGGCAGAGGGAGTAGCGGCTTGCCGTGCGCCGCAGCGTTGCCTCGTGCCGCGCGAACAGCTCCACCGCGGCCCGCTTGCGCGATGCCTCGATCTCGCGCGGCAGCGATCGCTCCACGCCCGTGCTCGGACTCACCACTTTGTTCCCCCTGCCCGTTTTACGTTGTCGCACCAAGATGGCAGCGCCAAGTCCTGGCAGGACGTACGTTCTCCCCCCTCTGGACGACCGTCTCAGTGGCGACTCCTGGAAATTGCGGAGAGACGGTAGGGGCGGGCACTCCTTCCCATCGCCTCGATAGCATCGGCGCGATGAGCACTTGCGTAGTCACCGGCGGCGCCGGCTTCCTCGGGTCCCACCTCTGCGAACACCTGCTCGGCAAGGGCCACCGGGTGATCTGCATCGACAACCTCGAGACCGGGTCGCTGGAGAACATCGCCCACATCCGCGACGACGCCTTCGAATTCCGCCACGTCGACATCATCGAAGAGGTCCGGATCGACGAGCCCGTCGACTTCATCTACCACCTCGCTTCGCCGGCCAGCCCGATCGACTACCTGCGGCTCCCCCTGCACACCCTCAAGGTCGGCTCGCAGGGCACCCACCACATGCTCGGCGTCGCCAAGTACAAGCGCGCCCGCTTCCTGCTCGCCTCGACCAGCGAGGTCTACGGCGACCCCCAGATCCACCCGCAGAAGGAGGACTACTGGGGCCATGTCAACCCGATCGGGCCGCGCGGCGTCTACGACGAGGCGAAGCGCTACGCGGAGGCCCTGACGATGGCCTATCACCGGCAGCAGGGGGTCGACACGGCGATCGTCCGCATCTTCAACACCTACGGCCCGCGGATGCGCGCTCACGATGGCCGCGCGATCCCGACCTTCCTGCGTCAGGCGCTGCAGGACCGGCCGCTGACCGTCTTCGGAGACGGCAGCCAGACGCGCAGCTTCTGTTACGTCGACGACCTGATCCGTGGCATCGTCGCCCTCTCCGAGTCCGACGTCCACACGCCGGTCAACATCGGCAACCCGAACGAGTTCACGCTGCTCGAGTTGGCCAAGGCGGTGATCGAGGTGACCGAGTCACGCTCGGAGATCGTCTACGAGGCGCTGCCGACCGACGACCCGAAACAGCGCCAGCCCGACATCGGCCGCGCCCGCGACCTGCTCAGCTGGGAACCGGAAGTCGAGCTCAACGACGGCCTGCGGCGCACGATCGATCAGTCTGGTGTCGAGCGCCTCGTCGGCGCCGGCGACTGAGCCCGCTCAGCGCCCGGTCATCCAGAGCGAGATTTCGCCGAGCGGAGCGCCGGCGGCGACCAACTGCTGCCCGGGAGCTTTCGCGAACGCTTCGTTGAGCAGCGCCACGGTGGAGGCTTCCAGGGTCGCCCGGACACCGGTGATCGTCACGGTCCGCGCCTTCGGGTCGACTCGCGCCGTCGCCCCGGAGAGATCGAGGGCGGCGATCGGCCCGACTCCGCGGGGGCTGTTGCCGGCGGCGTTGCCGAGGCTGGCGTCGGCGAAGAGCTTGTTCGATTCGAGCGAGACCGAGAGCCCGAGCCAGGAGACCACGGTCGAGGGCGTTTGGCGCTGCAGCCTGAGCCCGGCTTCGACGCCGGCGAAGCCGCCGCGCAGGTCCGGGTAGACGGCGCCGTCGATCAGCGAGGCGGCGTAGGTCGGCGGCTCGGTCGCGACGGTCAACGCTTCGAACGGCAGCGGCGCTACGTCCACGGCCTTCAGCTTCGCCAGCGTGCCCGGGTCGAGGGCGAGCTGCAGGGTTCCCTTGGCGAGGCCGTCGAACTGTGGCTTGAAGCGGCTCGATAGCGAGGCGAAGGGCGCGGCCGAGCCGAAGAGTCGCGGCTTGTGCAGCTTCGCGTTCAGCTGGGCGGCGACGGCTGGCCGCAGCTTCAGGGCGGCCACCGTGACCTCGTCGCCGAACCCGACCCGCTCGACCGTGTAGCCGGCGAAGGAGGCGATCTTCGTGGCTCGCCCGTCGACCTTCCCCCAGAGGGCGCGCTTGGCGGTGTCGAGCCGCAGGGCCGTGAACGCGACCGATCCTGCGCCCGTCGCGAGGCGGAAGCCGCCTTCCTGCTCGATGCTGCCGGCGCCGCTGGAGACGTCGACTTCGCCGCCCGCGACCGGCAGGCTGATCGAGTGTGCCTGTACCGTCGCCTCTCTCAGCTTCGAGACCTGGACGTGAGCGCGGCCGAGCGCGGCGGCGAGGGTCCGGTCGAGGACGAGGCGGGTCTTGCCTTTGACCACCGGTTCGGCCATCGCACCCGCGCTCGGCAGCACCAGGGTGAGGATCAGGCCCATCGCGACCACGGCGGCAAGTGCCGACCGGGCCCTCCTCCGTCTCCCCGCTGCCCACATATCGTTGTCTGGCTTGAACACGGCCGAACCGACTTTGCTGCTGCTTGGCGCCTCCGGCTTCGCCGGGGCTCATCTGCGGCAGGCTCTCAGCCAGGGCGGACTGCGCGTCGTCACCTCCTCGCGCGCCGGCGGCGAGGGGGCGCCGGCCTGCGATCTGCTCGACGCCGAGGCGGTCGCCGCCTGCGTCGCGGCCGTCCGTCCCGAGGCGATCGTCAACGCCGCCGGCTCCTCCTCGGTGGCGCGCAGCTGGGAGCGGCCGGCGGAGGTATTCGCCGTCAACGCAACCGGCGTCCTCAACCTGCTCGAGGCGGCCGCCCGCCACGCCCCCGACGCGCATCTCCTCTGCCTCTCCTCGGCCGCGGTCTACGGCGAGCCCGGTGCCGACCAGATGCCCCTCGGCGAGGCAGCGCCGGCGGCGCCGGTCAGCCCCTACGGCGCCGGCAAGCTGGCGATGGAGGAGCTCTGCGCCCAGTACGCGCGGGCGCGGGGCCTTGCGGTCGCCGTGGTCCGAGCCTTCAACCTCGTCGGCCCGGGTCAGCCGCCCTTCAGCGCCGCCTCCGGCCTCGCCCGCCAGATCGCCCTCGCTGAGCGGGAGGGGGAGGACCGGGTCGAGCTGGCGCTCGGCAACCCCGGCGCCGCCCGCGACACCACCGACGTCCGCGACGCCGCCCGCGCCCTCGCCGAGGTTTCGTCCCGGCACCTGATCGGCACCTACAACCTCTGTTCCGGTGTCGCCCCGACCGTCGCCGACCTTGCCGCGGCGCTGGCCGCCGCCACCGAGCTCGAGGCCACCGCCAGGGTGGACCCGGCGCTCGCCCGACCCGCCGACCCGCCGCTCCTGCTGGGCGACCCTGCGCGCCTGCACGAGGCCACGGGCTTCGTCCCCGAGATCCCGCTCGAGCGCAGCCTCGCTGACCTGCTCGAGTGGTGGCGGGCCGAGCTGGCCTGACCCCGGGGCCGCCGTCTCAATATCCTCCGAGTCGATGGCCAGCAGCACTGACAGGCCGGCGGCCGAGGAAGCGCGCACGATCGCGCCCCTGGTCGGGCCCGACGACCCACGCGTCTTCACCGACTCCGGGATCGAGATCGAGCGCCTCTACGAGGAAGGCGACGTCGCGCCGGGCCTTCAGGAGCGCCTCGGCGAGCCCGGTGAGCCGCCCTTCACCCGCGGCATCCACGACGGCATGTACCGCGACCGACTCTGGACGATGCGCCAGTACGCCGGCTTCGCGACGCCGGAAGACACCAACGAGCGTTACCGCTACCTGATCGAGCACGGCTCGACCGGGCTCTCGATGGCCTTCGACCTGCCGACCCAGCTGGGCCGCGACTCCGACGACCCGCTCTGCTTCGGCGAGGTCGGCCGCACCGGCGTCCCGATCGACACGATCGAGGACATGCGGATCTGCTTCGACCAGATCCCCCTCGACAGCGTCTCGACCTCGATGACGATCAATGCCCCGGCGGCGATCCTGCTGCTGCTCTACGAGCTGGTCGGCGAGGAACAGGGCGTTCCCTCCGAGAAACTCCGCGGCACGGTCCAGAACGACGTGCTGAAGGAGTACATGGCGCGCGGCAACTACATCTACCCGCCCGTCCCGACGATGCGGCTGACCACCGACCTCTTCGAGTACTGCCACGAGAACGTGCCGAAATGGAACACGATCTCGATCTCCGGGTACCACATCCGCGAGAAGGGCTGTTCGGCCGTCCAGGAGGTCGCCTTCACGCTCTCCAACGCGATCGCCTACGTCGAGGCGGCGCTGGAGCGGGGCCTGAAGATCGACGACTTCGCGCCGCGGCTCGCCTTCTTCTTCAACGGCCACAACCAGGTCTTCCAGGAGATCGCCAAGTTCCGGGCGGTCCGCCGGATGTGGGCGAAAATCGTCAAGGAGCGGTTCGGCGCCGAGAACCCGAAATCGATGCAGATCCGCTTCCACACCCAGACCGGCGGCGTCACGCTTCAGGCTCAGCAGCCCGAGGTCAACATCATCCGCGTCGCCCTGCAGGGCTTCGCCGCCGTTTGCGGCGGCACCCAGTCGCTGCACACCAACGGCTTCGACGAGGCGCTGGCGCTGCCGACCGAGCGCTCGGCCCGGATCGCCCTGCGCACCCAGCAGGTGCTCGCCTACGAGTCCGGCGCCGCCGACACCGTCGACCCCTTCGCCGGCTCCTACTTCGTCGAGTCGCTGACCGACGAGGTCGAGGCGCGCTCCTGGGAGCTGATGAAGAAGGTCGAAGAGCTGGGCGGCTCGGTCGAGGCGCTGGAGTTCATGCAGCGGGAGATCGAGGAGTCGGCGCTCAGCTACCACGAGCGCTACAAGAGCGGTCAGGATGTGATCGTCGGCGTCAACAAATTCGTCACCGACCAGGTCGACGACGTCGACATCCTCCGCGTCGACCCCGAGTCCGAGCAGCGTCAGCTGGCCCGCCTCAAAGCCTTCAAGGAGAACCGCGATCAGGCCGAGGTCGCGGCCAAGCTCGAGGCGATCCGCGACGTCGCCCGCGGTGACGGCAACCTCTTACAGCCGATCCGCGCCGCCCTCAAAGCCAACGCCTCGATCGGCGAGGCCTGCGGGGCGATGCGCGACGTCTTCGGCGAGTACAAGGGCGGCGCTTTCTTCTAGATGTGAACGGTCGCTTTCAGCGATCGGGGCCAGGAGGAAGCGCGGCGAGCCGGTCGAATGCGGCTCCATGATCGAGGCATCGCGGACGCTGATGAAGTCCGAGCCGGAGCTGCTCGAGCTGCTCGAGGATTTCGAGGGCGTCGAGGTGACGATGGCCGAGAAGGGCTTCGGCACTCGCGTTGAAATCAGGGCGGAGAGGAGCACCGGCCTCTTGGAAGCCGATCTCGAGGCCTTCCTGGACCGGCTTGCGGAGCCGCAACGGCGGCCCTTCGGCGGCGTCTAGCCAGGCCACGTTTGCGCCAAGTGTGGTGCGAATTGCCGCCGCGCTGACACGGGCCGAGGCCGGGAAATAGACTGCGGCGCTCGATGCGCGAGAAGAACCCGGTCACCCACGAGGAGAAGCTTGCCTACCTTCGCGAGCTGCGCGAAGCGGCGATCAACTCGGCCTCCGAGAAGGCGGTTGAGAAGCAGCATGCGAAGGGCAAGATGACAGCCCGCGAGCGGATCGAGAAGCTGCTCGATCCGGGCTCGTTCGAGGAGCTCGACACCTTCGTCCGGCACCGCACCTACGACTTCGAGATGCAGAAGAACCGGCCCTGGGGCGACGCCGTCGTCACCGGCCACGGCACGATCGAAGGTCGCACCGTGTTCGTCTTCTCGCAGGACTTCACCGTCTTCGGCGGCAGCCTCGGCGAGGTGATGGCGGAGAAGATGTGCAAGGTCATGGACCTCGCCGCCCAGGTTGGGGCACCGGTGGTCGGCATCAACGACTCCGGCGGCGCTCGCATCCAGGAGGGCGTCGTCTCGCTCGGTGCCTACGGCGACGTCTTCGCCCGCAACGTCAAATGCTCCGGGGTGATCCCCCAGATCAGCCTGATCATGGGCCCCTGCGCCGGCGGCGCCGTCTACTCGCCGGCGATGACCGACTTCATCTTCATGGTCAAAGAGACCTCGCACATGTTCATCACCGGTCCCGAAGTGATCAAGACCGTGACCGGCGAGGAAGTCGAGTTCGAGGAGCTGGGCGGGGCGATGAGCCACAACTCGAAGTCCGGGGTGGCTCACTTCGCCTCCGAGGACGAGGAGAGCTGCCTCGAGGACGCCCGCTATCTGCTCAGCTTCCTGCCCTCCAACAACCTCGAGGCGCCGCCGCGTTCCGAGCCGGCCGACGATCCCGAGCGCGAGGACGACGCTCTCGACGCGGTCGTGCCCGACGACCCCTCCAAGCCCTACGACATGCGCAAAGTGATCTCCCTGGTCGTCGACGACGGGGAGTTCTTCGAGGTCCACGAGCACTTCGCCAAGAACATCGTCTGCGGCTTCGCCCGCCTCGATGGCTATCCGGTCGGCGTCGTCGGCAACCAGCCCGCCTTCTTGGCCGGGGTCCTCAACATCGAGGCCTCCGAGAAGGCTGCCCGCTTCGTGCGCACCTGCGATTGCTACAACGTGCCGATCCTGACCTTCACCGACGTCCCCGGCTTCCTGCCCGGGACCGATCAGGAGTGGAACGGGATCATCCGCCACGGCGCCAAGCTGCTCTACGCCTACACCGAGGCGACGGTGCCGAAGCTCACCGTCGTCACCCGCAAGGCCTACGGCGGCGCCTACGACGTGATGGCCTCAAAGCACATGCTGGCCGACTACAACGTCGCCTGGCCGACCGCGGAGGTGGCGGTGATGGGGCCGGAGGGCGCCGTCAACATCATCTACCGCAAGGACATCGCCAACTCGCCGACGCCCGACGAGCGGCGCCAGAAACTGATCGACGACTACAAAGCCCACTTCGCCAACCCGTACTCGGCAGCGGAGCGTGGCTACATCGACGACGTCATCGAGCCGCGGCAAACGCGCCCGAAGCTGATCAAGGCGCTGCGGATGCTGCAGAGCAAGCGGGTCCCGCAGCCGAAGCGCAAGCACGGCAACATCCCGCTGTAGCTAGAGCCAGCGGAAGCCGAGCCGGTCGATCCGCGGCTCCAGGGGGCTGCTCGGCAGCCCCGGCTGGGTCGCCTGCGCGGGATCGTTGAAGCCGCCGGGGGCGACGTCGTTGGGCGTGTCCGGGTGGAAGATCGAGGACAGATACTGGATCTGGCCGCGGCCGGGGCCGAGCTCGGTCTGGCCGCCGCCGTAGGCGCCGATGCCGCGCTCCTCGCAGTAGTCGTAGGTGGCGAAGAGGTTGCGGATCGGGCCGAAGCGCGAGGGCTTGACGTTGACCGTCTTCGGCGGCGCCCAGGGCATCGCCTCGATGTCGGCGATCGAGTGGATCGGCGCGTCCCAGGTGACCCGCTCGTGGACCGGGTCGAGCAGGGGTTTGGTCTCATCGGTGACGTCGGGATCCTCGAGCCAGGCACCCGGGAAGGCCTCGATCAGCTTCGCGTAGAGCTCGGGGTCGGTGATCACGTCGACCGGGGTGCCTTTGTAGAAGCCCTTGAGGTCGAGCGAGTCGACGGCGCCGGTCGCGACCAGCGCCGCGATCAGCTCGTCGTCCCAATCGTTGAAGGGGTCGAGCTTGAAGCGCAGGGTGGGGTAGACGGCGAGCCGGGCGAGCAGCGGCTCGATCGAGGACCGCTTGCCCTCTTCGAAGCCAGCCAGCCGCATCGAGTTGACGAAGTTGACGGGACGCGGCTCGCGGCCGACTGCCTCGGCCAGGTTGGTGCCGGCCTGGCGCAGCGCCAGGTCGAGCGCCGCCGACTCGAAGGCCCAGCGGCGGTACTCGCGCGAGACGTCGCGCTCGGGCGCCGCCGCGGGGAAGAGGTCGATCTCCTCCAGGGCCGCGGAGAAGCCGGCGAAGGTGTGGCTGCCGAGCAGTCCATCGGGGGCGCCGTGGTCCTGCTGGGCGACGTGGTCGACGGCGTCGTAGGTGACGTCCTCGCCGAGGCCCTCGTGTCCGCCGCCGCGCAGCTTGATCACCGTGGTCAGCCGTTCGAAGCTGCCGAGCGTGAAGCTCAGCCCTTCCAGCTCACAGCTCTCGACGTCGAGCGTCAGGTCGGCGATCGCGTCGAAGCTGGCCACGGCCGCAGCCTAGCGGGCGACGCGCAGCGTCTTCAGCTCGCGGTCGCTGCCGCCGCGCACGTAGCCGCCGTGGGCGACGCTCTCGCGGATGAAGTCGAGCGTCTCGGCGGTGAGGCGCTCGCCGGGGAGGACGTTGGGGATCCCGGGCGGGTAGGCGGCCAGCCCCTCGGCGGCGATGCGGCCAGCCGCGGCGTCGAAGGGGATCACCTCCTGCGGGCCGAGGAAGGCCTCGCGCGGGGTCAGCACCAGCTCGCCCCAGGGCGGCGGCGGCGCCAGCTTCTCTTCCGGCGGCCCCGGCTCGGCCTCGAGCTTCTCGACCGCCAGCCGCAGCGCCGCCACCAGCTGCTCGCCCGCGGCTGCCGCCGGCTCGCCGAGTCCAAAGATCGCGACGACGACGTTCTCCGAGTAGAGCTCGAGGTCGACCCCGCTGGCGTAGAAGGCGGTCCGGAACAGGCGGTAGCCGTTGGACCCCGTGCCGCGCACGTCGATCGCGAGGCGCAGCGGGTCCCAGGCGGCGACGCCGGGGCGGCCGACCATCCGCTCGTCGAGCACGGCCAGGCCGGGTATCGCTTCGATCTCCCGGCGCGTGCGCGAGATCGCTGCCAGCGTCTCGCCGAGCAGCTCGGCGCCGTGCACGGCGGCCTGGCGGCGGGCGGCGTCGAGCGACCCTGAGAGCAGGCCGCTGGGGCTGGTCGTTTCGACCAAGCTGACGCAACGGTCGACCACGGCTTCGTCGATCCGGCCGCCGGTGCCAAGGTGCAGCATCGCCGCCTGGGTGAGGCTGCCGACGATCTTGTGGGTCGAGGAGGTGACGAGGTCGGCACCGGCGGCGAGCGCGTCCGGGGGCAGCTCCGGGTGGAAGTGCAGGTGCGCCCCCCAGGCCTCGTCGACGATCAGCGGCCGGCCGCGCGAGTGGGCGACCTCGGCGAGGGCGGCGACGTCGGCGCAGGCCCCGAAGTAGGTGGGGGAGACGATCATTGCCGCCACCGCGTTCGGCGTCGCGTCGAGCGCGGCGGCGAGCGAGTCCGGCGTCAGGCCGTGGGCGATGCCGAGCTCAGGGTCGAGCTGCGGCGAGACGAAGGTCGGCCGCAGGCCACTGAGGACCAGCCCGTCGATCACCGAGGAGTGGACGTTGCGCTGAATGACTACTTCGCTGCCGATGTGGGCGAGGGCCAGGCAGGTGCTGTGGTTGCCCTGCGAGGCGCCGTTGACAAGGAACCAGGTGCGCCGGGCGCCCCAGGCCTCGGCGGCGAGCAGCTGCCCCTGTTGGAAAGGCGTCGGTTCGGGGCCGACGTCGACCCCCTCGGTCACCGAAGGGATGTCGTTGCGGAGGCCGACCTCGCCGACCAGGGCCCGCATCGCCGGGTCGGCGCCGATCCCACCCTTGTGCCCAGGCACCTGGAACCGCCCTGGGTCGAGCACCGCGTAGGCGAGCAGTGCGTCGACGTAGGGAGTCGAGTCCTGGCCGGCGTCAGCCATCCAGGCGAGTCTACGCCCCGGGGTGCGGGAGACTGAAGGCATGCGGCACACGCGGCTCGGCTACTGGATCGAGGAGGCGGGAGCCGTCGAGCCGGCGCCGCCGCTGCAAGGAGGCCGCGAGGCCGACGTCCTCGTCGTCGGTGGCGGCTTCACCGGGCTCTGGACCGCCTGGCACCTGCGCCAGCTGGAGCCGGAGGCGCGGATCGTCCTGCTCGAGGCGGAGGCGGTCTGCGGGCATGGCCCGAGCGGTCGCAACGGCGGCTTCTGCAACGCGATGTGGATCTCGCTGGCCTCGATGCGCGGGCGCTGGGGTGACGCCCCGGCGCTGGCGATTGCCAGGGCCGCCGAGCGGGCGGTTGGGGAGATCGGTGCCTTCTGCGAGCACGAGGGAGTCGACGCCTGGTTTCGGCCGGCCGGCTACCTGCACGTCTCGACCGCGCCCGCTCACGACGGTGCCTGGCTGCCGGCCCTGGAAGCCTGCCGCGAGCTCGGCGTGCCGGAGGCGATCGAGCCGCTCAGCGCTGCCGAGGTGGCCGCCCGCTGCCAGTCGCCGGCGTTCCGCGCCGGCGCCGTCTGCCCGGGCTCGGCGACCCTGCAGCCGGCGCGGCTGGCGCTCGGCCTGCGGCGGCGCCTGCGCGAGCGGGGGGTGGAGATCTACGAGTCCTCGCCGGTGCGGCGCTTTCGCGCCGGGGGCGACGGGGTCGAGGCCCGGACCGAGGGCGGCAGCGTGCGCGCCGGCCGCGCCGTGATGGCGATCGGGCCGGCCGCGAGGGGGCGCCACGGGCCACTGCGGGGTCGCCTAACCGTCGCCTCCTCGCACATCGTCCTCACCGAGCCGGTGCCGGAGCTGCTCGAGGAGATCGGCTGGACCGGTGGCGACGCGATCACCGATTGCCGCGCCCTCCTCCACTACTTCCGCACCACCCCGGACGGCCGCATCGCCTTCGGCTGGGGCGGCGGCCGGATCGCGCTGGGCGCCCACACGCGTGGTCGCACCGAGGTCGACGCGGAGGTCGTGGCCGCGATCCGCAACCACCTCCTCGACTACTTCCCGGGACTGCGCGGCAAGCGCATCACCCACGCCTGGGGCGGTCCGATCGACGCCTCGCCCACCCACCTGCCGCTGGTCCGCTCGCTGCCCGGTGGCCGTGCCTTCGCCGCCGCTGGATACACCGGCAACGGCGTCGGGCCCAGCAACATGGTCGGCCGCACGCTGGCCTCGCTCGCGCTCGACCGCCGCGACGATCCGACCCGGCTCGCCTTCGTCGACGCGAAGACGCCGCGCGTCCCGCCCGAGCCCTTCAACTGGATCGGCGGCGAGGCGATCCGGCTCGGCCTGCTCGCCAAGGAGGAGGCCGAGCTCGCCGGTCGCGCGCCCGGCCGGTTTGCCGCGGCCGTCGCCGGGGTGCCGAAGCTGATCGGCTTCCACATCGGCCGCTGAGGCGCGGCGGCGGACGCTCTGTTCAGTCGCCGCGAGGGGCGGGCACGACCAGCACCGGCCACTCGGAGAGGTGCAGCAGCTTGTTTGGCGTCGAGCCGAGGATGAAGCCCTTCAGCGGCGGGTCGCCGTAGCTGCCGACCACGATCATCCGCGCCTGGCGGTGCTCGGCCACCTCGATCAGCGCCTCGGACCCGCGTTTGGCGACCATCTCGATCTCGACCTCGAGGCCGTGCTCGGCGGCGCGGCGACTCGCTTCGGCCATCAGCTTCGAGCCGAGTTCCTCGATCGCCTCCTCGTGTTCGGCGATCTCGCCGCCCCACAACCCCGGCGGCGCGTAGCCGAAGACGACCGTGACGCCGTCGCCGAGATCCTTCGCCAGGGCGATCGCCGCGTCGAGGGCGGCGTTGCCGCAGGCCGAGCCGTCGTAGCCGACGACGATCTGGCTCATTTGCCCTCACCCACCCCGGTCGGCCCCGGCGGCGGCGCTTCGCCCTCGAGGAAGCCGGCGGGAACCACCTCGGGCCGGCGCCGGAAGAAGTCGGGCACGGCGCGCCACTGCACGAACATCAGCACCACCCCCAGGAGCAGGAAGGAGATCGCGATCACCAGCGGCGGCCCCAGCCCCAGCCAGGAGTTGCCGGATTCGGAGTTGGCGGGGTCGGAGAGTTCGATCCCGTTCTTGATGAGCAGGTAGAAGAGGATGATGCCGCCGACCGTCGGGCCGACGCCGATGAAGAAGAAGTTCTTGACGCTGCGCAGCAGCTCGCGCCGGTAGTAGATCGTGCAGGCGAACCCGGTGATGCCGATGTAGAAGGCGATCATCAGCCCCAGCGCGGCCAGCGAGTCGAAGAGGATGTCTTCGCTGACGATCGTCAGGCCGACGTACCAGAGGATCGACAGGCTTCCCATCAGGATCGTCGAGACGTGTGGGGTCAGGTAGCGCGGGTGAACCTTGCCGAGGCTGCGGGGCATCGCGTGGGCACGCGCCATCGAGAGCGTCGTCCGCGCCGTCGGCAGGATCGTCGTCTGCGTCGAGGCCGCCGCCGAGGACAGCACGGCGATGATCAGGATCTTGTCGAGCGGCGAGCCGAAGACTTCGGTGCCGAGCGAGCTGAGCACGTCTTCCTGGTGTTCGATCAGCCCTTCGACGCCGGTGTAGGCCTGCGCGGCGAAGGCGACGACGATGTAGATCCCGAGCAGGATCAGGGTGCTGACCACGGTTGCCTTGCCGGGTGCCTCGCCGGGATCCTCGGTCTCCTCGTTGACCGTCGCGGTCGTGTCCCAACCCCAGTAGATGAAGACAGCCAGAAGCATCCCGGCGGAGATCTCGCTGGGGCTGAGCGAGAAGGGGTTGATCCAGGAGATGTCCGGGTGGATCGCGCCGGGGCTGGCATCGCCGGCGTAGACCTTGATCAGCGCCACCACCGCGAACAGCGCCAGGGTGAAGATCTCCGCCGCCAGCAGCCCGATCTGGGTGCGGGCCGAGAGCTCGATCCCGATCACGACGATCGCGGTCATCAGCGCGATCCAGGCCACGCCGACGGCGGTGACCGCCACCGTCGAGGCGGCCGCCGAGTCCCAGCCGAAGAGCAGGAAGGTGTAGAGGCCGGCGATCTGGGCCAGATTGGCCATCACGACGATGTCGGCGATCACGATCGCCCAGCCGGCGATCCAACCGAGCTGCGGGCCCATCGCCTTGGTCACCCAGGAGAAGCTGGTGCCGCAATCCGGGTCGGCTTTGTTCATGTAGTAGTAGCCGCCGGCGACCAGGAACATCGGCACGAAGCTGATCAGCAGGATCGCCGGCGACTCGAGCCCGACCGCGGCGGCGACGAACCCAAGCGTGGCGGCGAGGCTGTAGCCCGGGGCGGTCGAGGCGACCCCGATGACGACGCTGGAGGCGAACCCGATCGCGTTCTTCTTCAGGCCCTTGTCTTCGACGCCCGAGGAGGGCCCGGTCTGCCCAGGAGCTGGAGCCGGGACTGCTGCACTCTCCACACCGATCTCCTTCCCATAGCGCCGAAGCGGCGTCCTTCACCAGCGACGGTAAGCCCGGGCGCATGAGGACGCAAGAGGCAAATGTCCCAAAAGGACAGGTTCAAGTTATACGTCCTGTACAAATCGAAGCCCAGGCCTTGACCCAATGACCACTTGCGTTTGGGGCAATCGAGGGCTAGCTTTGTCCATATCGTCGTAGCAGGAGAGGAGAGCGGAATGGCCACCGCACCGCAGCAGGTAGACACCGAGCTACAGCAACTGGCTCGCCGACACCTGTGGATGCACTTCTCGCGGATGGGCGCCTACGGCCCCGACCACGAGATCCCGATCATCACCCGGGCGGAGGGCTGTTACGTCTATGACGAGCACGGCAACCGCTACCTGGACGGCCTCTCCGGTCTCTTCTGCGTCAACGCCGGCCACGGCCGCAGCGAGTACGGCGAGGCGGCGGCCCGCCAGGTCGAGGAGCTCGACTTCTACACGCTCTGGAGCTACGCGCACCCGCGCGCGATCGAGCTCGCCGCCCGGATCGCCTCGCTTGCCCCCGCTGACCTCAACCGCGTCTTCTTCACCTCCGGCGGCTCGGAGGCGGTCGAGTCGGCGCTGAAGCTCGCCCGCAACTACCACCGCGCCCTCGGCAAAGGGCAGAAGCACAAGGTGATCGCCCGTGAGGTCGCCTACCACGGCACCTCGCTGGGGGCGCTCTCGGCGACCGGGATCACCGACCTGCGCAGCCAGTTCGAGCCGCTGACGCCGGGCGGCTGCCATGTCCCGAACACGAACATCTACCGCTGGCCCGAAGAGCGCGAGCCGCTCTGGGCGGCCGACGCGATCGAGGAGCGGATCGAATTCGAGGGGCCGGAAACGGTCGCCGCGGTGATCCTCGAGCCGGTCCAGAACGCCGGCGGCTGCTTCGTCCCGCCCGAGGGCTACTTCCAGCGGGTCCGCGAGATCTGCGACCGCCACGACGTCCTGATGATCTCCGACGAGGTGATCTGCGCCTGGGGCCGGCTCGGCCACTACTTCGGCTGCGAGCGGTTCGACTACGTGCCGGACATGATCACCGTCGCCAAGGGGCTCACCTCGGCCTACGCGCCGATGGGCGGCTTGATCGCCTCCGACAAGGTGGCGGCGCCATTCATGGAGGGCAACGCTTCCTTCGCCCACGGCTTCACCTTCGCCGGCCACCCGATCGCCGCCGCGGTCGCTCTCGCCAACCTCGACGTCTTCGAGAAGGAGGATCTCTGCGGCCACGTGCGCGCCAAGGAGGGTGAGTTCCGGCAGATGCTGGAGTCGCTGCACGACCTGCCGATCGTCGGCGACGTCCGCGGCGCCGGCTACTTCCACGCGATCGAGCTGGTCAAAGACAAGGAGACGAAGGAAAGCTTCGACGACGAGGAGTCGGAGCGGCTGCTGCGCGGCTTCCTCTCCGGTGAGCTCTACAAGCGCGGCCTGATCTGCCGGGCCGACGACCGCGGCGACCCGGTGATCCAGCTGGCGCCTCCGCTGATCGCCGACACGGAGCAGTTCGAGGAGATCCACGAGGTCCTCCATGGCGTGCTCAGCGAGGCCTGGGAGCAGATCGTCGGCGGCGGTGCCGGAGGTCGTCGGGGTCCGCTGACGCCGCGTACCTAAGGACGCACCTTGCTCACGGTCCAGAGCCTGCTCGACGAACTCGACCTCGACCTCGCGGCGGGGAGCGACGCGGCGGCCGCGCCGGTGCGCTGGGTCCACATCTCCGAGCTCGAGGATCCGACCCCCTGGCTCTCCGGCGGCGAGCTGATGCTGACCACGGGCATCCCGCTCGACACCCCCGCCAAGCAGCGCTCCTTCGTCCGTCTGCTCGCCGACCGCAACCTCGCCGGGCTCGGCTTCGGGACCGGCTTCAACCACCGCAAGCTGCCGAAAGCGCTGGTCGAGGAGGCCGAGAAACGGAGCTTCCCGCTCTTCGAGGTGCCCTACTCGACCCCGTTCATCGCGATCACCGAGAAAGCATTCGCCAAGCTCGTCAACGAGCAGTACGAGGTGCTGCAGCGCGGCATCGCCGTGCAGCGCCGGCTCGAGCGGCTGGTCCTCGAGGAGCGCGGCCTGGAGGAAATAGCCGCCACCATCGCCTCCGCGGTGGGCGGCACCGTCGCCGTCCTCGACGGCCGCGGCGAGCGGCTCGCCGGGCGGGGCTTCCGCCGCCAGCTCTCGGCTGACGCGATCGCCGGCATCCGCAAAGAGGCGCTCTCGCACGTCGGCGACGGCCATCCCTTCGTCCCATCCCATCCCTCCGTGGCCGGCCGGGCGCTGGCCCACCCGGTGATCTCGCCGGGCGGGGGCCCGCCTCAGGCCTGGGTCGTGATCGTCCGCGACTCGGGCGGCCTCGGCGACTTCGAGCGGCTGATCCTGCAGCAGGCGGTCGCCGTCGTCGCCCTGGAGCTGATGCGCCGCCGGGTCGCGCGGGAGACCGAGCGACGGCTCGCCGGCGACGTCCTCGCCGGCGCCCTCGGTGGGCGGATGGAGGCGACCGAGTTGCGGCGGCGGCTGGAGCCGTTCGGCATCGGCGACGAGGCAGCGGTGCTTGTCTTCTCCCTCGAGCACCCTGCCGACACCGTCGGAGCGCTGGAACGTGCTCTTGCCGCCGACGCATGCCCAGCGGTCGTGGCGACGCACGCCACCGGCGGTCGCGAGCTGCTCTGCGCGGTGATCGACGCCGCCGACCGCGACCCGATCGACGTCGCCACCGACGCCCGCCGGGCGCTCGGGCCCGAACGCGGCAGCGTCCGCGCCGCCGCCAGCCGGCCGGCGGCGCCGGAGCAGCTGCGCCACTCCTTCCACGAGGCCCGCTGCGCCCTGGAAGCGACCGCCTTCAACAACGGCAGCGCCCCCGAGGTCGCCTCCTGGCGCGACCTCGGCGCCTTCACGCTGCTGCTCTCGATCCAGGACGACGAGGCGCTGAACCTCTACTGCGACAGCGTCCTCGGCCCGATCGAGAGCGGCGACGAGGAGTACGGCGGCGAGCTGCTGCGCTCGCTGGAGGCCTTCATCGAGCAGAACGGCCAGTGGGAGCGCGCCGCGCGCCAGGTCTACTGCCACCGCCACACGCTCCGCTACCGGATGCGCAAGGTCGAAGAGCTGACCGGCCGCGACCTCTCGCGCGCCCACGACCGGATCGAGTTCTGGCTGGCGCTGCGCGCCAGGGAGCTGGTCGCATGAGAGCGAAGGGGGGCCGATGACCACCACAGTCGGCGTAGTCCGCGAGATCAAGGAGGACGAGTACCGGGTCGCGATCACCCCGGCCGGGGTGCGGGAGATGGTCGAGCACGGGCACCAGGTCCTGATCGAGGCCGGCGCCGGCGAGGGCAGCGCGATCGCCGACGCCGACTACGAGGCCCAGGGGGCGGAGATCGTCGGCGCCGCCGCCGAGGTCTTCGAGCGGGCGGAGATGCTCCTCCACGTCAAGGAGCTGCAGCCGGCCGAGATCGAGATGCTGCGGCCGGGGCAGCTGCTCTTCACCTACCTGCACCTGGCGCCCGACCCCGAGCAGACTCGCGGCCTGCAGGGATCCGGCGCGACCTGCATCGCCTATGAGACCGTCGAAGACGCTCGCGGGCGGCTGCCGCTGCTGGCGCCGATGAGCGAGATTGCCGGGAAGATCGCCACCCAGGCCGGCGCCTTCATGCTCGAGAAGCCCCTCGGCGGGCGCGGCATCCTGCTCGGCGGCGTGCCCGGCGTCGCCGCTGCCAACGTGCTGGTGATCGGCGGCGGCGTGGTCGGCATGAATGCCGCCTTCATCGCGATCGGGATGGAGGCCGACGTCTTCGTCTTCGACAAGTCGGTCGACCGCCTGCGCGAGCTCGACGTCGTCTTCGGCGGCCGCTGCTCGACCGTCTACTCGACGACCCTGGCCCTGGAAGAGATGCTGCCCAGCGCCGACCTCGTGATCGGCGCCATGCTCGTCCATGGCGCCCGCGCCCCTTATGTGGTGCGCCGCGAGCAGCTGGCGCTGATGAAGCCCGGGGCCGTGTTGGTCGACGTCGCGATCGACCAGGGCGGCTGCTTCGAGACCTCGCGGCCGACGACCCATCGCGAGCCGACCTTCGAGGTCGACGGAATCATCCACTACTGCGTCGCCAACATGCCCGGCGCGGTCCCGATCACGGCGACCAACGCCCTCACCAACGCGACGCTGCCGTACGCGATCGCCCTCGCCGACCATGGCGTCGCCGGCGCGATCGAGCGCGACCCGGGGCTGCGCCCCGGCGTCAACGTCGCCGGCGGGGCGGTGACTTACGCGCCGGTTGCGGAGGCGGTTGGGACCGGGTACGTGCCAGTCGAGGAGGCCCTGGGCCTGCAACCAAGCATCACGGGAGGAGCGGAATGAGCACTTACGCCGTAGTCAACCCAGCCACCGGGGAGACCGTCAGGGAGTACCCGGAGATCAGCGACGGGGATCTGCGCGACGCGATCGAGCGCGCTGACCAGGCCGCTCGGAGCTGGCCCGCCTCCACTTCGGTCGCCGAGCGCGCCGCCCTGGTTCGCAAGGCCGGCGAGCTACACTCCGAGCGCCGCCAGGAGCTCGCCGAGATCATCGTCCGCGAGATGGGCAAGCCGATCGAGCAGGCGCTGATGGAGGTCGACTTCGCGGGCGAAATCTACGGCTTCTACGCCGACAGCGCCGAGGGTCTGATGGCCGACGAACCGATCGAGCTGCTCGACGGCGAGGGCACCGCAGTGGTCCGGCGCAGCCCCTACGGCGTCCTGCTCGGGATCATGCCCTGGAACTTTCCGTACTACCAAGTCGCCCGCTTCGCGGGGCCGAACCTGGTGATCGGCAACACGATCCTGCTCAAGCACGCGCCGCAGTGCCCCGAATCGGCCGAGGCGATGCAGCGGATCTTCGATGACGCCGGCTTCCCGGCCGGCGCCTACCAGAACGTCTACGCCAGCAACGAGCAGATCGAGTGGGTAATCGCCGACCCGCGGGTGCACGGCGTCTCGGTCACCGGCTCCGAGCGGGCCGGGTCCGCCGTCGCCGAGATCGCCGGGCGCAACCTCAAGAAGGTCGTGCTCGAGCTGGGCGGCTCGGACCCCTTCATCCTGCTTGGCACCGAGGACGTCGACAGCGCCGCCGAAGCGGCCACCGAAGCGCGCCTGGACAACACCGGGCAGTCCTGCAACGCGGCGAAGCGGTTCATCGTCGCTGACGACCTCTACGACGAGTTCCTCGCGAGTCTCCGGGAGAAGTTCGCCGCCGCCAAGCCGGGCGATCCGACCGCCGAGGACACCGCGGTAGGGCCGCTCTCCTCACAGACGGCGGCCGACCGCCTCGAGGATCAGGTCAAGCGGGCGGTCGACAACGGCGCCGAGGTGCTGGTCGGCGGCAAGCGCGACGGCAACTTCTTCGAACCGACCATCCTCACCGGAATCGAGCCCGGTGACGAGGCCTCCCAGGAAGAGTTCTTCGGCCCGGTCGCCCAGGTCTACCGGGTCGGTTCCGAGGAGGAGGCGGTCGAGCTGGCCAACCAGACTCCGTTCGGGCTCGGCTCCTACCTGATGACCTCCGACAAGGAGCAGGCCGACCGGGTGGCCGACCGGATCGAAGCCGGGATGGTCTACGTGAACCTGGTCGGGGCTGACAGTCCGGAGTTGCCCTTCGGCGGCTTCAAGCGCTCCGGCTTCGGCCGCGAGCTCGGCCGCTACGGCGCCGACGAGTTCGTCAACAAGAAGCTGATCCGTAGCGCCTGACGGTTACGATCAAGCGCTCGTGAGGCTCTACGGGGGGGTCATAGTTGCGCTATTGGTCGTCGCGGTCGTCGCGACGGCTACCGCCGGTGCGGCCGAAGAAGGTGAAAAGGAACCTCCCCGTTGCCACGGTCGCCGGGCGAAGATCCTTGGCACCGAAGGCAACGACGTGATCCACGGCACGCCGCACCGCGACGTGATCTGGGGCGGCGGCGGCGATGACGTGATCTTCGGCAGCCTCGGCAACGACCTGATCTGCGGCGGCCCTGGCTCCGACCTGATCCACGGCGGCCGCGGCAACGACGAGCTCGACGGCGGCGCCGGCGATGCCGACCGGATCAGCGGCGACCTCGGCGACGACAAAGTCCTGGGTGGCGCCGGCAACGGCGACGAGGTTGCCGGCGACCTCGGCATCGACATCGTCAACGGTGGCCCCGGGGACGAAGACCTCGTTCATGGCGACTATGGCTGGGACCGTATGTCCGGCGGTGCCGGCAAGGGCGACATCGCCACCTTCGCGACCAAGGTGGCCGGCGGCAAGGGCGACGGCGTCTGGGCCTCGCTGGCCAGACATCGCGCGATCGGCGACGGACACGACAAGCTCTTCGGCTTCGAGAGCCTCGAAGGCTCGGCCTTCCGCGACACCCTGATCGGCAATCACCAGGCCAACGTGATCGACGGGGGCCCCGGCGACGATCACCTGCTGGGTGGCGGCGGCCCGGACACCCTGATCGGCGGCCAGGGCAGCGACGGCTGCGAGGGCGCCAAGGGGCACACCGAGTCCTGCGGGAAGGAAAAGCCGCCTAAAGGCTCGGCCTACGTCCAGCTCGACCCCGGCGACGGCGGTGCCGGCCTGCAGGTGGTCGGCGGTGCCGGGTCGGACGATTTCACCGTCGCCTTCGACGAACCGAGCGGCACCTTCTCGGTCGGAGCCGCCAGGGCGTTGGCGCTGGGCCCGGGTTGCACCCACCCCGGCGGCGACCTCACTAAGGCCGCCTGCGTGTCTGGCCCGCACGCGCTCTGGCTGATGGCCGATCTCGGCCCCGGCAACGACAGCCTCAGCGTCGAAGGCTCGCTGCTGGCGGTCGGCAGCGTCCGCCTCGCCGGGGGCTTCGGCAACGACGAAATACACGGCGGCCCCGAGGACGACCTGATCGAGTCCGGCCCCGGCGCCGACAAGATTTACGGCGAAGCCGGCGCCGACGGCCTCGTCGGCGGCCTGCCCGGGCCGACCTTCCTCTACGGCGGCGCCAACGGCGACCTGCTGGCCGCCGGCGGCGGTTGCGCCGGCGGTGCCCTGGTCGGTGGCGCCGGTCGCGACGACGCCTCCTTCGCCGAGACCCAAGCGCATCCCGGCCGGCTCTTCGTCTCCTTCATGGCCCACGCCGCCTGGATCGACGAGGTCAAGGGCTGCCACAAAGTCCACCTCTCGCCGACCGACGAGGACATGGAGGGCTCCTTCGACTGGGACGTCCTGATCGGCGACCACGGCCCCAACTCGATGCTCGGCCAGCCCGGAGAAGACATCTTCATCGGCAACGGCGGCGAAGACATCATCGACGCCCGCGACGGTGTCCGCGACTTCTACATCCAGTGCGGCACCGGCATGCCACCGATCCGCAAATACAAGCTCTTCGCCCCACCGAAGAAGCCACCCCACGGCCTCGCCACCGGCCGCGCTCTCACCGACTCCTTCGATCCCGCCCCGGTCAAGTGCCTGCACATCAAGCACGGCACCCCCGTCCCCGGCCTCAACGGCTGAGCCCGCCGCCCCCTCGCGGCTCCGCCTAAACCGGAGCCCCCCGAAATCCGGTGTCGCCGAAGCTCCTGGGGGGCGAATCCAGGCCGCGGTCGCCTTTTGTCGAGGTATGTCCGACAAACAGCGACCGCAGCGGCATGGCGTCTTGGCCGAACTGGCGACCGGCCAGTTCGGAGTCGTCTCGGCGAGGCAACTCGCCCAGCTCGGATTCTCGCGGGACGCCATTTGGGGAGCGACCGCCTCAGGCCGGCTCCATCGCCTGCATCGGGGCGCGTACGCGGTGGGACACCTGGATCTCTCGGCGCGGTCCCGGTGCCTGGCGGCGGTGTTTGCCTGCGAACCCGGAGCGCTGGTCAGTCACGGCTCGGCGACGTGGCTCTGGGGGCTTTATCGCTATCCGCCGACGACGATCGATGTGACGGCTTCGACGCGGCGGCATCGCCGGGACGGACTTCGGCTCCATCACGCCAAGCTCGCGGCGGCGGATCGAGAGGAACGCGACGGGATCCCGGTGACCAGCGTCGCGCGGACGCTGCTGGACCAGGCGGTGCGGGTATCGGACCTCAGCCTCGAGCGGCTACTGGAGCGCAGCGAAGAGTTGGAGCTGTTCGATCTGCGGGCGGTCGACGAGCTGCTTGGGCGAGCTGGGCACACCCCGGTGTGGGGCGGTTGCGGCGGGCGCTGGGCATCTACCGGGACGAGCCGGCTTTCGTGCGTTCCCGCACCGAGAAGCGGTTCCTCGACCTGCTCAGGCGCTCGGGGCTTCCCGTGCCGGCGACCAACGTCAACGTCGCCGGCTTCGAGCTCGACGCCTACTGGGAGCGCGAGCGGTTCGTCGTCGAACTCGACGTCTTCGAGACGCACGGGACGCGGGCGGCCTTCGAGCGGGACCGGCTGCGGGAGGACGATTTGCAGCTGCTCGGCATCGAGATGACGCGGGTGACCGGGCCGCGACTCGAAGGCGATCCGGCTGCGGTGGTGCGGCGGGTCGGCGAGCACCTGCGGCGACGCCGGCGCGAACTCGGCTTGAACTAGGCTTCGTCTGTGGCACTGAAGACCGCGCATGGAGACGAGGCAGCCGCGATTGCGGCGGCGATCGCCCGCTTCGAGGCCGAGACGGCGGCGCCGCCGGCGGAGGCCCCGGGGGCGATCAGCGCCTGGCAGCGCGCGGCCCTGCTGGAGGGAGTTGGCGCCAAGGAGACCGTCCTGCAGTCCGAAGGAGGAGGAGACAAATGGCTGTCGTGAAAATCATCGAGCTGGTCGGCAGCTCGAAGACGTCCACCGACGACGCCGCCAAACAGGCACTGAGCCAGGCTCAGGGGACGCTGCGAAACATTCGCGCCGTCGACATCGTCTCGACCGGAATCCGCGGCGAGAACCTCGACGAGTACCGCGCCCACGTTCGCGTCGCCTTTCTGATCGAGGGAACGGAGATCGATTGATGACCGAGGCGGGGGAGGCGAAGGAGGTCTCGCGCGAGGAGGCCCAGAAGCTGATCGAGGAGGGCGCGCAGCTGGTCGACGTGCGCGCCCAGCACGAGTGGGACGCCGGCCGCATCGCCGGCGCCACTCACGTGCCGCTGGCCGAGCTGGCCCAGCGGGCGGGCGAGATCGACCCCGAGCGGCCGGTCGTCCTCTACTGCCGCGGCGGCAACCGCTCCTCGATGGCGGCCGCGGCGCTGACCGAGGCGGGCTATGACGCTGTGAAGCTGACCGAGGGGATCGTCGGCTGGTCCGAGGCGGACCTGCCGCTGGCTCCCGAGGGCGGTTACGTGAGCGAGTCGGGCGAGGCCGCGGCGGTGCTAGAGGCCCGCAAAAAGGCTGCTCAGGGCTAAATACCCAAATCCCAGTCAGGTTTTGCTATTTTCCTCCGCATGGAGGTCGTGGTAGCGGAGAACAAGGAGCAGCGGGGCAAGGGCCGCGTCGGCACGGTTGAGAACCCGGAGACCTACGAGAACGTCCCCGGGCACATCATCCCGATCATCGAGCGCGAGTTCGACGACTTCGACAACGAAGCCGAGCGCTTCCTCGGCGGCGAGCTGGAAGAGAACCAGTTCATCGGCTTCCGCCTCAAACAGGGCGTCTACGGCCAGCGCCAGCCGGATGTGCAGATGGTCCGCGTCAAGCTTCCCTTCGGCGGCGTCACGCCGGAGCAGATGGAGATGTTCGGCGAGGTGGTCGAGAAGTACGCGCCGCTCGACAAGGGCCACATCACGACCCGCCAGAACATCCAGATTCACCACGTGCCGCTGCGCGACATGGAGGCGCTGATCCGCGAAATCTCCGCGGTCGGGCTCTCCTCCCGCGAGGGCTGTGGCAACACGGTCCGCAACGTCACCGGCGATCCCTGGGCCGGCGTCGCCGCCGACGAGGTCTTCGACCCGACGCCCTACGCCGGCGCCTACATCCGCTACTTCGTCCGCCACCCGACGACGCAGCTGATGCCGCGCAAGATCAAGACTTCCTTCACCGGCTCCGAGGCCGACCGCGCGATCAGCGGCATCCACGACATCGCCTTCCTCGCTCGTGAACGGGACGGGGTCCGCGGCTTCGAGCTGCGGGTCGGCGGCGGCACCTCGATCATGGCCCGCGTCGCCCCGACCGTCTATGAGTTCGTCGAGGCCGACAACGGCGACTACATCAGGGTCGCCGAGGCCGTCTTCCGGATCTTCGACCGCCAGGACTGGCTGCGCGTCAACCGTGCCCGCGCCCGCATCAAGGTGCTGGTCGACAAGATCGGCATCGATGCCTTCCGGCAGCTGGTCGACGAGGAGCTCGAAGGCGACTGGGTCGACGAGCGCGAATTCAGCGGCGAGCTGGTCGAGCGGCTCCGCTACGAGGACGACGAGGAGGCGAACGCGCCCGGCATCCCCGCCGCGCCCAACTCTCCCAACGGCGACCACAGCGAGTTCGAGCGCTACGTCGAGGCGAACGTGCAGCCGCAGCGCCAGGAGGGCTTCTCGACGGTCGAGGTGAAGATCGACCGCGGCGACCTCACCCCGGAGCAGTTCCGCGGCCTCGCCGCGATCATGCGCGAGTTCACCGGCGGCTACGCCCGCAGCACCGTGCAGCAGAACTTCGTCCTGCGCTGGGTCCGCGACGAGGCGCTGTACGACGTCTGGCAGCGGCTCGAGGCCCTCGGCCTCGCCGAGCCCGGCCCGCGCCAGATCACCGACACGGTCAGCTGCCCCGGCACCGACAGCTGCAAACTCGGGATCACCAGCTCGATGGGCCTCAACCGGGCGATCAAGGAGCGGGTCGAGGCGATGCAGATCAGCGACGAGCTGACCAAGCGCATCCACATCAAGATGAGCGGCTGCCCGAACGGCTGCAGCCAGCACCACATCGCCAACATCGGCTTCTACGGCGCCTCGCTGAAGGTCGGCGGCCGCCAGATGCCCGCCTACATCCCGCACATCGGCGGCAACTACGAGGGCGGCGAGGTGATCTTCGGCACGCGGCTGAAATCGCGCCTCCCGGCCAAGCGGGTCCCCGAGGCGGTCGAGCGCTGGGTGCGGCTCTACGAGGCCGACCGCGCCGAGGGCGAGGAGTTCAACGCCTTCGCCGAGCGCGTCGGCGCCGAGGCTTTCGAAACCAAGGTCAAGGACCTGACGCTGCCGGCGGAGTTCAGCCTCGAGACGATGCAGCAGTTCATCGACTGGAACCGCTCCAGCCCTTACAAGGTCGAGCGCGGAGAGGGTGAGTGCGCCATCTAGCGCGCTCCAAGCCGCTATGAAGCCGCCACCGATCACGCTTTCCGGCAACGCGCCGACAATCACCGACTTCGACCACGAGGCCGTCGCCGCCGAGCTCGAGGACCGCTCCGCCCAGGAGGCCATGGAGTGGATGTTCGAGACCTTCGGGCAGGACCACTACGTCGCCTGCTCGTTCCAGAAAACGAGCTCGGTCACGGCCCACATGGCGAGCCGGATCAACCCCGCGGCGCGCTTCTTCTACCTCGACACCGAGGTTCTCTTCGAGGAGAGCTACGAGACCCGCGATCGCCTCGCCGAGGCGCTCGGGATCGAGTTCGACAGGTACCACAACCTGACCATCGAAGAGCAGGCCGAGCAGTACGGCGACGAGCTCTGGAAGAGCGACCCCGACGCCTGCTGCGGGCTGCGCAAGGTCGACCCGATGCGGCGCGCTCTTTCTTCCGTAGACTGCTGGGTCGCCGGCGTCCGCCGCGGTGATTCCAGCTCTCGTTCCAAGACGCCGAAGCTCGGCTGGGACAAGAAATTCAACCTCTGGAAGCTGAATCCACTCGCGGACTGGTCCGAGCGAGACGTCTGGAACTACATCCGTGAGCACCACCTCCCGTACAACCCGCTGCACGACCACGGCTACCCGTCGATCGGCTGCACCCACTGCACCAAGCCGGTCGGGCCGGGCGGAGATTCCCGCGAGGGTCGTTGGGCTGGCCTGGCCAAGACCGAGTGCGGGATCAACTGACGGCGCCGGCCGCCGGCCATTCGTCCTTCATCCGCCGGCGCCCCATAAGAATCGACGCCTTCCCGACGTTGGGCTGACCGAATGATCGACGAGACCCAGGTACGCAGCGCTCCCGTTGAGCTGACCGACCTCGACACGCTGGAAGCGGAGTCGATCCACATCATCCGCGAGGTGGTGGCCGAGTTCGAGAACCCGGTGATGCTCTTCTCCGGCGGCAAGGACTCGGTGCTGATGCTGCACCTCGCGCGCAAGGCCTTCGCCCCGGGACGGGTGCCGTTCCCGATCATGCACGTCGACACCGGGCACAACTTCCCCGAGGTGATCGAGTTCCGCGACCGCACCGTCGCCGAGCACGATCTGCGGCTGGAAGTCGCCTCGGTGCAGGAGCTGATCGACGCCGGCCGGATCAAGGTCGCCCACGAACTGGAAAGCCGCAACCGCCACCAGACGGTGGCGCTGCTGGAGGCGATCCAGGGCGGCGGCTACGACGCCGTCTTCGGCGGTGGCCGCCGCGACGAGGAGAAGGCTCGGGCCAAGGAGCGGGTCTTCTCCTTCCGCGACAAATTCGGCCAGTGGGACCCGAAGAACCAGCGGCCCGAGCTCTGGAACCTCTTCAATGGCCGCCACCGCAAGGGCGAGCACATCCGCGTCTTCCCGATCTCCGACTGGACCGAGCTCGACGTCTGGCGCTACCTGGCCCGCGAGCAGGTCGACCTGCCCCAGATCTACTTCGCGCACGAGCGCGAGGTGGTCGACCACGAGGGCCTGCTGATGGCCGTCAACGAGTTCTTCCCGCTGCCCGAGGGCGCCGAGGTGGAACGGCTGATGGTCCGCTACCGGACGGTCGGCGACGCCACCGGCACCGGCGCCGTGCGCTCCGAGGCGACCGACTACGAGGCCGTGATCGAAGAGACCGCAGCGACCAGGATCACCGAGCGCGGCGCCACCCGCGGCGACGACCGCTTCTCCGAAGCGGCGATGGAGGATCGCAAGAAGGAAGGCTATTTCTAATGCCCTCCGAGCTGCTGCGGATCGCCACCGCTGGTTCGGTCGACGACGGCAAGTCGACCCTGATCGGGCGGCTGCTGCACGACACCAAATCGATCTTCGAGGACCAGCTGGAGTCGATCGAGATCACCTCGCAGAAGCGCGGCAACGAGCAGACCGACCTGGCGCTGCTGACCGACGGCCTGCGAGCCGAGCGCGAGCAGGGGATCACGATCGACGTCGCCCATCGCTACTTCGCGACCCCGAAGCGCAAGTTCGTGATCGCCGACACGCCCGGCCACATCCAGTACACGCGCAACATGGTCACCGGCGCCTCCAACGCGAACCTGGCGCTGCTGCTGGTCGACGCCCGCAAAGGCGTGCTCGAACAGACCCGCCGCCACTCGCTGCTCTCCTCGCTGCTGCGGGTTCCCCACCTGGTCCTCTGCGTCAACAAAATGGACCTGGTCGACTACGACGAGGCGATCTACGACGAAATCCGCGAAGAGTTCAGCTCCTTCGCGGCCAAGCTTGAGATCACCGACCTGGGCTTCGTGCCGATCTCGGCCCTGGAGGGCGACAACGTCGTCCAGCGCTCCGCCAACATGCCCTGGTTCGACGGGCAGCCGCTGCTCGGCCACCTCGAGGACGTCCACATCGCCTCCGACCGCAACCTCGTCGACAACCGCTTCCCGGTCCAGTACGTGATCCGGCCGCAGTCCTCCGAGCACCGCGACTACCGCGGCTTCGCCGGCTCGGTCGTCGGCGGCATCTTCAAGCAGGGCGACGAAGTGATGGCGATGCCCTCGCGGAAAAAATCGAAGATCGCCCAGATCGACACGCCCAACGGTCCCGTCGACCAGGCCTTCCCGCCGATGGCGGTGACGATGCTGCTCGAGGACGAGCTCGACATCTCCCGCGGCGACATGATCTGCCGGCCGACCAACCAGCCGACCGCGAGCCGCCGCTTCGAGGCGATGGTCTGCTGGTTCGACGAGACCTCCTCGCTCCGCACCGGGGCGCCCTACCAGCTCAAGCACACCAGCCGCTGGGTCAGCGCCGAGGTCGAGGAGCTGCGCTACCAGCTCGACGTCGACACCCTGCACCGCGACCTCGACGCCGAGACGCTCGAGGTAAACGACATCGGCCGGATCGCGATCCACACCACCTCGCCGCTCTTCTTCGACGAGTACCGGCTCAATCGCAACACCGGCAGCTTCATCCTCGTCGACCCGGCCACCGACCTGACCGTGGCGGCGGGGATGATCATCGGCAGCGGTGGAGAGAGCGCGGCCGAGGGCGCCACTCCGGTCGCCGAGAACATCACCTTCCACCCAAGCAAGCTCTCCCGCGAGGATCGCTGGGGGGCGCTGCAGACGGCCGGGGCGACGATCTGGCTGACCGGCCTCTCCGGCTCCGGCAAGTCGACGATCGCCACCGCGGTCGAGCACACGCTGGTCTCCAGCGGCCGCGCCGCCTACATGCTCGACGGCGACAACCTCCGCCACGGCCTCAACGCCAACCTCGGCTTCAGCGCCGAGGACCGGGCCGAGAACGTGCGCCGGGTCGGCGAGGTCGCCAAGGTCCTGGCCGACTCGGGAGCCGTGGCGATCGTCTCCCTGGTCAGCCCCTACGCGGAGGACCGCGACAAGGTTCGAGCCGCCCACGAGGAAACCGGCCTGCCCTTCTACGAGGTCTTCGTCGACACCCCGCTCGAGGAGTGCGAACGCCGCGACCCCAAGGGCCTCTATGCCAAGGCCCGGGCCGGCGAGATCACCGACCTGACCGGCGTCGGCAGCCCCTACGAGGCCCCTGAGCGCCCGGCGCTGAAGCCGGCCGCCGACCTCGAGACGGCCGTCCGCGAAGTCCTCGGCCTGCTCGGCTAGAAGCGCGGCCGCCGGCTATCCGGCGGGTCGCGGCGGGACCTGGGGCTCGCCGAGGCCGTAGGTCTCGTAGGCGCCGAAGCGGGCGAAGGTCTTGTGGGTCGGGCCGTGGTAGTCCGAGGAGGCGGTGGCGATGAGTCCGAGCTCGTCGCAGAGCTCGAGCAGGTGCCGGGTCTGATCTTCGGAGTGGGTCGGGTAGTAGGTCTCGACCCCGTCGGCGCCGAGCGAGCGAATCAGGTCGTCGACCTCGCTCGGCTCGGAGATGTCCCAGTAGGGGTGGGCGATGACGGCGACGCCGCCGGCCTCGCGGATCAACGCGATCGCCTGCTCGGCGCTCGGCCAGCGCCGCGGCACGAAAGCCTTGGCGCCTGGCACCAGGTACTCCTCGAAGAACGGCCCAAGGTCACCGGTCGCGCCCGCCGCCCGAGCGATGTGCGGCCGCCCGATCGAGAGCGCGTCCCCCGCCTCCCGCACCGCGTCCTCCAGGTGCAAATCGAATCCCTCCCCCCGCAGCTTCTCGACGATCTCCCCGGCCCGGGTCACCCGCTCGTGCTGCGCCCGCTCGCAAGCGGCCGCGATCTTCCCCAGATCGATCCAATACCCGCAGATATGCAGGTCTTCCGCGTACTCATGCACGCAGGACATCTCAATCGCCGGCACCAACTCGATCCCCAACTTCTCAGCGGCAGCCCCCGCCTCGGCGACCCCGGCAATCGCATCGTGATCGGTAAGCGCCAGCGTCGTCACCCCCGCCTCCGCCGCGGCAGCAACCACATCGGCCGGCAGCAACTGCCCATCGGAAACCGTCGAATGACTCTGCAGCTCGATCAGCAAGAGAACGACCTCCACTTACATAGAGAGAGACGCCACGGCCGCGTAAGACCCGGCGATACGACCACTGCAGCCTATTGGGCTGCCGAGGGCTCGGGAGGGCCGGTCCCCCCTCCCACAGAGGCTCCCGCGGCGACCTCCGAAGTACCACAACGCCCCAGCTGCGCGACGGCCTCTGAGGGAGGGGGGACCGGCCCTCCTTCCCCCCGCCAACCTAAATAGACTGCCCCGCCGTGTTCCAGAAAGTCCTCATCGCCAACCGCGGCGAGATCGCCATCCGCGTCGCCCGCACCCTCAAGGAGATGGGCATCGTCTCGGTCGCCGTCTACTCGGAGATCGATCGCGACGCCCCCCACGTGCGAGAGGCCGACGAGGCCTTCCTGATCGGTCCCGCGGTCCCGGCGGAGAGCTACCTGAACATCGCCAAGATCATCGAGACCGCCAAGGAGGCCGGCGCCGAAGGCATCCATCCCGGCTACGGCTTCCTCGCCGAGAACGCCGAGATGGCCCGCGCCTGCGCCGAGGCCGGGATCACCTGGATCGGCCCGCCGCCGGAGGCGATCGAAGCGATGGGTTCGAAGACGCGGGCGCGCGAGATCATGGAGAAGGCCGGCGTGCCGATCGTCCCCGGCTCGACCGAGGTCGCCAAGGACCTCGACGAGGCCCGCAAGCAGGCCGACGAAGCCGGCTACCCGGTCGCCTGCAAGGCCGCCGGCGGCGGTGGCGGCAAGGGCTTCCGCGTGGCGATGACCCCGGACGACCTGCAGGAGGCCTTCGAGGGCTCGGCCCGCGAAGGCGAGAAGTTCTTCTCCGACGATCGCGTCTACGTCGAGCGCTACCTCGAGGACCCGCGCCACGTCGAGGTCCAGGTGCTGGCCGACTCGCACGGCAACGTGATCCACCTCGGCGAGCGCGACTGCT
>Ga0105247_10000206_pt1 | contig 57601 bp, 56 predicted proteins | sample KBSS24metaG_FD_81519 | JGI IMG/M metagenome (GOLD analysis project Ga0105247, IMG submission 81519) | Switchgrass rhizosphere microbial communities from Kellogg Biological Station, Michigan, USA - KBS S2-4 metaG | ecosystem: Host-associated > Plants > Roots > Rhizosphere > Soil | place... | reverse complement strand
TCGAAGTTCATCTCGGTGGTATCGATGGTCATAAGGCGCACGCCGTCATGCCCTCGAGGTCACGGCGAAGCTCCCGCAGCTCGTCGCGGATGCGGCCCGCCTCCTCGAACCGAAGGTCGTCGGCGGCGGCGAGCATCTCCTCCTCCAGGGCGACGATCGTCTTCTCCAGCTCCTCGGGGGTCTCGAAGTCGTCGCCGCGCCGGCGGCGGCGTTTGCGCGGCGCCCGGTCCTCCATCGCCAGGAACTCGGACATCTCGGAGATGCCTTTGCGGACGGTCTCCGGCGTGATCCCGTGCTCCTCGTTGTAGGCGACCTGGATCGCCCGGCGCCTGTCGGTCTCGCTCATCGCCGCGCGCATCGCGTCGGTCTCCTTGTCGGCGTACATCACCACCCGTCCGTTGACGTTGCGGGCGGCGCGGCCGATCGTCTGCACGAGGCTGGTCTCGCCGCGCAGGAAGCCCTCCTTGTCGGCATCGAGGATCGCGACCAGCGAGACCTCGGGCAGGTCGAGGCCCTCGCGCAGCAGGTTGACCCCGACCAGCACGTCGTACTCGCCGAGGCGCAGGTCGCGGACGATCTGGATCCGTTCCAGGGTGTCGATCTCCGAGTGCAGGTAGCGGACCTTGATCCCGTACTCGAGCAGGTAGGCGGTCAGGTCCTCGGCCATCTTCTTGGTCAGGGTGGTGACGAGGACGCGCTCGCCGGTCTCGGCCACCTTGCGGGCCTCGTTCATCAGGTCGTCGATCTGGTTCCTGGTCTCGCGGATCTCGATCGCCGGGTCGATGATTCCGGTCGGGCGGACGATCTGCTCGACGATCCGGGTCGATTCGGCTTTCTCGAACGGCCCCGGCGTCGCCGAGACCATCACCAGCTGATCGACCCGCTCGAGGAACTCCTCGAACTTGAGCGGCCGGTTGTCGATCGCCGACGGCAGCCGGAACCCGAAGTCGACGAGGGTCGTCTTTCGTGACCGATCCCCCTCGTACATGCCGCCGATCTGGGGGATCGTCTGGTGGGACTCGTCGACGAAGACGACGAAGTCGTCGGGGAAGTAGTCGATCAGCGTGTGCGGCGGGCTGCCGGCCGGACGGCCGTCGAGGATCCGCGAGTAGTTCTCGATCCCGGAGGTGAAGCCGAGCTCCTTCAGCATCTCGATGTCGTAGGCGGTGCGCTGGCGCAGGCGATGCGCCTCCAGCTGCTTGCCTTCGTTCTCGAGTTCGGCGGTGCGGGCGTGCAGTTCGGCGCGGATCTCCTCGACCGCCCGCTCCAGAGTCTCGTCCCTGGTCACGTAGTGGGAGGCCGGCCAGACCGAGACGTGGTCGATCGTGTCGAGGATTTCGCCGGTCAGGGGGTCGAAGTGCTGGATCCCCTCGATCTCGTCGCCGAAGAGGGAGATCCGGTAAGCCGACTCGGCGTAGGAGGGCATGATCTCCAGGACCTCGCCGCGGACCCGGAAGACGCCGCGGCCGAGCACCGCGTCGTTGCGCTGGTATTGCATTTTCACCAGCTTGCGGAGAACCTCGTCACGGTCGATCTGCTCGCCGACCTTGAAGAGCTGCATTTTTTCGTTGTAGACCTGCGGCGAGCCGATCCCGTAGATGCAGGAGACCGAGGCGACGATGATCACGTCGCGGCGGGCGAAGAGCGAGGCGGTGGCGGCATGGCGGAGGCGGTCGATCTCGTCGTTGATCGAGGAGTCCTTCTCGATGTAGAGATCCTGCGCCGGTACGTAGGCCTCGGGCTGGTAGTAGTCGTAGTAGGAGACGAAGTACTCGACCGAGTTCTCCGGGAAGAACTCGCGGAACTCGTTGCAGAGCTGGGCGGCGAGCGTCTTGTTGTGAGCGATCACCAGCGAGGGGCGCTGCACCTCGGCGATCGTCGCCGCCATCGTGAAGGTCTTGCCGGTGCCGGTGGCGCCGAGCAGCGTCTGGAACCTCTCCCCTGCCCGCAGCCCCTCGGCCAGCCCGGCGATCGCCTTCGGCTGATCGGCGGCGGGCGTGTAGGCGGGGTTGAGCTTGAACTCGGGCACGGGCTGACGATAGCGGGGCGGGTTGCTCCCTCCCGTGGGGGAGGAAGTCGCCCCAGCCGGGGAGTTGGCAGACTGCCGCGCGATGACGCGGTCCCAGAGAGCGCTCGCCGGGTTCTTCTCCTTCGCGGGGACGATGCACTTCGTGATCCCGCGCGCCTACGAGTCGATCGTGCCGCCGGCGATCGCCGATCGCAAACGGGAGATCGTCGCGATCAGCGGCGTTGCCGAGATCGCCGGCGGGCTCGCGGTGGCTCATCCAGCGACGCGACGGCTGGGCCGCTGGTGGCTGCTGGCCCTGCTGATCGCCGTCTTCCCCGCCAACGTGCACATGGCGGTCAACCCCGAGCAGGTGCCCGGGCTCGACCTGCGGCGCGTCCCTCGCTGGGCACTCTGGGCACGGCTGCCGCTGCAGCCGCTCTGCATGCTCTGGGTCTGGCGCGCGACGCGCGACTGAGCAGCACCGAGCTTCGGTAGTTAAACCGGCGGTGCCTCGGCGGTGGCTGCGAGCGGCTCCCGCTCGGTCTTCGCCCAATCGCCGCGCTCGGTCAGCTGGCGGGCGGTCGAGCGCAGCAGCACCGGCCAGAGGAACCACGTGTAGGGCGTATAGACCTGGGCGATCAGGAAGCCGCGCAGCCAGCCGAGCGGCCCCGCCTCGGCGCGAGCGGCGATGCAGCCCATCGCGGTGCCGCCGAAGGCGAGCAGATAGAAGAAGCCGAGCTGCCAGGTCGGGCCGCCGCCCCAGAAGGGCGCCATCCCGGTGATCGCCACCACCAGGGCCGCGACCAAGCCGACGCCGACGACTCCCTGCCAGAACGGCATCAGCAGGTAGGCGAGCTGCTCGAAGCGCGCGGCGGTCGAGACGGGCGCTCTCAGCACCTCTCGCAGGAGGCCGATCGCCTGCAGGTTGCCCTGGGACCAGCGGGTGCGCTGGCGAAAGAGCGGCCGCCAACGGGAGAGCCCCTGCTGGTCGACCATCGCCCGCAGCTCCTGACGACCCTCCCAACCGGCGGCGATCAGCCGCAGGCCGAGGTCCTGGTCCTCGGTGAGGCGGTCGCGCCAGGGGCCCTCCTCGTCGCTGACGTCGTCGAGGGCCGCGAGGCGGTTGAACTGACCGTTGCCGCCCATCCCGGCGGTGCCCCAGTGGTCGCGGCCGGCCTGGAAGAGGTGGCCGTAGACGGAGAACTCGACATCCTGCATCCAGGTCAGGAAGTGCTCGCGGTTGTAGATCCGCACCAGCGACTGGACCCCGCCTACCCGTGGGTCGGCGAATTGGCTGGCGGCGTAACGGGGCGCGTCGGCATGGAGGCGGCCGTCGGCGTCGACGATGACGACGATCGTGCGCTGGCGGTCGGCGTATTCGCCGAGCGAGCGGTAGGCGTAGTTGAGCCCTGCCGCCTTGCCCTTGCGGGCGTTGGGAGCCCGCCGCCTCAGCACGAAGAGGTCGGGGTGGTCGATGCCGGCGAGGATCTCACCGGTGCGGTCGTCGGAGTCGTCGTCGATCACCACCACGCGGCGCTTCTCCAGCGGCAGCGTGAGCAGGCGCTGGACGCTGTCGGCGATCGTCACCTCCTCATTCAGTGCCGGGACCAGGAAGACCCAGTCGAAGGCGTCAGCGGCGTCGGCGGGCGCATCCGGTGGGTGCATGAAGGCGCGATGGCCGCGTAGGAAGAGCAGCAGGGTCCAGAGGAACATCGCGACGACGACACCCAGGCAGACGCCGAAGAGGATTTCCAGGCCGAACGGCAGGCCCTCGAAGGGCCAGGTCGGGGTTGGCATCGCCTACCCCTCGGTGACGTAGTCCAGCGCCTCCGGGACAGGGACGTCGTCCAGCGCCGCCTCGAGGTCCCTGAGTGCCGCTCCCTGCAGAGGCTCGAGCCCGGCGGCCATCATCACCGTCGGGCGGCTGTAGCCGGGGCCGAAGGGGGCCGGTGCCTCGCCACCGTGCAGCAGGTGCTCGAGCGCAGCCATGATCCGCGCCGCCGCGTGGCCGTCGCCGTAGGGGTTCTGCGCTTCGGCCATCTCCCGGTAGGCGATCGGATCCTGTAGCAGGCGTTTGCCCTCGCAGAAGATCCTTTCGGGATTGGTCCCGACCAGCCGTAGCGTGCCGGCCGCCAGCCCCTCGGTGCGCTCGGTCGTCTCGCGGGTGACCAGGACCGGCTTGCCCAGTGAGGGCGCCTCTTCCTGGATGCCACCGGAGTCGGTGATGACCAGGTGGGCACGGCCGAGCAGGCGAGCGAAGGTCGCGTAGCCGAGCGGCTCGGTGAGAAGGACGTTGTCGAGGCCGCTGAGGCGCTCGGTCAGAACCTCCCGCACGCGCGGGTTCGGGTGGACCGGGAGGACAAAGTGGTCGTCGCTCTGCTCGGCCGCAAGCCGTGCCACTCCCTCGGCGATCCCGCGCAGGCCGTCGCCCCAGTTCTCGCGCCGGTGGGCGGTGATGACGACGATCCGCGAGTCGCTGTCGTGCAGCGCCTGCAGCTCCTGGTTGGCGAAGCGGACGTCCATCCCCGCTGCCCAATGCAGCGCGTCGATGCCGGTGTTGCCGGTCACGAAGACCTGCTCGACCGGGATGTTCTCGCGGACGAGGTTCTGGAGGTTGGCCGAAGTCGGGGCGAAGTGGAGTGCCGCAATCGTCGAGATCACCTGGCGGTTGAGCTCCTCGGGGAAGGGGGTCAGATTGACGCCGCCGGTGCGCAGGCCAGCCTCCACGTGCATCACCGGGATCCGCAGGTGGAAGGCCGAGAGCGCCGCCGCCATCGCCGAGCTGGTGTCGCCGTGGACGAGCACGGCCGCCGGGCGCCGGCCCTCGAGGACGTCGGCGCCGCTCGGCACCGCGTCGGGGTCGATGTCGAAGCGCTCGACGCAGAAGTCTTCGAAGCGCTGCATCACTGAGGCGACGCGCTCGTTCAGGTTGGCCCGCCTCGAGCCCGCCCAGAGGGTCACGTCGGGCTTGATGTCGGCGAGCTCGAAGATGTACTCGACGAGACGGTTGTGCTGGCCGGTCGAGACGACGATCGGCTCGTAGTAACGACTCTCCCGCAGGGCGAGGATGATCGGCACCAGCTTGATCGCCTCGGGCCGCGTCCCGACGACGATCGGGACGATCAGCTTGCTCGGAGTCTTGGCCTGCTCGTACATGGGTCCAAGCAACCCATCGGAGCCTCGCCGCTAGGACTTGAGAGCGGTTAGGGAATGAATTCTTCGAGCAATTTGCCAGCCGGTCCGAAAAGGCCCTGCACGTTGCTGAGGGCCGACCGAGCATCGCGGATCAGTTCGATCGCCTGTTCGAGGGGAATCCGCTCCACGGTCGAGCGCAGCGGCCCGCCGATCAGGGAGCTGAGCGCGCCGGCTTCTTCGGCGTCGTCGATGGCGCGCAGCAGGCCGGCACGGATCGCCCTGGCGAGTTTGGCGTCGTCGATCCCGTAGCGCTTGGCAAAGCGTTCGCGCGCCTCCGGGCTGGCCAGCGCCCGGGCCAGCACCTCGCGGGAGACGCCGAGCTTGCAGGCGGCCCCGTCGAGGGCCGAGATCGTGAACTGGTTGGCGATTTCGCCGAGGCCCTGCGGGTTGCTCCAGGGCCGCGGCTTGCAGGGATCCTGGGTCTTCTCCGGCGTGTAGGAAGCGCCCCCAGCGGCGAGATAGACACCGACCAGCAGCAGCGCGGCGACGATCGAGCTGCCGACCAGCAGGCGGCCGCGCCGGCGGGACTCGCCGTTCACAGCTCCACCCGCCGCGCCAGGCCGATCGGGATCAGGGCCAGCAGCCCCAGCAGTGCCGCCAGTAGGAAGGAGGGACTGAAGGCGTGGGTGGCGCCGCGATTGAGCTGGTCCTGGAGTTCGCCCTGCAACTGCTGGACTTCGGCGCGTTCGCCGGGGTCGGCCGGGAGCGGTTCGAAGGCCGCCCCGATCGTCGGCACTTTTCCCTTCTCATCTTCCAGCCGGTCCTCGATCTTCTGCGCCAGGCTGATCTTCAGCAGCGGCTGCACCTTCGAGTCGAGGATCACGGCGGTGCCGGCGTCGATCGCGTCGTGGCGCTGCTGGGCGATGTCGTGGGTGAAGATCGGGGTAAGTGCGAGCAGGCCGATGACGACGCCGGCGTGGCGGGCGGAAATCGTCCAACCGCCGTGGATCGCCTGCGGGGCGCGGCCGCTGATGGCGGTCTCGGTCAGCGCCGAGAGGACGAGCGCGAGGCCGATGCCGACGAGGATCTGGGGCGGGATCGTCAGCAGCACGGTCGCCTTCGGCAGCAGCCCCAGCCCGGCGAGGCCGCCGGAGACGAGGATCGCGCCGGCGGCGGCGCGAGCCCGGGCGCTCGGGACGTGCTCGTCGAGGCGACTGCCGAGCAGAGCCGCCAGCGGCATCACCGTGACCACGGCGGCGGCCTCGATCGGACTCAGCCGCCAGCCTTCGATCAGCAGCAGGACCAGCAGGAAGAGGGCGGCGGCGATTGCCGCCGAGACCATCGCCAGGGCGACGTTGGCGGCCAGGTGGGGGCGGCCGGTGCGGCGGCGCTCGGTGGCGATGATCCCGGTCGCCGCCTCGTCGTGGGCGACAGCGAGGATCGGCACCGCCGCCGCCAGCGCCACCGGTACCTGGAGGAGGAAGATCGATTGCCAGGAGACGAGCTCGGTGAGCAGACCGCCGATTGCCGGTCCCAGCGCCGCCCCGGTCGCACCGGCACTGGCCCAGATCACGGTGGCGCGGCGCTCGGAGCCGACCGTCGCCGGCAACAGCTCCAGCGAGGCGGTGACCGCGAGGGCGCCGCCGAGGGCCTGGACACAGCGAGCGAGGATCAGGGTCGAGAGCTGGTCCGCTATCCCACAGGCGAGCCCGGCGCCGGCGAAGATCGCAAGCCCGACCGCGGCCGCCCGGGCAGGGCCGACCCGCCGCGCCAGATGCGCAGCCGGCACCGCCGCCAGCGCCATCACCAGGTTGAAGGAGATCAGCACCCAGGTGACCCCGGCAACGCTGGTGTCGAGGTCGCGGTAGATATCCGGCAGCGCCAGGACGACGACCGAGGAGTCGGCCAGGACCAGCGCCACGGCAAGGGCGAGGGCGGCGGCCCGCGGCCGCCTTGCATCAGCGCCCATAGCCAAGCTCCTTTGCGTAGGTCTGGCGGTAGGCGCGCTCCTTGTCCAGTACCTCGGCGACATAGCCGCGCGTCTCCGCGAAGGGGATCTGGTCGAGTTCGAGGCTGGTGCCGCCCCAGCGGTCGACGTTCGCCGGGCCGGCGTTGTAGGCGGCCAGCGCCGCGACCTCGTCGCCGTCGTAGCGATCGAGCAGTTCGCGCAGGAGGAAGGTGCCGTAGCGGATGTTGATTTCCGGGTCCGAGAGGTCAGCGAGCTTGAAGGTGGTGCCGCCGCTCAGTCTCTCGATTTCGTTGGCGGCAGCGGGAGTGATCTGCATTAAGCCACGCGCACCGGCGGTGGAGGTCTGGTCGCGGAAGCGGGACTCGGAGTAGATGACGGCGGCGATCAGCGCTGGTTCCACGCCCTTTTCCTCCCCCTGCTGGCGAATGATGTCCTCGTGGCGGAGCGGCAGGGTCAGCTCCTGCAGAGCCCGGTCGAAGGCGCCGCTGGCGACGAGCAGGCCGGCCACGAGCCCGACCGCCGCGGCGGCGGCGCCAAGCGCCAGCCAGCGCCGACGGCGTCGCCGAGCCCTGCGCTTCATCCACTCAGCTTGGCCAGCAGCGCGGACAGGGCGCCCTCGAGATCCTCGATCGAGCCGTCGTTGGCGATCGCGTGCTCGGCTCGGGCAGCCTTCTCGTCCTGAGCCAGTTGCCGCGCCTCACGCTCGTCAACGAGGGCGTGGCCGCGGGCGGCGGCGCGCTGGCGCCGCACCTCGTCGGCGGTGACGATCGCGACAGTGGTATCGAAAGCGCCCTCCATCTCGGACTCGAAGAGCAGCGGCACCTCGATCACGGCCACCTCGGTGGTTGCGGGCAGAGCGGCGAGCCAGCCGCCAATCCGCTCGCCGACCAACGGGTGGACCTGCTGCTCGAGCCAGGTCAGCTGATCGGGGTCGGCGAAGACGACCTGGCCGATCTTGGCGCGGTCGACGGTATCGCCGGGCGCCACCTCGGAGCCCCAGCGCTCGACCAAGCGGCCGCGCAACGGTTCGGAGTCGAGCAGTTCGTGCACGACCGCGTCGCTGGACAGCGTCGCCGCCCCCAACCGCCCGAATGCGGCAAGTGCCTCGGACTTGCCGGCCGCGATCCCGCCGGTGAGCCCGATCGTCAGCGGCATACAGAGCCGCCCGTTCAGCTCTGCTCGGACTCGCCCGTCTGCGCGTCTTCGCCAGCAGCCTCGTCGGTGCTGTCGGGCGAATCCGGCCGCTCCTCGACCGATTCCCCCTCCTGGGCCTCGCCCGGAGCCTCTTCGGCCTCCTGCTCGGAGGAACCGTTGGCCTCAGCGACGGGGGCCTCGGCGGCCGGCTCCTCGGTGCCCACGGCCTCGGCCGCGGGCTCGTCCTGAGCTACTTCAGCGGCAAACTCGGCCTGAACGTCGTCGCTCGCGACCGGAGCATCCTCGCTCGCGGCGGGAACCTCAGCCGCGGGCTCCTCGCTCGCGGCCGGAGGGGTCTCAGCCGCGGGCTCCTCGGAGACACCGGCCAGGCTCGCCAGCCCCGCTGCCATCGGACCGGTGGGCGGATCCTCCGCATCCTCGACCCCGGCAGCGGCGATCTGATCGGAAAGGCCCTGCATCGGCATGTTCTGTCCCTCGACCCGCTTGATGCTGAGCGAGAGGCGCCGCCGCTCTTCGTCGATCTCGAGGATCTTCACGTTCAGCGAGGTCCCCGGCTCGACCACTTCGCTCGGATTCTCGACGTGGTGGTCGGCAAGCTCGGAGATGTGGACCAGGCCCTCGACGCCAGGAAGGATTTCGACGAAGGCGCCGAAGGCGACGACCTTGGTGACCTGACCCTCGAGGACGTCGCCGGGGCGATGGGTGCTGATCACCCGCTGCCATGGGTCCTCCTGGGTCTGCTTCAAGCCCAGCGAGATCCGCTGCCGGTCGCGGTCGATGTCAAGCACTTTGATCCGCACCGTGTCGCCGATCGCGACGACTTCGGAGGGGTGGTTGACGTGGCTCCAGGAAAGCTCGGAAATGTGGATCAGGCCGTCGATCCCGTCGAGGTCGACGAAAGCGCCGAAGTCGACGATGTTGGAGATCTTGCCTTCGACGATCTGGCCCGGCTCGAGGCGGCCGAGGATCTGCTCGCGGACCTCCTTGCGCTCCTCCTCGAGGACGGCGCGGCGCGAGAGGACGACGTTGTTGCGCGAGCGGTTGAGCTCGATCACTTTGCACTCGAGCGTCTGGCCCATGAACTCGTCGAGGTTGTGGACACGGCGGATGTCGACCAGCGAGGCGGGCAGGAAGCCGCGCACCCCGAGGTCGAGGATGAGGCCGCCCTTGACGACCTCGATGACGCTGCCTTCGACCGGTTCCCCGGAGTCGGCGGCGACCTCGATTTTGCGCCAGGCCTTCTCGAAGCGGGCCCGCTTCTTGGAGAGGATCAGGCGACCCTCGGTGTCCTCCTTGGTGAGGACGAGCGCGTCGATCTCCTCGCCCAGCTCGACCTCTTCGGCCGGGTCGACCGACTTGCGGATCGAGAGCTCGTTGGAGGGAATGACCCCCTCGGCCTTGTAGCCGATGTCGACCAGAACCTCGTCCTTGTCGATGCGCACGACCTTGCCGCTGACGACGTCCCCCTCGTCGAAGGAGACCATCGTCGCCGCGTAGTTGGGGACGACCTTGCCTTCGATCTCGAGCAGCATCCCCCCGGAGCCCTCGACGGGCGTGGCGGTGGGTGCGGGAGCGATCAACAAGTCTGGTGCGGACACGACGGCGAATAATGGCAGAATCGGCCGCGATGCCGGTGCGTGCGACCAAACGCGGTGAGGAACGGACGTCCCTGGGCGGCAGCCACGACGTGCTGATCTGCGGCGCCAGCTTCGCCGGCCTGGCGATCGCCCGCGAGCTGGCGGGCTCGGGGGCCGACGTGATGGTGCTCGATCGCTACGAGATCGGCGAGCGCCAGACCTCCGCCTGCGGCATCCCCACCGAGTGGATGGACAAGCTCGGGCTGATGGATGCCGAGCGCCAGCGCTTCGACACCCTGGTCATGCACACCCCTCACGGCACCTCGCGCTACCGCCTGCCCTGGACCTTCTCCACCTTCGATTACCGGCAGATGTGCCAGCTCCTCTGGGCGGACTGCGACGCCCGCTTCGAGACCGCCAAGGTCCATGGCCGGGCGCCCGCGCCGGGCGACGGCAATATCGCCGTCGAGACCGACCGCGGCATCGTCTCCGCCCCGCTGGTGGTCGACGCGCTCGGCTGGCGTCGCATGCTCGCCAGTGGCGACGGCTACCAGCCGCCCGAGGCGCCGCTCTCGCGCGGCCTCGAGGTGCACCCCGCCGGCGAGTCGGAGGACCTGGCGATCTGGATCGACCGCCGCTACGTCCCCGCCGGCTACGGCTGGTCGTTCCCGGCCCGCGACGAGCTGCGAATCGGCATCGGCTCCTTCGACCCGCGCTTCCACGTCAAGGACACGACGGTGATGCTGACCGAGGATCTCGGCAAGGAGCCGAACGAGTACCAGGGCAACTGGATCCCCCACAAGCTGAGGACCGCGACCGAGGGCGGCGTCTTCTTCGCCGGCGACTCGGCCGGCCACTGCCTGCCGCTGAGCGCCGAGGGGATCCGCACGGCGCTCTACTTCGGAATCGCCCTCGGCCGTGAGCTGCGGGCAGTCGTCGAGGGGCGCCAGGGCCGCGAAGAGGCTGCAACCACCTACTCCGAGTTCCACGACACGCACGAGTGGAAGTTCCGCTGGATGCTGCGGGTGCAAAAGCTGATCCCGCGGATACCGCCGCGGCTGCTCGGACCGGCGATCAAGCTGATGAGCAACAGGCGCTTCGTCCGCTGGTCCTTCGACCACTACCTGCAGATCGCGCCGCCCAGCTTCGCCAGCGGCTCAGCGCAGAACCAGATAGGTGCCGGCGAAGAGCAGGCCGACCCCGGCCACCCGCGCGAAGCTGATCGGGACCTGGTCGAGGCCGAATAGGCCCAGGCGGTCGATCACGACCGAGGCGGTGAGCTGGCCGGTCACGGTCGCCGCGGCGACGCCACCGGCGCCGATCGCCGAGACCGCGGTGAGGGCGGTGGTGACGTAGACGGCGCCGAGCAGGCCGCCGACGAGGTAGTACCAGGAGACGTCGAAGGTCGAGCCGAGCCCGGCCGCCCTGCCGCTGAGGACGACGATCGCCGCCAGGCAGAGCGAGCCGACCGAGAAGGAGACCAACGCCGCGGGCAGGCCGCCGGTGGCCTTGCCGAGGCCGGAGTTGATCGGCGCCTGCAGGGCGACGAGGCCGCCGGCGCAGGCGGTGAGGATCACCGCAAGGCCCTTATCCACGGCGGCTGGGCTCGGGTCGCGTGATCTTCGGGTTGGGAGCGTGTTGCATCGGTGACGGCGGTCGGTTGAACCTGACAGCTGTCATATCAGTACCGCAGGGAGGAGCCAGCAAGACGATGCCACCGCCGCCAGCCGAGCCGTTCGCCGCCCGACTCTTCCTCGGGCCGGCACTGCGCACGCAGCCGGATCGCCGTCTCGTCAAGCTTGTGCGCGAGGGCTACGAGGGAGCGTTCGAAGAGATCGTGCGTCGCTACCGCAAGCCGCTCGACCGCTTTGCCGCGGCGTTCGTCGGCAACCGCTCCGAGGACGTCACCCAGGACGCCTTCTCGAAGGCGCTGCTGGCTCTGCGCGGATCCGAGAAGGAGATCGAGCTGCGGCCTTGGCTCTACAGGATCGTCCGCAACACGGCTCTGAATGACCTCCGCGACGGCCCGCCACCGACCGCCGAGCTGGGTGAGGACACCGCGACCGGCCCGAGCGCCGCGGTCGAGGCAGAGCGGCGCGAGGAGATCGCCGAGCTGATGAAGAGATTGCGCGCCCTGCCGGAACCGCAGCGGGCGGCGATCGTCATGCGCGAGCTGGAGGGGCTGAGCCACGAGGAGATTGCCGCCGGGCTCGGAGTCAGCGGCGGTGCCGCCCGGCAGGCGATATACCGGGCCCGCACGGCGCTGCGCGACGGCTTCGGGATGCTGCTGCCGCTGCCGCTGCTGCGGATGCTCTTCGACCATGGCGCCGAGGCCGCGGCCGGCGGTGCCGCGGCGGCCGCTGGCGCGGCGGCTGGCGGGGGCGGTGGCGCGACCCTGAGCGGGATCGGTGCCGCCGGAGCGCTCAAGGTCGGGCTCGCGACCGCGGTCCTAGCCGGGTCAGTCGGGGCTGGGGTGGCGATCGACCACAACCACGGCGGCGAGCGGGCCACCCCGGCGGCGGCGGAAGCGGCGACGTTCGCCGACAACGCGAGCGGCGGTGGCCGTCTGGGTACCTTCGGCGGACCCGGCACTGGCGGCAGCGACCCCGATCGGAACGACGGCGCCGGCGACGATCGCGATCACGGCGACGGACATGGAGGCGACAACGGGCGCCACCGCGACGACCGGGGTTCGAGAGGCGACGATTCTCAGCAGGGAGGAGGTCCCGGCCCCAGCGGCGTCGACGGCGGTCGCGGGCCGGAACGGAGCGGGCACTCGGGCGACGGTGGGCGCTCCGGACCCGGCGGCGGATCCAACGATGGAGACGACTCGCACTCCGGCGAGGGCTCGAGCGGCAGCGGCTCAGGACACGGTTCGGGCTCGGGGGGCTCCGGCACCGACGATGGCGGCGGCAGCGGCTCCAGCGGCAGGGGATCGAGCGGCGGCTCGGGCTCGAGCGGCGGCTCTGGTCCGAGCGGCTCGGGGTCCTCGGACGGCGGCAGCTCCGGCAGCGGCAGTTCAGGGTCAAGCGGCGACGATGGTGCCGGCGAGGCGGAGCTCCAGCCGGCGCCGACCGTCACCGCTCCGCCGCCCGAACCGGAGCCGGAAGACTCCAGCGGCTCCGGGTCCGGAGACTCGGGTTCCGGTGGCGGCTCCGGACCCAGCAGCGGCTCGGGCTCGGGTGGTTCTGACGACGGTTCGTGATCTTCGCGCCCGGCTCGGGTTGAGGGGTCAGATGTCTTCAACCCCGATCAAGGAGGAAATGATGAAACGCGCACATGGCAACCGGATGTGGCGTGGGATGGTGCTCACGGCAGCCATCGGCGCTGTCGCGGTGCTGGCGCTGTCCGGCCTGGCCGCCGCCCGTGACGGCCACGGCGGCGAGCGCCACCGTCACGGAGCGGACACCGGCACGATTGCCTCGTTCGACACCACGACGGGCATGCTGGCAATTCAGCCGAGCGGCGGAGGCGACACGGTCAGCGGCCTGGTCACCCCCCGCACCAAGATCCGCTGTGAGGACGAGCACTCTCCGGATGTCTCGTCGCGCACCTTCAAGCGCGAGTCCGGCAGCAACAGCGGCCCCGGCAGCGGCTCCGACGACAACGGCGGCCGTGGCGAGGAAGAGCCGGGTGACGATCGCGGCGGGCAGGGCAACGAGCCCGGCGACGACAACGGCGGCGCCGCCGAGCCAGGTGACGATCACGGCGGTCGCGGACCGAGCGGTCACGACGACAACGGCGCCGGTGCCAATTGCACCACCTCGGACCTGGTCGCCGGCACGGTCGTGCACGAGGCCGAGCTGGACCTGCGCAACGGCAAAGCGGTCTGGGACGAGGTCGAGCTGAACGGCTGAGCTGAGGCAGCGGCGGCGCGATCCGGCGTCGCCGCTACTTGGCGGTGAGCCAGTCTGGGCCGACGCCAACGTCGACCTCGAGCGGCGGATCGAGCGGGTAAGCGGCGCACATCTCGCGCCGCACCAGCTCAATTGCCGCCTCCATCTCCCCTGGCGGGCCCTCGAAGAGGAGCTCGTCATGGATCTGCAGGACGAGGCGGGTTTCCCCCCCCGCCTCGCGCAGCGCCCGTTGGCAGCGCACCATCGCCACCTTGATGATGTCGGCGGCGGTGCCCTGGATCACCGTGTTGACGGCGAGACGCTCGCCGAGCCGGCGGGTGTTGGGGTTGCCGGAGCGCAGCTCGGGGATCTGACGGCGACGCCCCATCAGGGTCGTCACGTAGCCCTCCTCCTGAGCCCGCTCGACCACCTCCTCGCGGAAGGCCCGCACGGCCGGGAAGCGCTCCAGGTAGCGGGAGACGAATTCCTCGCCCTCCTTGCGGGGGATGTTGAGCCGGTCGGCGAGGCCGAAGCCGGTCAGCCCGTAGACGATTCCGAAGTTGACCATCTTCGCCTTCGAGCGCTGGCCGACGTCGACTTCGTCGCGATCGATCTCGAAGACCTCGGCGGCGGTGGCGGCGTGGACGTCTTCGCCGGCCCGGAAGACGTCCTTGAGGACGACCTCGTCGGCGACGTGGGCCAGCACGCGGAGCTCCACCTGGCTGTAGTCGGCGGAGAGCAGCTGGGCACCCTCCTCGGCGACGAAGCAGGCCCGCACCGGCCGGCCGATCTCGGTGCGGATCGGGATGTTCTGCAGGTTGGGGTTGGTGCTGGAGAGGCGCCCGGTGGTGGTCGCCGCCTGGTTGAAGGTGGTGTGGACGCGGCCCGTGTCCGGGTCGATCAGGTCCGGCAGCGAGTCGAGGTAGGTGTTCTTCAGCTTGGTCAGCTCGCGCCAGGACTCGATCTTCTCGACGATCGGATGCTCGTCGCGGATCTGGGCGAGGACGCGGGCGTCGGTCGAGAAGCCGGTTTTGCCGCGCCGCTTGCGGGTCAGCCCGAGCTTCTCGAAGAGGACCCGGCCGACCTGCTGCGGCGAGCCGATCGTGAACTCCTCGTCGGCCAGCTCGAAGATCTCTTTCTCGAGGGTCTCGATGCGCTCGCCGAAGCCGGCCCCGACTTCGGCCAGCCGCTCGGCGTCCAACTTCAGCCCCTCGCGCTCCATCGCCGCCAGCACCTCGACCAGCGGCAGCTCGATCTCACGCAGCAGCTTCTCGAGGCGGAACTCGGCGATCCGAGGGCGCTGGAAGTCGGTGAGCGCGGCGACCAGCCGGGCCTCCTCGGCCGGCTCGAGGCCGGCCTCCGCCTCCTCGCCGAGCGCCAGCTGCTCGCCCTCCTCGCCGGCGGCGGCCCGCGCCTTCTCAGCGAGGCCGATGCCGGCGTCGGCGGCGAGCTCGACGAGGTCGTAGGTGCGCCGCTGCGGCTCCAGCAGATAGGCGGCGAGCAGCGTGTCGTGCTCGAGCTGCAGTTCGACGCCCTCGCGGGCGGCGGCGGCGAGCAGTCCGTGGCGACCACCACCGAGCGACTTGAGGTCGTGGCCGACGATGCCCCGATCACCCAGAGCGACCGCCAGCTCGTCCTGGGTGGAGGAGCCGGTGACGGTGCGCTCGGCGTCGGCGGCCGCCCAGCGGTCGGCTTCGAGTGCAAGGGCTACGGTGCCGGCGGGGATCTCCTCCAGGCCACCCTCCGCCGCCTCGATCTCGAGCTCGGTCTCGACGCTGCGGCCGGGCACGGCCTCGCCCTCCGGCAGCGCTTCTTCGAGACGCTCCAGGACCGCCCGCAGCTCGAACTCGCGCATGAAGTCCCGCAGGGCCCCGCGGTCGGGCTCGCTGTTCAGCGCCGCCGCCAGGTCTACCCCGGTCTCGACGTCGTATTGCAGGGTCGCCAGTTGCTTCGACATGCGGGCGTCGTCGGCGTGCTCGACGAGGTTCTGCTTGCGTTTGGCGCCGGAGATCTCATCGACGCTCGCCAGCACGCCCTCCAGCGAGCCGAACTGCTGCAGCAGCTGGGTGGCGGTTTTCTCGCCGATCCCGGGGACGCCGGGAATGTTGTCGGAGGTGTCGCCGCGCAGGCCCATCAGGTCGGTGATCAGGGTCGGCGGCACCCCGTAGCGCTCCTCGACCGCGGCCTCGTCGTAGATCTTCGTCTCGGTGATGCCGCGCGAGGTGCTCATCACCCGCACCCCCTCTGCGACCAGCTGGTAGGCGTCGCGATCGCCGGTCACGACCATCGCCCGGATCCCCTCTTCGCGCGCCTGCCGGACCAGCGAGGCGATTACGTCGTCGGCCTCGTAGCCCTCGACCTTGACGTTGGTGTAGCCGAAGGCCTCGACCAGCGGCATCAGGTGCGGCCACTGCTCCCGCAGCAGGTCGGGCCGTGGTTTGCGCTGGGCCTTGTATAGGTCGTAGGTGACCTCGCGCCCGGACATCCCCGCGTCCCAGGCGACGACCACCCCGGCCGGATGATGCTCGTCGATGACTTTGACCAGCATCGAGGCGAGCCCGTAGATCGCGTTGGTCGGTCGCCCGTCACTGGTCCCGATCGACTCCGGCAGCGCGAAGAAGGCCCGGTAGGCGAGCGAGTTGCCGTCGATCAGGAAGAGCTCTGGGGACTCGGCCATCGCCGGCACTCTACGAGGCGAGCCCGAGCGCGTCCCGCAGGTCGGCGGCGACCTTCCCGGGGTTGTCGTTCACGAGCTCTTCGCTGTAGCGGCGAACGTCGAGCCCGTGCCGCCGCAGCTCGAGATCCCGGGACCGATCGTCGCGAAAGGCAATGCGCCCCGCGTGGTAGTCGTAGAAGTCGGTCTCGACCGCCACCCGCTCGTATTCCCAGAGGAAGTCGACGGTCCAGGAGCCGACCTTGACGTTGACCTCGGGCCGGGGGATGCGATGGCGGCGGCAGAGCGCCAGGAAGTCGGTCTCCAGATCGCTGCGCGAGCCGTCGGTCCGGAGGTTCGCCAACGGCAACTTCAGGAACTCCGCCTGCCGGGTCGCCTTTCGCACCTCCCAGGCGGGGCAGGTGGCCCGCAGATCGGAGAGGGTCCGCCCCGGCGTCGTGACCGGGATCCGCAGCCGCTCCGTCACCTCAGTCCCCGCAAGGGAGCGAGGTCGGTGAATCCCGATGCCGGGACGCGATGCACGCCCCGCGCGACCTGGCACGGAGACGTCGATGCGACCGCTCTTGTCGGGGAGGAGACGCCAGAGGACGCCGGCGCTGCGATGACTGAGCACGCACCCGTCTCCCAGGGCGAACACCGCGGCCATCCACCTCGCCTCCTGCGAAATCGCCCTGAACCCGACGGCATAGACACCGCGATGGATTCGATGCAACCGGCCGACCGCCACCCGCCTCGCGATCCCGTTCCTGCCCACACCCGCGGCGGCAAGCTGCGCGAAGGTCACGATTCCATGCTGGCGGTCGGCAATCTCGACGATCGCAAGATCGGGTGGGGCGATTTCATCCCTCACGGGAGGGAATAAGTCGCCCCAGGGTCGGGTTCTCCCCCTAGCGGAAGCCGCAGTCGGCGCGACTGCCCGCGCCTTCGCCCTGGAAGCAGGCGTGGGAGAGGGTGGCGGCGATGCCGGGGCCGGTCAGCGGAACGTCGGATCGGCCGGGCAGATCGACCGAGAGATCGCCGCCCCAGGCGGCGCCAGCGGGCTGGAAGCTGGCGCGACCGGAGAACGGCGCCGGCGGCGAGAGCGTCGCGGAGCGAAGATTGCGATCGAACCCGAAGGCGGTGGGGCCGCTCCAGAGGGTGATTTCGCGGGAGATCGCGATTGCGCCCCGCTTTTCGCGCAGGTGGACTTCGACGCGGGTGCGGCCACCAGGGTGATTGCGGTTCGCCTGCAGGCGTAGGGCGGTGCTCCCGTCGTGCTGTCGCAGGAGCAGTCGCGCCCCGGGAAGGCCCCCGCCGCGGATTTCCCCGCTTCCGCGACCCGGGCAGACGAGCCTCGGGAACAGGGCGGTGTATTCACGCGGCGCGGAGGTGACGGCGTCGGCGTACCCCTCCTCGCCGTGGAATTCGAAGCTGCCCCTGAAGCGAATTGGTTCGTACGGCGTTCGCTTGTCGCTGCAGGGCGAGTGAAGTTGCGCCTTCGTCCCCGAGCCGCTGACCGCCAGGTCGATCCTGCCGAGCGGCCCGAGATCGGCCTCGACGCCGCTCGCGGTGACGGTCGCCGGGGCCGCGTAGGTCGCCTCTTCGGCAACGACTCCGGGGCGCCGAGGAGGGCTCGCCAGCTTCTTGGTGACGAAGAGAGCGACCGTCCCGCGGCCGTCGGCGCGGCGGGATCCAGCGAGGGCGACGATGCCAAAGCCGCGCTACGAGCCCGACAGCCCGTGGCGACCTAGCGCCGGCCATCCCGCTTCGGGACTTCGACGAACCGAATCGGCTTGGTGAGCCCACCGTCGCGGCCTTCGAAGGTTGCCTGGAGCACGATGATCAGAGATTCGTAGCGCAGCTTCCGCCAGGCCTGCGCGGTGATCCGGCAGGAGACCCGGTGTGAGCCGTCGGAGCGAAATCGCCGCCAGCCCCGGCAGACGGCCGGTCCGGAAGCCGCCGCGGTTTCGAGTTCGCCGTCGAGCTGCAGCCAGCCGGGGCCGGAGAGCGTCGTGCGCACGGTCAGCAGGCGGCCGTCCTGGAGGACGTCGCCATGGAAACGGGCCCGCGGGTGCGGGACCGGGCCGGGAACCGAAGCGACCGCCGGGCCGGCGGCTGAACCGCCGCCCTGGACCGCTCCGTCGCCGCCGCCGGAGCTGCCGCCACCGTGCCCGTCTTCCGTCGGGGTTTCCGCAGGCGGTTCGGGTTCCGGTTCGGGTTCCGCGGGTGGTGGGTGCAGGGCAAGCCAGGCTTTGGCTTCGGCGGGGCGGTCGTGGATGAAATCGACCGTTTTGCCGACCGCAGCGGCGACCTGGGTGCTGTCGAAGGGCTTGCGCGGCGGCGCTTCCAGGGCCTGCCAGGGCGCCAGCATCGCCGCCGTGGCTTCGGCCTGGGCTGCGAAGTCAACGCCGCCGATCTTTTTCAGCGCGTTGGCGACCGCGGACGAGTAGAGGCCGGCGCAGGTCTCGTCTTCCCGGCAGAGGTCGAAGAGGCGACCGTCCTGGCCGTCGAATTCGATCGGCAGGCCACCGTTGTCGGTCGGTTCCCAGGCCTGGTCGGTCCCCCAGGGCAGCATCGAGAAGCGGCCGGAGGCGTCGCTGTAGAGGTAGTAGTTGTTGGGCCGGTGTTCGTTGAACTCCGGTTCCCAGGGAATCCCCACCCCGGCGTAGCCGTCCCAGTGGCCGATGTACTTCTCGACCGCCCACATCCGCGTCATCTCCGGCAGGTCGACCATCCCCGCGAGACCGACAGGGATCGACCCACCGGGAGCGGCCGCATCGACGGCGGCGATCAGGGCAGTCAGGTCGGACTCGTCTTCTTCGCCCTCGTCGACTTCGAAGCGCGACTCCTTGCCGGGATAGAAGTCGGCGCCGTATTCGGCCGCCTCGTAGAGGTGCTGGGTCACCGAGTCGAACTGCGGCACCTGGAAGATCTTCGGCAGCGAGATCGTGTCGAGCGACTCAAGATCGAGGTGCAGCCCGTAGTTTTTCCCGTTCAGCCAGACGTAGGCGTAGCCGCTGCGCGAGGCCGGGACGCCCGCCGCCGCGAAGGCCCGATAGGCGAGCGACTCGTGGACCATCGAGGCGTCCTGGGTCATGTTGTTGAAGGTCAGCTTGCGGAGGCCGAGGCACGGTTCGGTCTTCTTGAACTTCACCTTGAAAGCCGCCTTGCCGGAGAGGTCCTCGAAGGAGCCCTGCAGCTGGCCCTTGAGTTTGACTTCGGCGTTGGCGCAGGTGACGGTCGGAGTGCCTTTGCCGCCGGGCGGCGGGCTCCCGTCGGTTTTAGCGATCGAGACGGTGCCGCCTTTTTGGTAGGCGAACGGTTCTTCTTCGAGTTTGACTATCGCCGCATCCGGCAGCGTCATTTCGACCACGTTGACCGTGCCGGGGTCGTAGAGGAAGTCCTCTTCGCCGGCCAGCGCGGAGGCCGGCGCGACGAGCAACCCGAGCAGGGCGGCGAAGGGCAGGAATAGAAGGCGGGCGGTCCTCACAGGTACCAAAGTAACGCGCCTGGACACCCCGCAATTGCACCCGGGTCCTCGTTCGACCCAGCCGCGCGCAGGCCGACTGGCCGAATCTGATTCGATAGCCGGCGATGGCAGTCAGCGCCCAGTACAGCGTCACGATCCGGGTTGAGCTCGACGCGCGGCAGGAGCCGCTCGGCAAACTGACCGCGGCGATCGCCGAGGCGGGCGGACAGCTGCAGGGCGTCGACCTGGTCCCCGGCGCCGGCCCGGAGGGCAAGCGGGTGCGCGAGTTCACGATCGACGCCGCCGACCGCGACCACTGGGAGCGGATCCTGCGGGCGATCGGCTCGACCCGCGGCGCCCGCGTCCTCGACTACGTCGACCGGACGATGCAGATGCACCGCGGCGGCAAGATCGAGCAGCACAACAAGTACCCGCTGAAGACCCGCGACGACCTCTCGATGGCCTACACGCCCGGCGTCGCCCGGGTCTGCATGGACATCCACCACGACCGCGCCAAGGCTTTCGAGTACACGATCAAGAAGAACACGGTCGCGGTCGTCTCCGACGGCAGCGCCGTGCTCGGGCTCGGCAACATCGGCCCCGAGGCGGCGATGCCGGTGATGGAGGGCAAGTGCATGCTGTTCAAGGAGTTCGCCGGCGTCGACGCCTTCCCGCTCTGCCTCGACACCCAGGACAGCGAGGAGATCATTCGCGCCGTCGAATTGGTCGCCCCCACCTTCGGCGGCATCAACCTCGAGGACATCTCCGCCCCGCGCTGCTTCGAGATCGAAGACCGGCTCAAGGAGACCCTCGACATCCCCGTCTTCCACGACGACCAGCACGGCACCGCGGTGGTGACGATGGCGGCCCTCTTCAACGCCCTGAAGATCACCGGCAAGCCGATCGAGCAGCTGCGGGTGCTGGTGGTTGGCCTCGGCGCCGCCGGGGTAGCGGTGACGAAGATGATGCTCGCCTCCGGAGTAACCCACGTGGTCGGCTGCGACCGCCAGGGCGCGCTCTCGACCGAGCGCGAGGACTACCAGTCCGGCCAGATGAGCGGGATCAAGCGCTGGTACGCGGAGAACTCCAACCCCGAGAAGCTGAGCGGCCAGCCCGCCGAGGTGATCGAGGGCATGGACCTTTTCATCGGCCTCTCCGGCCCCGGGATCATCGACGCCCAGGCGCTGCAGCGGATGAACGACGACGCGATCGTCTTCGCGATGGCGAACCCGACGCCCGAGGTGATGCCCGAGGACGCCGCGCCCTACGTTCGGATCATGGCCACCGGCCGTTCCGACTACCCGAACCAGATCAACAACGTGCTCTGCTTCCCCGGGATCTTCCGCGGCGCCCTCGACGCCGGCGCTCCGGCGATCACCGAGGAGATGAAGCTGGCCGCGGCCAAGGGGATCGCCGAAGTGGTCACCGACGACGACCTCTCCGAGGACTACATCATCCCCAGCGTCTTCAACCGCGATGTGGCGCCGAAGGTCGCCGAAGCGGTCGTCGAGGAGGCCAAGCGCGACGGCATCGCCCGCCTCAACGAGGAGACCGGCACCTTCGCCACCGTGGAGGCCGACTGACGTCGTGAAGGTCCTCGTCACCGGAGCCAGCGGCGCGATCGGGTCTGCCCTCTGCGACGCCTTGCTGGCCCGTGGCGATCAGGTGGTCGGCCTCACCCGCGACCCCTCGCGCACAAACGGACGCGCACCTGGGGTCGAGTGGCGGCGTTGGGAGCCGACCCTGGAACGGCCGTCGGCCGAGTATTTCGACGGGGTCGACGGCGTCGTCAACCTGATCGGCGAGAAGATCAACCAGCGCTGGACCGAGGAGGCGAAGCGGCGGATCATGGAGACCCGCCGGACGGCGACCCAGAACCTCGTCCAGGCGATCGCCGGCCTCGAGGGCAAGCCGAAGGTCCTGGTCAGCCAGTCGGCGGTCGGCTACTACGGCGATCGCGGCGAGACCGAGCTCGACGAGGCCTCGCCACCGGGCGACAGCTTCGACGCCGACGTCTGTCGCGAATGGGAGCAGGCGGCGCGCGGCGCGGAGGCGGCCGGCCTGCGACTGGCAATCGTCCGCACCGGCCAGGTCCTCTACGCCGGCGGCGGCCTGCTCGGCGAACTGGAAACCCCTTTCAAGCTCGGCGTCGGTGGCCCGCTCGCCGGTGGCCACCAATACCTCTCCTGGATCCACATCGACGACGAGGTCGCCCTGCTCCTCTGGGCGCTCGACAACCCCGGTGTCAGCGGCGTCGTCAACGCCAGCGCACCGACCCCGGTCACCAACCGCGATTTCTCCAAGGCGCTTGGCCGGGCCCTGCACCGCCCAGCCCTGCTGCCGATCCCCGGCTTCGTCCTCGACCTCAAAGTCGGCAGCGAGTTCGCCGCCGCGATCAAGGGCGGCCAGCGGGTCCTGCCGAAGCGAACCGAGGAGCTCGGCTACGAGTTCCGCCACAGCGACCTCGACGAGGCGCTGAGCAGCATCTACGCCAGCTGAACATCAGCCGGCTTCGAGACTCGCGGCGACGTCGCCGCGCAGATCCGCCGCGCCGCCTGCTTCCCGTACCGCCTTCAGCACCGCGGACATCGCCGCGACACCCGACGGCCCCGCCGCCTGCCCGATCCCTGCCGCTTCGAGGATCGGCAGCGAGAACCGCGCTGCCCCGGCCTGCGGCTCGCCCAGATAGGCGACCGCCGCCGAATCCTCACTCGCCCGACGAGCATTGGCTCCAACGGCCGCCAGGCTCCAGGCACTCTCCCCCGCTTCAGCGCCGGTCGAGGATTGACGCGAGGCCCCGGCGTCGTCCAGGCAGGTGAGTCGAAGATGAACGTCGCCGGCGCGACCCCCCACACGGCGCAGCGCCGCCTCCGCCCCGTCGCAGAACGCCTTCCCCCGCGCCGCTTCCGGACCACTCAGCGGCGCGCTCGCGTAGACGTTGACGATTGCACCGCCCGCGACCCCCTCGGATCCGCAACCACTGGCACCCAGCAAAGCCGCGGCCACCACGAACGTGGCAAGGATGAGGGCAGGAGGACGGGTGCCCCTCCCCGGGAGGCTCCTGCGACCACGCCTCGAGCCCCCAGATTCGCCCCAGCTGCGCGACGGCCTCCAGGGGAGGGGCACCCGTCCTCCTGCCCCCGCTCTAGCCAAAGAAGACTTCGGCCTCCGCATAGAGCTGCTCCGGCACCAGCTTGAGCGCCGCCGTAGCCTCGCTCAGCGCCACCAGCTCGATCTCCGTCCCTCGCAGCGCTGCCATCGTCCCCCAGCGCCCAGCGTCTACGGCGTCGATCGCATGCAGCCCAAAGCGGGTCGCGAGCACCCGGTCGAAGGCGGTCGGAGTCCCGCCGCGCTGCACATGACCGAGCACCGTCGCCCGCGCCTCTTTGCCAGTCCGCCGCTCGATCTCCCCCTCCAACCAGTGGCCGACGCCGCCGAGCCGCACGTGGCCGAAGGCATCGGTCTTGCTCTCGTCGAGGCTGGGCAGGCCGCCGACCGGCTCTGCCCCCTCGGCGACGACGACGATCGGCGCGAAGTGACTGGCGAAGCGCTTGCCGACCAGGTCGCAGACCCGCTCGACGTCGAACTGCCGCTCCGGGATCAGGATCACGTTGGCGCCGCCGGCGAGGCCGGCGTGAAAGGCGATCCAGCCCGCATGGCGGCCCATCACCTCGACGATCAGGACGCGGTGATGGCTGTCGGCCGTCGTGTGCAGGCGGTCGATCGCCTCCATGGCGATGTTGACGGCGGTGTCGAAGCCGAAGGTGTAGTCGGTGGCGCCGAGGTCGTTGTCGATCGTCTTCGGGACGCCGACGACCCTCACTCCTGCGTCCGCGTGCAATCGCGAGGCCGCCCCCAGGGTGTCCTCGCCGCCGATCGCGATCAGGCCGTCGACGCCGGCCGCGGTGAGGTTGGCGGCGATCCGCTCCGGCCCACCATCGACCGCGAAGGGATTGGTCCGCGAGGAGCCGAGGATGGTGCCGCCGCGAGGCAGGATGCCGCGCACCTCGGGAACTCCGAGCGGCCGGCTGTCGCCCTCGAGCGGGCCGCGCCAGCCGTCGCGATAGCCGACGAACTCGTGCCCGTACTGGCCGACGCCTTTGCGCACCACCGCCCGGATAACCGCGTTGAGGCCGGGGCAGTCGCCGCCGCCGGTCAGGACTCCGATCCGCATCGGCTTCAGCTTAGGACCTGAGGTGACGGAACCGATTCGAAGAGGTAAGTTCGTTCAAACCGAGCGAGGAGGGCAGAGATGAGCGACGCAGCGGATCTGAAGGCAGTCACGCAGGCCCAGCAACAGACCTGGTCGGAGGGCGACTTCGCGATGGTCGCGAACCTCGTTTACCCCGTCTCCGACAACCTCGCCGAGGCGCTCGAGATCGTCGCCGACGAGCAGGTCCTGGACGTCGCCTGCGGCAGCGGCAACGGCGCCATCGCCGCCGCCCGCCGCGCCTGGGGCAACACGATCGGCGCCGACTTCGTGCCGGCCCTGCTCGAGCGTGGCCGCGAGCGCGCCGCCGCCGAGCGACTCGAGATCGAGTTCGTCGAGGCCGACGCTCAGGACCTTCCCTTCGAGGACGGGCGCTTCGATGTGACGATGTCGATCTTCGGCGCCATGTTCGCGCCCGACCAGGAGCGCGCGGCCGCCGAGCTGCTGCGCGTGACCAAACCGGGCGGCCGGATCGGGATGGCGAACTGGACCCCCGACGGCGGCGTCGCCCAGATGTTCCAGGCCGTCGTCAAACACACCGGCGGGCCGCCACCGGGCCTGAAGCCACCCGCTCTCTGGGGCAGCGAGGAGCGGGTCCGCGAGCTCCTCGGCGACGGCGTCTCCGACCTGCGCCTCGAACGGCGACCGGCGCGCCAATCCTTCCGGTCGGCCGACCACTTCATCGAGTTCTTCCGCACCTACTTCGGGCCGGTTCGCACCGCCTACGAGAAAGTCGGCGCCGAGGGCGAGGCGGCGTTGACCGCCGACCTGCACCGCTTCCTCGCCGAGGCGAATGTCGGCGGCGAGCGGGCGCTCGTGATCGAACCCGAGTACCTGCGCGTGGTCGCGACCCGAGTCTAGGCGGCGACCCGCCCCGGGCGAACCAACTCAGGGTTTGCCGAGGAGCTGCTGCTGGCCGACCCGCAACACAGCGCCGATCAGGAGCACGCCGAAGAAGACCAGACCGGCGACGCCGCCGCCCTGGCCAAGCCAGCCGTAGACGGTGACCATCGCGGCGAGGGCGAGAAAGAAGCTGACGACCATTCCCATTGCGGCCGGGACTTTACCCGGCCAGGGCGACGCGCGTTTGGCCGAGGAACTCGGCCACCGCGTCGGCGGCCGCCTCTGCCGATTCCGCCTCGCCGGCGGCCCGCACCAGACGACTGCCGATGATCACGCCGTCGGCGATCCGACCGACCTCCGCCGCCTGCTCAGGGGTGCCGATCCCGAAGCCGACGGCAACCGGAACCTCGGCGTCCCCCTTGGCCGCGGCGACCAGCTGGGCGAGCTCCGTGGGGATCGCCGCTCGCTCGCCGGTCGTGCCGACGGTCGAGACCACGTAGACGAAGCCGCGCGAGGCGCCGCAGATCGCCGCCCGGCGCTCGGGCGGCGTCGTCGGCGCCACTAGGAGGACCAGGGCCAGGCCCGCCGCCGCGAATGCCTCACCGACGTCATCGGCCTCACCGAGCGGCAGATCGGGGACGATCGCCCCAGCGGCCCCGGCGGCGACGGCGAGCCGCGCGAACTCGCCAGCGCCGCCGTGCGCGAGCACCATGTTGGCGTAGACCATGAAGACCACCGGCACCCGGTCGGCGACCGAACGGCAGACCTCGAGCGCCGTCGCCAGCGTCGCCCCGGCCTCGAGCGCCGCCGTCGCCGCCGCGTGGATCGTCGGCCCATCGGCGAGCGGGTCAGAGAACGGCACCCCGAGCTCGATCAGGTCGGCCCCGGAGTCGGCGTAAGCGGCGGCCACGGCCAGCCCCGCCTCACGATCGGGATAGCCGGCCATCATGTACGGCATCAGTGCGGCGCGGCCTTCGTCCCTGGCCACTGCGAAGGCGTCGAGAATCCGCTCCTCGCCCGTCGCCGTCGACGCGGCCTCGCTCACGGCACGGCTCCCCTGGCGGCGACCTCGGCAAGGTCCTTGTCCCCGCGACCGGAGAGACACAAGACATCGAATCCACTTTCGCCGGGGTTATCCAAAAGCCAGGCGATCGCGTGGGAGGACTCGAGCGCGGGAATGATCCCCTCGAGCCGGGCCAGCATCGTGAAGGCGGCGATCGCCTGCTCGTCGGTGACGGCGACGTACCTGGCGCGGCCGCTGTCGCGCAGGTGGGCGTGCTCGGGCCCGGAGCCGGGATAGTCGAGGCCGGCGGAGACCGAATGAGCCTCGAGGATCTGGCCCTCCTCGTCGGCGATCACCGAGGAGAGCGAGCCGTGCAGGACGCCGGTGACGCCGGCGCCAAGCGAGGCACCGTGGCGGCCGCTGGTCATGCCCTCCCCCGCCGCCTCGACGCCGATCAAGGCCACCTCGGCGTCGGCGATGAAGGGCGCGAAGATCCCGATCGAGTTGGAGCCGCCGCCCACGCAGGCGATCACCCGTGCCGGCAGCGCGCCCGCGGCGGCAAGGGCCTGCTCGCGCGCCTCCTCGCCGATCACCCGCTGCAGATCGCGGACCAGGGCCGGGTAGGGCGCCGGGCCAACGGCGGAGCCGATCACGTAGTGGGTGGTGGCGACGTTGGCGACCCAGTCGCGGATCGCGGCGCTGACCGCCTCCTTGAGGGTGCGGGCGCCCGCCTCGACCGGCTCCACCTCGGCCCCCAGCAGCCGCATCCGCTCGACGTTGGGAGCCTGGCGGCGGATGTCCTCGCTGCCCATGTAGACGACGCACTCGAGGCCGAGCAGAGCGCAGGCGACGGCGGTGGCGACGCCGTGCTGGCCAGCGCCGGTCTCGGCGATCACCCGCGGCTTGCCCATCCGCTGGGCGAGCAGCGCCTGGCCGAGGGCGTTGTTGATCTTGTGGGCGCCGGTGTGGTTGAGGTCCTCGCGCTTCAGGTAGACGGTCGAGCCGACCCGCTCGGAGAGGCGCTCCGCCAGGTACAGAGGCGTCGGCCGGCCAATGAAGTCGCGCCGCAGCGAATCCAGCCGGGTCACGAACTCGGCGTCCTCACGCGCCTCGCCCCAGGCAGTGGTCAGCTCATCGAGAGCCGGGATCAGGGTCTCGGGAACGTAGCGGCCCCCGTAGGGGCCGAAGCGCTGCTCGATCGCGCTCATCGGCTCGGCGCCGCGGCCGTCTGGGCGGCCTCGATGAAGGCGGCCATCGCCGCGTGGTCCTTGCGCCCGGGCTCCGCCTCGACGCCGCTGGCGACGTCTACCGCGTAGGGGTGGGCGTCGGCGATCGCGGCGGCGACGTTGTCGGGCCGCAGGCCACCCGCCAGCAGCGCCGGCACTTCCGAGCGGTGCCCGCGCAGCAGCTCCCAGTCGAAGCTCTCGCCGGTGCCACCCCAGAGCCCGCGCCCACGGCGGTCGAAGAGGTGAAAGTCGGTGCGGTAGGCCTCGGCACCGTGGATGTCGGCGGCGCTGGCGACGTGGATCGCCTTGATCACCTTCGCCCCGATCCGCCGCGCCACCTCGATGCAGAAGGAGGCGCCCTCGGCCCCATTCAGCTGCACCATCGTCAGCCCCGCGTCCTCGACCGCCTTGTCGACCTCGTCCAAGGTCGGGTTGACAAACACCCCGACGACCTCGCACTTGCGCCGGAAAGCCGCCCCGATCTCAGCCGCCACCCCCGGCTCCACGTACCGCGGGCTGCCATCGAAATGAATCAACCCAATCGCCCACGCCCCGAGCAGAACCGCCTCAGCGGCGTCGTCCAAATTAGTGATCCCGCAGAACTTGACTCGCATCACCCCAGCGTACGGGAGACGTCCCGCGGGAGGAGGGGTTGGTACCCCCTCCGAACGTTTTGCGCAACTTTGCCACTGCGACCTGCGGACGAGAGCCCACGCAACTCAAAGGATGCGAGTGAGGAGGGGGTACCAACCCCTCCTACCCCTGCGGCCCTTCTTCCACTGACGCCGGCCGCTTCCCGAGGGTCAAGGTCGCCGTCTTCTCGCTGCCGTCGCGGAGGATCTTCAGTTCCATTTCGTCGCCCGGCTCGGCTTCGTTGACGAGCTTGATCAGGTCTTCCATGCTGGCGACCTTGTGGCCGTCGATCTCGGTGATGATGTCGCCGCCGAGGCTGACTTCGGCGCCCTGGATCGTCGCTGCGGTGTTGCCGCCTTCGATCCCTGCTTCTTCGGCGGGGCCGCCCTTTTCGACCGACTGGACCAGCACCCCTTCCTTGACCGGCAGGTTCAGGTCGCGGGCCAGTTCGGGGGTGATCGAGCCGCCCTGGATGCCGAGGTAGGCGTGTTCGACTTCGCCCTTGGTCTCCAATTGGTGGATCTCGGACTTGGCGGTGTTGATCGGAATCGAGAAACCGATGCCGACGTTGCCGCCGGAGCCGCCGCCGGTCTGGATCTGGGAGTTGATCCCGATCACTTCGCCGCCGGCGTTGATCAGCGGCCCGCCGGAATTGCCGGGGTTGATCGCCGCGTCGGTCTGGATCACGTTGTCGATCGAGAAGCCGTTGGGGGCCTGGATCTGCCGCTGCAGGGCCGAGACGATGCCGCTGGTGACAGTGCGGTCGAGGCCGAAAGGGTTGCCGATCGCGACCACCGGGTCGCCGACTTCGACCTGAGAGGAGTCGCCGAGGACCAGCGGGTGCAGTTCGGAGCTGGGCGCGTCGACCTTGAGCAGGGCCAGGTCGGAGGCCGGGTCGGCGCCGACCACTTCGGCGCTGTAGCTCTTTTCGGAGGCGCCGAGTTTGACCGAGATCCGGTTGGCGCCGTCGATCACGTGGTTGTTGGTGAGCACGTGCCCTTCGCCGTCGATCACGAAGCCCGAGCCGGTCGCGACGCCACCCTGGCCCTGGCCTTCTTCTGATTCGCCGAACGGCGAAAAAGTCGAGGGTTCTTCGGCCGGGATCTGGGATTCGATGAAGGCAACGCCGCCGCCGTCGCGCTTGTAGATCTGGTTGACGACGTTGCTCCCCTCTTCTTCGCCGCCCTTGCTGACGATCGGCGCCGTGGCGGGTGCGGCGATGGTCGTGGTGCTGCCCCCGTCGGACTTGATCCAACCGGCGGAGATGGCGATCAGGCCGATCACGGCGACGATGGTGCCGCCGAGCAGGGCGGCCCCGAGGGAGGAGCGGAAAGAGCTTTTGGTCTTGGTCGGCATGGGAGCGATCTTGGCGGTCCGGTTTCACCCGTCCCTAAATACTCCCAAAAGATTGTCTAAAGACGGCAGCGCTGCCGCGTGACGCCTAGAAAAGGTGCTCGCGGGTTCCTTCGTCGGCGCCGGTCAGCTCGCGCGTCTTCGCTTCCGGGTCCGCGGCGCTCATCAGGGCGCCCCCGATCAGGACGGCGTCGACGCCGACCCGCTCCAGTTCGCTCAGCTCCCCGCGACCGGAGATGCCGCTCTCGGCGACGACGGTCTTCCCCGCCGGCACGTCGGGCATCAGCTCGAAGGTGGTGGCGAGATCGACCCGCTGCTCATCGAGGTCGCGGTTGTTGATCCCGATCACCTCGGCGCCTGCCTCCAGCGCCCGCTCCAGCTCCCCGGCGTCGTGGACCTCGACGAGGCAGTCGAGATCGAGCCCGAGCGCCTGCTCGTGCAGTGCTCGCAGCGCCTCGTCGTCGAGGGCGCGAACGATCAGCAGCACCGCGTCGGCGCCGTTGGCCGCCGCCTCGTAGAGCTGGTAGGGGTCGACGATGAAGTCCTTGCGGATCACCGGCAGGTCGCAGGCGACCCGGGCCTCGCGCAGGTCCTCGAGCGAGCCGCCGAAGTGCGGAGCGTCGGTGAGGACCGAGAGCGCCGCGGCGCCGCCGCGCTCGTAGGCGCGCACCTGCTCGGCGACCACGGCGTCGGCGGCGATGTCCCCGGCGCTCGGCGAGCGCCGCTTGAACTCGGCGATCAGCGAGAGGCCGGGACGCGTCAGCGCCTCGGCGAAGGGCCGGTCCTCGCCGCGCACGGCAAGCTGCGCCGCCAGGTCCTCCTGCGAAACGGCGCTGCGGCGCTCCGCCACTCCCCGTCGGGCACCGTCGATCAGCTGCTCGATCATTCCCACTTGAAGCTCCAGAGCCTAGACGGTCGGGCCAATCTCAACCGGCAAACGAGGCCGTCGCCTCGACCAATCGGGTCAGAACCGTGCGCGCGACGCCACTGTCAACCGCCCGGGCGGCCATCTCGAGCCCCTCGGAGAGGTCGGCCGCGAGGCCGCCGACATAGATCGCGGCAGCGGCGTTGAGCAGCACCAGCTCGCGTCGTGCCCCCTGCTCGCCCTCGAGCACGGCAATCGTCGCGGCGGCGTTGTCAGCCGGCTCGCCGCCGGCCACGGCGGTCAACTCGGCGGGGGCGAAACCGAACTGGGCAGGCTCGGCGAACCACTCCGAGGTGCCGTCGTCGGCGACCTCGATGACCCGGGTGCGGGCCCCGATCGAGAACTCGTCGACCCCGTCCTCGGCGCTGACGACCAGCGCCCGGGCGCTGCCGAGCCCGACCAGCGCCTCGGCGATCGTCTCCTGGTAGTGCCGGTCGCCGACGCCGAGCAGCTGCCGGTTGGCGCCGGCGGGGTTGGTCAGCGGCCCGAGGAAGTTGAAGATCGTCCGCACCCCGAGCGCTTTGCGGGCCGGGATCACGTGCGCCATCGCCGCGTGGTGGCGGGGGGCGAACATGAAGCCGAAGCCGACCTCGTCGATGCAGCGGCCGACCTGCTCGGCGTCGAGCTCGATGTTGACCCCAAGCGCCTCGAGGAGGTCGGCGGAGCCGCAGCGGCTGGTGTTGGAGCGGTTGCCGTGCTTGGCGATCGCGCAGCCGGCGCCGGCCGCGACCAGCGCCGCCGTGGTCGAGACGTTGAAGGTGGAGGGGCCGCCGCCGGTGCCAGCGGTGTCGACGAGGTCGGCGCGGGAGGTCGAGACCGGCGTCGCCAACGAGCGCATCGTCCGCGCCAGCCCGACCAGCTCCGGGACCGTCTCCCCCTTGGCGCGCAGGGCGATCAGGAAGGCGCCGGTCTGGATCGGGTCGGTGCGGCCTTCCATGATCTCGGCAAGCACCGCCGAGGCGTGGTCGGCGGTGAGGTGATCGCCGGCGCAGACGGCGTCGATCGCGCGGCTGACTACGTCGTTCGGCATCGCCTCAGTCTCCGAGGAAGTTGGCGAGCAAGTGCTTGCCCTGCGGGGTGAGGACCGACTCGGGATGGAACTGGACGCCCTCGGCGGGGAGCTCACGGTGGCGGGCGGCCATCACCACGTCGCCGAGCGAGGCGCTCAGCTCCAGCTCGTCGGGGAGGTCTGGGTCGGCGACCAGCGAGTGGTAACGGCCGGCGACCAGCGGTGTCGGCAGGCCGGCGAAGATCGTCCTGCCGTCGTGCTCGACCTCGGCGTCCTTGCCGTGGACCGGCTCGCCCTGGACGACGCGGCCGCCGAAGGCCTCGACCATCGCCTGGTGGCCGAGGCAGACGCCCAGGGTCGGCGTGCCGGCCTCGGCGAAGGCGCGGATCGCGGCGCCGGAGATGCCGGCCTCGGCCGGCGTGCAGGGCCCCGGCGAGACGACGAGGCGATCGGGGCCGCGCTCGAGCAGCTCACCGACCTCGGCCTTGTCGTTGCGCACGACTTCGACCTCGGCGCCGAGCTCACCCAGGTATTGGACGAGGTTGTAGGTGAAGGAGTCGTAGTTGTCGATGACCAGCACGCGCATCGCCGCTCCCCCTCAGGCCCAGTCCGGTTGCCCGCAGGCGACCTCGACGGCGCGGAAGACGGCGCGCGCCTTGTTGACCGACTCGACGTACTCGTAGGACGGCTTGGCGTCGGCGACGGTGCCGCCGCCGGCCTGCACGTGCAGCTGCCCGTCCTTGCAGACGACGGTGCGGATGTGGATCGCCGTGTCGAGGTCGCCGTTCCAGGAGAGATAGCCGATCGCCCCCCCGTAGGAACACCGCTTGACCGCCTCCAGCTCGTCGATGATCTGCATCGCCCGCACCTTCGGCGCCCCCGAGAGCGTCCCGGCCGGCAGCGCCGAGCGCAGCACGTCCATCGAGCTGACGCCCTCACGCAGGGTGCCGGAGACCTGGCTGACGATGTGGAGGACATGGGAGTAGGTCTCGACGACCATCAGCTCGTCGACGTTGACGCTGCCGTACTCGCAGACGCGGCCGAGGTCGTTGCGGCCGAGGTCGACCAGCATCACGTGCTCGGCCCGCTCCTTGGGGTCGCGGACCAGCTTCTCGGCGAGGCGCCGGTCCTCTTCCTCGCTCCTGCCGCGCGGGTAGGTGCCGGCGATCGGGCGCGTCTCGACGCGGCGGCCGCTGACCTTGACGAGCGGCTCCGGCGAGGCGCCGGCGAGCTGGAAGTCGCCGAACTCGAGGAAGTACATGTACGGCGAGGGGTTGACGTTGCGCAGGCCGCGGTAGACCGAGAAGGCCTCGACCGGAGCCGCTGCCGAGAAGCGCTGCGAGGGGACGACCTGGAAGGCGTCGCCGGCGTGTACGTACTCGACGATCCGCGCCACCGCCGCTTCGAACTCCTCGCGCTTCATGTTCGACTCGAAGTGCGGCGCCGCGGAGGTACCGGCGTCGGCAGCCGGCGGCACCGGGCCGCGCAGCCGCTCGCGCATCTCGGCGATTGTCGCCACGGCGCGTTCGTAGGCGGCGTCGACGCCGCCCTCGTCGTCGGTAAACGCGCAGGCGAGGATCGTCAGCTCGTGCCGCTGGTGGTCGAAGACGAGCATCGCGTCGGTCACCATCAGGGCCAAATCGGGGAGGCCGAGTGGGTCGGGGTTGGGCTCGCCGAGAGGCTCGACGGTGCGGACCAGGTCGTAGCCGAAGAAGCCGACGGCGCCGCCGGCGAACGGCGGCAGGTCCTCGACCGGGGCCGGCCGGTAGGCGCCGAGGCGCTCGGCGACCGCGGCGTAGGGATCGTCGGTCTGCTCGCGACTGCGGGGCTCGGAGTCGAGCCCGTCCTCGCCTCCCCATTCGCAGAGCACGCCGTCGCTCCAGCGCAGCAGCGCCCGCGGCCGCAGGCCGACGAACGAGTAGCGCCCGACCTGGCCCTGCTCGGCCGACTCGAGCAGGAAGCTGGGCGCCCCCTCCGGCTCGCCGGCTCGCAGCTTCAGGAAGGCGGAGACGGGGGTCTCGCAGTCGTCGACCAGGCGGGCCCGGACCGGCACCACGTTGCCCTCGCGGGCCAGCTCCCGGGCCCGCTCCAGGCTCGGCTCGAGGGTCAGGCCGGAATCAGCCGCTACGGGCATTCAGCACTTCCATCACCGACGCCTGCGAGACGCCGCGGTAGACCAGCAAGACGCTGAGGTGGTACAGCAGGTCGGCGGCCTCTTCGGCGACCCGCTCGTTGGTCTCCTCACGCCCGGCCCGCACGACCTCCTCGGCCTCCTCCTCGATCTTCGCTTCGATCAGCTCACGGTCGTCGAGCAGCTTTACGGTGTAGCTGCTCTCGGGCCGTTCGACTGCGCGACTGCGCAGCGTCCGCTCCAGCGCCGGCAGCGCTTCGTGGGTGACCGGGAAGGGCTCCCCCGGCGCCGGCGGCGCGTCCTTGCGGTTCGAGGCCGAGCCCAGCACCTCGCGGTAGAAGCAGCTGCGCTGGCCGGTGTGGCAGGCCGGACCGGCGGGGTCGACGAGCGCGACCAGGGCGTCGCCGTCGCAGTCGTAGCGCAGCTGACGCAGGTGCATGAAGGCGCCCGAGGTTTCCCCTTTGCGCCAAAGTTCGTCGCGGGAGCGGCTGTGGAAGTGCAGGTCGCCGGTCTCGAGCGTCATTTCCAGGGATTGCGCGCTGACGTAGGCGAGCATCAGCACCTCGCCGGTGGCGAAGTCCTGGACTACGCAGGGTGCCAGCCCCCGCTGGTCGAATTCGATTTCGGCGAACACCCGCCCCATCGTAGTGGGACGCTCACTCGATGCCGAGGCGGTCCAGCAGGCTCTCGTCGCGCCGCCAGTGCCGCCGCAGGCGCACGATCAGGTCGAGGTGGACGTGCGCGCCGAGCTCGGCTTCCAGCGAGCGGCGGGCGCCGGCGCCGATCTCTTCGATCTTCTTGCCACCCCGGCCGATCAGGATTCCCTTCTGGGACTCGGTCTCGACCCAGACTTCGGCGCGCACTTCGACGAGGCCGTCCTCGCGGGGCGGCGCCAGCTCGGCGACCGATACCTCGACCGAGTGCGGGATCTCCTGGCGGGTCCGGTTGAGGATCTGCTCGCGGATCAGCTCGGCCAGCAGCAGCTCGCTCGACTGGTCGCTGCGGTCCTCCGGCGGATAGAGGTAGGGGCTCTCGGGCATCAGCTCGCCGAGCCGCTCCATCAGCGGCTCCAGGCCTTCGCCGCTGCGGGCGCTGATCGGGAAGACCTCGTCGACCCCCTCCAGCTCGGCGGCGGCGCTGAGCACCTCGACGGTGGCGCCGGGGCCGAGCCGGTCGCACTTGTTGACGGTGCAGATGACCGGGATCTCGGGACCGGCGGCAAGCAGGGTCTGGGCGATGAAGCGGTCGCCGGGGCCGATCCCCTGCTCGCCGTTGACGACCAGCAGGGCGACGTCGGATTCGCCCATCTCGCGCTCGACGCGCCGCTGCATCCGTTCGGTGAGGGCGTCGCGCGGGCGCTGCACGCCGGGCAGGTCGACGAGGACCAGCTGGCGCCCGGCCTCGAGGTCGGTGACGACGCCGCGGGCAGCGCGACGGGTCGTCTGCGGGCGCACCGAGACGATCGCCACGTGGGCGCCGACCAGGGCGTTGACCAGCGTCGACTTGCCGACGTTGGGTCGCCCGGCCAATCCGATGAAGCCCGCCCGGGTCATCGCAGTGAGGCGAGCACTCGCGCCTGCAGCGCCAGCATCTCGCCCTGGTCGGTCTCGTGGTCATAGCCGCAGAGGTGGAGGGTGCCGTGAACGGCCGCCTCGGTGACGTCGCCGCAGTGCTCGGGACAGATCGCGACGTCGCCGAGCTCGCGGGGGCCGGCCACCGGCCCGCTGCCGTCGAGCGGAAAGGCGAGCACGTCGGTGGGGCTGTCCTTGCCGCGGTGCTCGCGGTTCAGCTCGCGGATCCGCTCGGCCTCGACCAGCTCCAGCCCGAGGTGGCCGTCGTCGACGCCGGCGGCGGCAAGCGTCGCGTCGACCGCGTCGCGCAGCTCCGGCGGTACGTCGTCGAGGTCGAGGGTCAAGAGCGCGGCGTCGGGCCGTGTTCGCCGCGGACGGCCCGCCCGCCGTCGTCGTGGGCGTCGTAGGCGGCGACGATCCGCTGCACCAGCTTGTGGCGGACCACGTCCTCGCCGCCGAACTCGACGAAGGAGATGTCCTGGACGCGGTCGAGGATGTCGCGGACGGCGATCAGGCCGGAGCGCTGGTCGCTGGGCAGGTCGATCTGGGTGACGTCGCCGGTCACGACCATCCGCGAGTTGAAGCCGAGCCGGGTGAGGAACATCTTCATCTGCTCGGGGCTGGTGTTCTGGGCCTCGTCGAGGATCACGAAGGAGTCGTTGAGAGTCCTTCCACGCATGAAGGCGAGCGGCGCCACCTCGATCACATCGCGCTCGAAGTAGCCGTTGACGCGGTCGGGGTCGATCATGTCGTAGAGGGCGTCGAAGAGCGGCCGCAGGTAGGGGTCGACCTTGGCCTGGATGTCGCCCGGCAGGAAGCCCAGTCTCTCTCCCGCCTCGACCGCGGGCCGGGTGAGGATGATCCGCTGCACCTTGCGTTCGGTCAGCGCCGCCGCGGCCATCGCCACGGCGAGGAAGGTCTTGCCGGTGCCGGCCGGGCCGATCCCGAAGGTGATCGTGTTGCGGCGGATCGAGTCGACGTAGCGCTTCTGGTTGAGCGTCTTTGGCGCCACTTTGGTATTGCGGTGGCGCCAGACGACGTCGTCGAGGATCTCGGCCGGGTCCTCGTCGGCATCGAGGGCGCCGCTGACCGCCTCGATCGTGCCCGGGGCGACCTCGTGCCCACCCTCGATCAGCTCGACCAGCTCGTCGACCACGGTGGCGGCGCTTTGCACATCGGCGGAGTCACCGTCGAGGGTGAGCACGTTGCCCCGCAGGTGCAGGTCGCAATCGAGCCGCTCGCGCAGCGCCCGCAGCACCGTGTCCTCCGAGCCCGCCAGCTCGGCGGCGACGGTGTTGTCGAGAGTCAGTTGGCGCCGGGCCACGAGTAGTCAGGAACCCAGCTTCTGGCGCACCGCGGCGCTGACCCGCTTGCCGTCGGCGCGACCGCCGAGCTTCGGCATCAGCGCCGACATCACCTGCCCCATCTGGCGCTGCTCGGTGGCGCCGGTCTCGGCAACCGCGTCGGCGACCAGCTGGGCCAGCTCCTCGTCGGAGAGCTGCTGCGGCAGGTACCCCTCGATCAGCCCCGCCTCGAAGCGCTCGGCGGCCGCCTGCTCGGTCCGACCGGCGCCCTCATATGCCTCGGCGGCCTCGACCCGTTTCTTGCGCTCGCGCTGCAGGACCGCGACCTCGTCGCCCTTGCCGAGCTTGGCGTCCTGCTGCAGGACGTCGACGATCAGTCGCAGCGCCCCGGCGCGCTCGCGATCGCGGGCTTTCATCGCCGTGCGCGCATCGCTCTGCACCTGCTCCAAGACCGTCATCGACCTAAGGGTAGAGGGCGGCGTCGGGCGTGATCGCGAGCCCCTTGGAGACGAGGTCGCGGACGTCGACGCTGACGAGCTGCCAGCCGTGCCGCCGGGCGGCGGCGACGTAGGCGGCGTCGTAGGCGCTGAGCCCGTGCTCCGTCGCGATTTCCAGGGCGTCGTCGAATAGCCCCGCATCGAGACTGACGATGCGATCGCGACACCGACGGCGAACGACGTTCGCCACCACGCGCGCGCCAGCGCGATCGCCTTCGCGGACACCGATCACGTTCGCAACCTCGTAAAGGGTCAGGTCCAGAGCCGCCAACGGTCGTGGAGGCCGCCTGGCGAGACCCCCAGAGGCCTCGCTCCAGGGGTCGTCGGGCGTGGCGGCCGCGATCCAGATACTCGCATCCAGCAGCAGCAAATCAGTGCGATTCCCGGTCTTCGCGGATCAGCTGGGCTATGTCCGCTCCGCCAAGATCGATACGCACGGAATCGAGCAAACGGTTGACCTCTTCATCGTCGCTCCGGTCGACTGCCGCCAGCTCACGCTCGGCGAGCAACTGGAGGAAGCCACTGCGGGTCTCGCCGATCTCCTGGGAGCGAGCATCTATGCGCTTCAGGAGCTCGTCGGGAACGGAGATCATCACCTTGGCCACAGGGTGAGTATATACGGTATTGCTGATGACTAGAGCAGGCATTTCGCGGGGATACTGCCCGTCACGAACGCACGCGTGGGACGCAGGGTGTGCCAACTTCGAAACGCCTTCTGCGCGGATCAGTGCCGAACTGGAATCTCGACCTGCTCGACCTCGCCGAGCGGCATCTGCAGGAAGCGGGTGCCGACCTCGCGGAAGGCGGTCGACTCCCCCGTGCAGAGGAAGTCGTAGTCGCCTTCGTCGCGGCGCCCCTGGGCGAGGCCGGCGCCCTCGAGGGTGCGCTGCACGGCGGCGGCGACGGCGTGGCCGCCGCTGACCAGGCGGACGTCGCGGCCGAGGATCCGCTGCAGCATCGGCGCCACCAACGGGTAGTGGGTGCAGCCGAGAATCAGGGTGTCGACGTCGGCCGCCTTCAGCGGCGCGCAGTAGGCACGGGCCATCGTCACCGCGCTCTCGTCGAAGAGCGAGCCGTTCTGGATGAACGGCGCCAGGTCCGGCGCCTCGACCTCGGTCACCTCGAGCGCCCGCCCCTGCGCTTCCAGGGCTCGCCGGTAGGCGCCGCTCTCGACCGTGTTCGGGGTCGCCAGCACGCCGACCCGGCCGCTGTCGGTGATCGCCGCCGCGATCTCGGCCTGCGGAGCCACCACCGGCACCACCTCCACCCCGTGCTCGGCGCCGACCTCGCGGGCGACGTCCTCGCCGATCGAGGTCGCCGTGTTGCAGGCGATCACCAGCAGCTTGGCGCCGCGGGCGAGCAGCAGCGAGGCGATCCCGGCGATGCGCTCGCGCAGCCGCGCCGTGTCGCGGCTGCCGTAGGGGAACCACTCGGTGTCGCCGAGGTAGACGAAGTCCTCCTGCGGCAGCGAGACCAGGCACTCGTGCAGAACGGTGAGGCCGCCGACCCCCGAGTCGAACATGGCGACTGGCAGCGAGGGGTCGAGGTCAGGCACGGCGGCGAGCGAACCGGTCAGCGCCAGCGCGTCATAGGAACGGCTTGTACGTCATGAAGAAGATCGCCACGACGACGATCAGGCCGGCCAAGGTGCCGACCCGGCCGATCCGCTGGCTCAGCTCTTCGAACTCGGCGCTGAGCGTGTCACCTGCCTTCAGGTCCCGTTCGGCCAGCTCCTTGGCCTTGCGGACCTGGGGCTGGAAGAAGGCGTGCTGGAGGCCAAAGAGGACGATGATCGCCAGGAAGCCGACGCTGACGAAGGCGTCGCTCGCGTCCCAGGCGCTGTCGCTCGATACCAGCAGGTAGATGCCGGCGAGCAGCAGCACGATCATCCCCGGATTGACGAGGTAACGATCGCAGCGCTGGACGCCGCTGAGGATCGCCGGCGTCGCCCGGGGGTGCTGCGGGGCGACCGAGAAGAACAGGGCGTAGCCGAAGGTCGGGCCGAAGGCGAGCACGACCGCGAGCACGTGCAGGAAGAGTGCGATCTTGTAGTCCGCGCTGACGATCGAGCCGAAGGGCATCGCGGGAACCCTACCTCTCAACCGCGACGGAGCAGGAGGGCCGCCCAGTCGCCCGCGACGCGGCGGTCGGCCTCGACGAGCCCCCGCGCCCCGAACACGCCGGCGACGTCGTCGAGCTCGCCGGGGAGCAGCCCCGAGCAGACCAGGACATCGGGGGCCTCGGGCAGCTGGGCGGCGACCGCGCGGAGGATCGGGGCGGTCATGTTGGCGACGACGGTCGGCGCCAGGGTGGGTAGGCGTTCGCGAAGGTTCATGCGGTCCAGGTGAACCTCGACTCCGTTCGCCTCGGCGTTGGTGGCGGTGGCTTCGATCGCTCCTGCCTCGTGGTCGTAGCCGCTGACCGGGCTCCAGCCGAGCTTCGCGGCGGCGATCGCGAGGACGCCGGAGCCGGAGCCGAGGTCCGTCAGTGGTCCGGTCGCCTCTCCCCCCTCCTGCAGATCCAGTAGGTACTCGAGGCAGAGGCGGGTGGTCGGGTGGGCGCCGGTGCCGAAGGCGCGACCGGGATCGACGACGAGGTCGACGGCACCCTCGCGTGGCGGCTCCCAGGAGGGCCGCAGCCAGAGCCGGTCGCCGACCAGCAGTGGTTTGTGGAAGTCACGCCAGCGGTCGGCCCAGTCGTCGGGGATCTCGGTGGCGGTCACCTCCACCCTTCCCTCGCCGAGGGTGGCGTCGATCTCCCCCAGCTCGGGGAGCTCGCCCTCGCCGCCGTAGATCGCGTACTCGACGTAACCGGGGCCGCGCTCCTCCTCCACCCCGTTCGGCGCCAGCACCGTCAGCTCGGCAAGGACCAGCTCGGCCTGGTCGGGGCGGCAGCGAACCGCGAGCCGGATCACCCGAAGGCGCGTCGGACGCGGCTGAAGAGGCCCTCGCCGTGCTTGGGGCCGAGGTTCTCCGGCTCCAGCGAGTCGTCGAGCTGCTCGGCCAGCTGCCGTTGCTCCTCGCCGAGGTTGGTGGGGACGACGACGTCGACCACGATCCGCTGGCTGCCGCGGCGGCGGCCGCCGAGCTGCGGCAGGCCGGCGCCGCGAAGGGTCTCTTCGTGACCCGGCTGGGTGCCCGCCGCGAGCTCGATCTCGCGCTCGCCGTCGAGGGTTGGGACGGCGATCGTCGTACCCAGCATCGCCTCGGTGGCGGGAATCGAGATGACGCTGACGAGGTCGGTCCCCTGACGCTGGAAGCGCTCGTCTTCCGCAACGCGGACTTGGACGTAGAGATCGCCGGCGGGACCCCCTGGTTCACCGGCATGGCCGCCGCCCGAGACCCGCAACTGCTGGCCATCGTCGATCCCGGCCGGGATCTGGACCTCCTGGCGCCGCTTGCCCGGCGTGCGGCCGCTGCCGCCGCAGTCGGCGCAGGGCGTCTCGGGGATTTTGCCGGCGCCGTGACAGACGTCACAGGCCACCGCCCGGGCCATCTGCCCGAAGGGAGTGCGGCTCACCTGCCGCAGCTGGCCGGCGCCGCCGCAGCGCTCGCAGGTCGAGATCGGCGTGCCCGGCTCGGCGCCGTTGCCGCGACAGTGCTCGCAGGCGGCGACGGCGTCGTAGCTGACCTCGCGGCGCACGCCCTCGACGACGTCGGCCAGCTCGATCTCGACCGCGACGGCGATGTCCCCACCGGCGGCGGGACCGCCGCCGCGGCCGCCGAATCCGAAGGGGTCGCCGCCGAAGAAGGCCTGGAAGATGTCGTCGATCGAGCCGAAGGAGGCGCTGCGCGGGTCGAAGCCGCCCGAGCGCAGGCCCTCGTGGCCGTAGGCGTCGTAGGTCTGGCGGCGCTCGGCGTCGGAGAGGACCTCGTAGGCCTCGGCCGCTTCCTTGAACTTGTCCTCCGCCTCGGGGTCGTGGTCGTTGACGTCCGGATGCAGCTCACGGGCGAGCTGGCGGAAGGCTTTCTTGATCTCTTTCTCGTCGGCGTCGCGGCCGACGCCGAGGACGTCGTAGTAGTCGCGGGGCATCGCGGCTCAGTCTTCGTAGACGGTCTCGAAGTAACGGGAGAGCTCGCGGGCGGCCCCGCGCACCGAGGCGATCGCGGTCGCGTAGTCCATCCGCAACGGACCGACCACCCCGACGGCGCCGAGGTTGCGGTGGCCGAGGCCGTAGTTGGCGCCGACGACGCTGACCGTGCGCAGCTCCGGCTGCGGGTTCTCCTCGCCGATCCAGAGGAAGACCGAGTGCTCGGCGAGGGTCGAGCGCAGCATCTGCAGCATCCCCGCCCGCCGTTCGAGGGCGGTCATCAGCTCGTCGGCATGCGGCAGGTCGGGGAGGTGGGCTTCGGAGAGCAGCCGCGAGGTGCCTTCGACGTAGAGCTCGTCGCCGGCGCGCTGGGCCAACTCGGTGAAGGCGGCGCCCAGCGTGGCCACGAAGGCGCCCTCGATGCGATCCAACTCGGGGTCGCGGAGGCGGTCGCCGATCATCCGCGAGCCGACCAGCAGCCCGGCGAGGCGCTCGTTCAGATAGCTCGAGGCCCACTCGACAAGGCCACGGTCGACGGGAACATCGAAGTCGAAGATGCGGCGGACGACGTCGCCGCTGGAGGCGATCGCGATCACCACCACCCGGGTCGGCGCCAGCAGCAGCACCTCGACGCGGTGGATCGTCGCCACCGCCGCCGGCGAGGGCGCCGTCGCCATCGCGACCAGGTCGGTGACTCGCGCCAGCGCCGCGGTCGTCTCCCGCATCGCCTCGTCGACCTCGCGCCGCAGCCGCGAAAGCTCCAGCTCGACCCGGCCCTCGGGGGTCGGCCCGGACTGCATCAGCCGGTCGACGTAGGCGCGATATCCCGAATCGGTCGGGACCCGGCCCGCCGAGGTGTGCGGGTGAGTCAAAAGCCCGGCCGCCTCCAGCGCCGCCAGCTCGGAGCGGACCGTCGAGGGGCCCCACTCGACCTCGGGCAGGTCGGCCAGCTCCTTGGAGCCCACCGGCCGGGCCGAGGCCTGGTGGGCGTCGACGACCAGCCGCAGGATCAGATCTTGCCGCTCGGAAAGCACAGCCGGATTCTAGGTGGGGGGCCGGTCCGGTCCCCCACCCACCGGATCAGAGCTGGACTTCGGCCTCGGCGTTCTTGATCAGCGCCGTCTCGCCCTGGGTCGCCACGGTGTCGACCGTGACGCGGTCGCCGTCGACCGCTTTGACCGTGCCGGTGACGACGATCTCCTGCTCGGGCACGCCCATCCCCCGCATCTGCACCGAGAGCCGCTTCAGCGCCCGCGGATCGCCGCCGGCGAGGGCCGTGTTGGCCTTGGCGACCAGACCCATCGAGTAGAGGCCGTGGAGGATGTTGCGCGGCAGCCCGACCATCTTCGCGAACTCGTCGTCGATGTGAATCGGGTTGAAGTCTCCGGAAGCGCCCGCGTAGCGGTGCGGCAGGTATTTGTCCGGGGTGACCCGCAGCTCCGGGATCTGATCGCCGACGTTTAGCTCAGCCACTTCAAACCCCCCTGACGATCAGCGTCCAGGTCCCGCGAGCCACCTGAGCGCCGTCCTGGTTGACGGAGTTGGTCTCGAACACGTAGAAGCCTTTGCCGCCCTTCTCCTCGATCGAGAGGCACTTGGCACTGGTCGTGATCTCGTCGCCCGAGCAGGCCGGCTCGCCCCACTCGAACTCCTGACCGCCGTGGACCATCGCCGCGAAGTTCAGCGCCACCTCGGGGTCGAGGATCGCCGGGCCGACGCCCGGGCTGCTGTAGACCACGGCGAACATCGGCGGCGCCACCACGTCCCGATAGCCAGCCGCGCGAGCCGCCTCGACGTCGAAGTGCACCGGGTTGTCGATCCCCAGCGCGTTCGCGTACTCCTTGATCTTCTCCCGGCCCACCTGGTAGGTGGTCGCGGGCCATTCCTTGCCTACCGCATCGGTCTTGAGCGTCATGGCGCGGCACTCTAACTGGCCAGGCGGCCAGTCGGCGTGGTGGGCTACTCGTCGATCTCGAGGACGGCGAGGAAGGCCTCCTGGGGCACTTCCACGCGGCCGACCGCCTTCATCCGCTTCTTGCCGGCTTTCTGCTTCTTCAAGAGCTTGTTCTTGCGGGTCACGTCGCCGCCGTAGAGCTTCGCGGTGACGTCCTTGCGCAGCGCCTTGACGGTCTCGCGGGCGAGGATGTTGGAGCCGATCGCCGCCTGTACCGGGACGTCGAAGAGCTGGCGGGGGATCGTCTTCCGCAGCCGCGCGACCAGGCGCTTGCCCTGCTCGTAGGAGAAGTCGCGGTGGACGATGATCGAGAGCGCGTCGACCTTGTCGCCGGCGAGGAGGATGTCGACCTTGACCAGGTCCGAGGCGCGGTTGCCGATCGGCTCGTAGTCGAGCGAGGCGTAGCCCCGGGTCGAGGACTTGAGGAGGTCGAAGAAGTCGAGGACGATCTCGGCCAGGGGCATGTCGTAGCGGATCTGCACCCGCTGCGGGCTGAGGAAGTGCATGTCGACGTGGGTGCCGCGGCGCTGCTGGCAGAGCTCCATCACCGCCCCCACCTGCTCTTTCGGGCAGATGATCGTGGCGCGGATGAAGGGCTCTTCGATCGCCTCGATCGAGGCGACGTCGGGCAGCTCGGTCGGGCTGCGGACCTCGACCGTCTCGCCGTTGGTCCTGTGGACGACGTAGCGGACGTTGGGCGTGGTCGCCAGCAGGTCGAGGCTGTACTCGCGCTCCAGCCGCTCGCGGACGATCTCCATGTGAAGCAGGCCGAGAAAGCCACAGCGGAAGCCGAAGCCGAGCGCCTCCGAGGTCTCCGGCTCCCAGGACAGCGCCGCGTCGTTGAGCGAGAGCTTCTCGAGCGCGTCGCGGAGGTCTTCGAAGCGGTCGGTGTCGATCGGGAAGAGCCCGCAGAAGACCATCGGCCGCACCTCGCGGTAGCCCTCGAGCGGCTCCGCGGCAGGGTTGGCGCGTGTGGTCAGGGTGTCGCCGACGCGCAGCTTGGTGACGTCCTTGATGCCGGTGATCAGGTAGCCGACGTCGCCCGCGTCCATCCCCTCGACCGCGGTCATCGCCGGCCGGAAGAAGCCGATGTCGTCGATCTCCGCCTCGGTCCCGTTCTGCATCGCCAGGATCGCTTCGTGCTTGCGGAAGGCGCCGTCGACCACCCGCACGTAGGCGATCACGCCCCGGTAGGGGTCGAACTCGGAGTCGAAGATCAGCGCCCGGGCGGGGGCCTCGGGTTTGCCCTCGGGGGGCGGGATCCGCTTCACGATCGCCTCGAGGACCTCGACCACGCCAATGCCGGTCTTGGCCGAGATCCGCAGCGCTTCCTCGGGGTCGCCGCCGAGCAGGTCGGCGATCTCCCCGGCGACCCGGTCCGGCTCGGCGCCGGGCAGGTCGACCTTGTTGATCACCGGGATCAGCTCCAGCCCGTTCTCGATCGCCAGGTAGGTGTTGGCGACCGTCTGCGCCTCGACCCCCTGGGCCGCGTCGACGACCAGCAGCGCCCCCTCGCAGGCGGCGAGGCTGCGCGAAACCTCGTAGGAGAAGTCGACGTGGCCGGGCGTGTCGATCAGGTGGAGGTGGTAGGTCTCGCCGTCCTCAGCCGTGTACTCGACCCGCACCGCCTGCGCCTTGATCGTGATCCCGCGCTCGCGCTCGAGGTCCATCGAGTCGAGCATCTGCGCCTGCATTTTCTTCGGGTCGACGGCGCCGGTGACCTCGAGGATGCGGTCGGCCAGGGTCGACTTGCCGTGGTCGATGTGGGCGATGATCGAGAAGTTGCGGATGTGATCCATTGGGCGGGAGGAGTATGGCGGGAGCGGTCGGTGGGGACCTCCTTCGCCTACACGCCGACGGATCGAGCCTTCCGGCAATCGCGAACACGACCGTCGGCGGCTTCCTCAGCACCTCTCTCGCTCCGGGGCCTTCGGTCCAGTGGGTGGCCTCGGGATATGGCGGGTGGCCTTTTTCGATGCGGTCGCGGGTGGTGACCACGTAGTCGTAGTGGCCGGCGTTGAGGAGATGGCGCCATTGAGGGCAGGTCGAGGGGGGCTCGAAGCCGCCGTGGGGGCGCTCGACGCCGAGGTACTGGACGCGGTTGGAGAGGTCGGTGCCGAAGAGGGGGTACTGGCGGGTGCTGGTGGTGGCGATGCGGGCGCCGGAGACGTCGCGGGCCCAGGCGAAGGCGGCGTCGAGGCCGGGCGTGCTGAAGCTCGGGTTGGCGTAGCGGTCGCGCAGGTAGTGCCGCTGGACCGGGTAGCCGATCGCGATCGCGACGAGCAGGACAGCGGCCCCGCCGACGAGGAACCAGCGCGAGCCGCCCCGCTCGGGGGTGCGTTCGACCTTTCCGTCGCTATGCGGAGGAAAAGTCGAACGCGCTCCGGCGTGCCTCGGCACGGAGGCGAGGCGAGAGCGCAGCGGTGGCGTCGCGGGCAGCAAGACGAGCCCCAGCACGAGCGCGGGGGCCAGGTAGCGCAGGCCCGACTCGAAGCCGCGCGGCATGCCGGCGGGACCGGAGGCGGAGGTCGGTGCGATTAGCCAGGCCAGTGCCGCTGCCAGCCCGACAAGGCCGGTGACGACGAGCATGGCGTCCGGGCGAGTCAGGCCGGAGGCCCTCCTCCCCCTGCCCTCCACCTCCGGCGATCCGCTCTCCAGATCCTGCTGTTCCTTTTCCGCGAATTTCAGGGAAAAGGAGCGGCGGCAGCTGAGGACGGCTAGAACCAGACCGGCGATTGCGGCGGCGACGAGGATGGGCCAGAGGATCCAGAGGGCGTGGTGGAGGCCCGGGAGGAGCCATTCGGACCAGACCGAGCCGTCGCCGAGGTAGCCGAGGACGCTGTGAGCTTCGCGACCGCCGAGCGCCTGCTCCGGCGCCGGCAGCGAGAACGGGCCGAGGTGGTGGACCCAGGGCAGCGGGTTGCCGGCGTGGGCGAGGTTGCGCAGGTACCAGTAGCCGCCGCCGGCCAGGGCGCCGAGACCTCCGGCAAGGAGCGTCCTGGAACGCCTTCCGCGAGGTGCGAGGGCGACGAGGCCGAGGACCAGCACAGCGGCTGGCAGGAGAAAGTTCAGCTTCGCCCCGGCGGCGAGACCGGCCGCCAGACCGATCAGCGCCAGCTCCGGCGTCGTCAACCCGACCGCGGGGCCAGGGGCTGCCTCCCGCGCGTCGCCCCGCCGGCCTTCACTGCTCGCCGCCCAGGCGTTCAGAGCCAGGGCGACGGCGGCGAGCAGGAAGAAGATGCCGACGATGTCGTTGCGCGCTTCGCCCGCCTGGTCCGCCAAGGCCGGCACGGAGAGGGCGATCGCGCCCAGCGCCAGCGACCAGGGTGCGACCCGGCAGGGCCTGCCGATGCACCAGCAGGCGAAGAGGCAGGCGAGAAACCAGCCGAGGTTGAGGAACGGAGAGAGGACGTCACGACCGAAGGCCAGCATGCCGGCGGCGGGGAAGATTTCGCCGTTCGCCGGATAGAACCAGGCGAGGAACTGCGGGGCGATGAAGTGCAGGCTCCAGGTGTCCCCCGACTGGAAGAAGCCGGCCGCGAAGGGGGCGTGGTACCAGGTGGAGTCGAAGCCGGTCATGCCGGTGGAGAGGTGGGATTTGACTCCGGAGGCGAAGTGAATGACCGCTAGCAACGCGATCGCGAGGGCGATCAGGGTTGGGATGAGGGGTTCCGGGCGGGCGGGGCCTGTCGCGGGGGGAAGGGGGTTGCGGGCGCGGTCGTCCTCACCCCCTTCCCCCCGCGCCACCCGCCCGCAGGAAGCCCACAGGCCGACCCCGATCAGGACGACGAGGGCGATGTAGAGACCAGGCTTCCAGGCACCGACGGTGCCCAGGGCCTCCGCCGGCCAGATGAGTAGGGCGAGCGCAAGTACGAGGGTCGCGAGAAATCCGGCTCCGCCCGTCAGACGGAGCAAGAAGCGTCTCCGCAGGGACCAAGCCCCCAGTAGGGCGAAGCCGATCAGGACCAGCAGCTCGGCGATTCCGAGCAGGTAACGGCCGGGGCCGAGCATCAACCGCGGCGGCCGGGGAGCAGGCGCATGATCTGGTCGAGCTCGGGGATGCGGAGCAGGCGGGCGGCGGCGAGGTAGGCGACGCCACCGAGGGTGAGGCCGGTGCCGAGGGAGATGATCTGGCCGGCGAGGCCGCGGCCGAGCGCTTCGTCGAGGAGGTCCCAGACGATCCAGCTGACCCCGGCCAGGGCGGCGGAGGCGATCGTGACCTTGGCGGTGGTGACGAAGAGGCGGGGCAGCTCGAGGCCGCCGAACTTGCGGCGCAGGATCACCGCCTGGGCGACGACCGTGGCGCTGGTGCCGATCCCGGTGCCGGCGACGATGCCGCCGACGCCGAAGGGCTTGTAGAGCACCAGCGCGGCAACGGCGGAGACGACCAGGTCGATCGTCGCCAGGGCCGTCGCCTGCCAGGGACGCTGGAGGCTGAAGAAGGTCCGCGTCTGCAACAGGTAGAGGCCGTTGGTCGGCAGCGAGAAGGCGAACCAGAACAGCGCCGTGGCGACGATCGCCGTCTCCCCCGGGTTGAAGGCGCCGCGCTGGTAGACGAGCCGGATCATCGGGTCCGAGAGGGCGAGGATCGCTGCCGCCGCCGGCAACAGGACGAAGAGGATCTGCCGCATCCCGTTCGCCATCGTCGCCCGTAGGTTCTCGATTTCGCCGCGGTTGGCGAAGCGGGCCAGGGTCGGGAAGAGGACCGTCGCGATCGCCACCGAGAAGATCCCCTGAGGCAGCTGGTAGATGCGGAAGGCTTTGTCGATCGCCGCCGGCGCCTGCTCGGAGACGAGGCTGCCGAAGAAGCTGTTGATCAGCTGGTTGAAGTTGATCAGGCCGAGGCTGATCGTCACCGGCAGCATCAGCAACAGCACCCGCCGCACGCCCGGGTGACGCCAGTCGAAGCTGAAGCTGAAGCGGAAGGGCGTGTTGCGCAGGTCCCAGGTCGGGATCAGCAACTGCACCAGGGTGCCGATCAGGATCGCGATCGCGTAGGCGTAGATCCTGTTCTGGCCGTGGAAGCGCGGCTCGAGGACGACGAGGACGAGGATGATCGTCAGGTTCCAGAAGAGCGGCGAGATCGCGAAGGCGCCGAAGCGGTCGTAGCTGTTGAGGATGCCGACGACGACGCCGCTGATCCCAAGCAGGACCAGGATCGGGAAGAGCACCTGCGAGAGGGTGATGGTGAGGTCGAGGATCTCCCCTTCGAAACCGGGCGCGAAGACCGGCATCACGACCGGGGCAAGGAGGATGAAGAAGGCCGTAATCGCGCCCAGCACCATCGTCACCAGCAACAGCAGGGTCGAGGCGAGGCGGAAGGCCTCGCGGTAGCGCTTCTCGCCGATCAGTTCGGAGAAGACGGGGACGAAGGCGGGCTGCAGGGCCGCGTCGGCGAACAGCGCCCGGATCAGGTTCGGTACCTGGAAGGCGATCGTGAAGGCCGACATCGGGCCGCTGATCCCGTAGTAGCCGGCGGCGACGACTTCGCGGCCGAGGCCGACGATCCGGGAGGCGGCGGTGGCGATCGAGAAGAAGGCCGTGGAGCGGGCGATCCGACCCGACCGACCGCCCGGAGCGGGGTTGGCGAACGGTTCCTCGTCGGCGTTGATCGCCTCCGCGTCGCGCACCGCCGTCTCGAACTCGACCGTGCTTTCGCGCTCGCGGTCTGGCGGGTCTGGGGCCTTAGGCGTCTCCAAGCTGGTCTCAGTCGCTATAGTCGGCGGCCGCTCAAGCCCGGCACGGCGCCGGCAGGGGCACCTGACTCATGGCCAACATAGCCTCACAGAAGAAGCGGATCCTACGCAGCGAGCGCGAGCGCACGGAGAACCGGCTGTTCACCAGCACGGTCAAGACCTACTTCCGTCGCCTCGAAGCCGCCGTCGAGGGTGGCGACGCGAGCGCCGTCGAGACCGAGCACCAGGCTCTGATCTCGAAGATCGACAAGGCCGTCCAGAAGGGCGCGATGCACCGCAACACGGGTGCTCGCAAGAAGGCGAAAGCTTCCCGCATCGCCGCCGGCTCCGGCTCCTAGCGCCTACGCGCTAGCGATGGAACGTAGGGTGAGCGTGAGAGCGAGCGGATCGCCGTAGTCGGCGTCGCCGCGCGACCAGAGCTCGAGGCGGGCCAGGGACTCGGTCGCGGTCCGGAGGTCGCCGGGGTCGGCGTCGCGGAGACGGGCGACGAGCTGCTTGGCGGCGTAGGGGTGCATTTTCAGGCCGGACTCGACCTGCTTGGGAGGAACGCCGGCGGCAAGCTGGTCGGCGGCAGTGCGTGCGGCGCGCAGTCGTGAGGCAAGGCCGTAGATGAGCCCGGTGACGTTCTCGCCCTGGGCGAGCAGGCGCTCGCCGATCCGCAGCGTCGTGGCGGCGTCGCGTTCGAGCAGGGCGTCCGAGAGCGACCAGACGGCGGCCTCCGAGGTGTCGGTGACCATCGCCGCTAGGTCGTCGGCGCGCACCTCTCCCCCCTGTCCTGCCCACAGCGCCAGCCGCTCGAGCTCGTGGCGCAGCCGCACCGGGTTGGCGCCCATCCGGTCGACCAGCATCTTCGCGGCGGCCGGCTCGAGGCGGAAGCCGAGGCCCTGCGCTTCGGCGACCAGAGCTCGCGGCAGCTCCCGGGCCTTGGGGGCGGTGAACTCGTGCACCTCTCCATCCGCCGCCTTTACGGCACGCAGCAGCTTCGCGGGCGCCTTGTCGCGGGCGATCAGGACTAGGGTCAGGTCGGGCGGCAGTTCGGCGAGAGCCGCTACTACGGCTTCCAGCTGGCGATCGCGCCAGCGCTCGACTCCGTCGGCGAGCAGGTAGCGGCGGGTGCCCATCAGCGACATCGCCGGGATCGCCGCCAGCAAGGCCTCGTGATCGGGCATGCCCTTGCCCTCGCCCGGCTCGAAGACCTCGAGGGCGGCATCGCCGCCCTCGCGCTCGGCCCGAGCCCGCAGGCGACTGCGGGTGGCGTCGATTTTGGCCCCGTCGGTGCCGGCGATCAGATACAGGGGGCGCATCTCGGCCATCGCCGCGAGTCTAGTGTCGCCGTCGGGCCGCGCCGGGCCAGGAAGACGGGATCAGCTAGTGCTCGAGGCCGGGGTCGACCCCGGGGACTTCTTCAGGCGCTTCGGGAGCCGGTTCCCCTTCGTCGGGGAGCGGAGGTTCGGGCGTGGATTCGGGTTCGGTCGGTTCTTCGCTTGGCGTCGATGGCGTTTCTTCGCCGCCTTCGGGTTCCCCTTCTTCACTCGGTTCGTCCGGCGTCGGTTCGTCGGGAATCGGCGTTTCCGGGGTGGTCGGCGTCGTCGTCGGCGTGCTCGGCGGAGGAGTGACGGGGGTAGTCGGAGTCGTCACGATCGGCTGTGGGGTGGCGGTCGGGGTCGCTTCCGTCGGCGTCGCGGCGGGAGCTTCCGAAGGTACCGGCGCCGGTACCGGCTGGGAAGGCGAAGCCCCGGTTCCCGGCGAGCTCGGCGTCGACTGCGGGCCCTGGGGGGCAAGGACGACGACATTCGAGGCGGGACCAGCGTCGCTGCCCACGGACGGGCCCTGGTGGCTCGCCTGCCGCCCACCAAAGCCACCGCCGTTGAGGACGGGTGCGAGCGGGGCGGGCGGAACCGCAACCACGATGCTGGAGGGCTGTCGTCCGGCGGCAGGGACGGCGACGACCGAGTTGTCGCCAAGATCGGCGCGGTGGATGGCCGGCACCGGCAGCAGCGAGCCGACCTGCGGCCAGCCCTGACTGGCGATGAAGGCGACCAGGGCCAAGGCGGCGGCCGCGGTCAGGCCCAGCATCGCGAAGGAGAGCGCCCTGATCCGATCCAGGAAACCGTCACCGCCGATGCCGAAGCGCAGCACCGAGTGCAGGGACGATCGTGAGACGCGGCGACGCATTGGACAACTATCGCGCTCTTTTACGAACTGTGCAGTGCTAAACGCGAAATTGTTCGAATTTCGCTAGTCGATTCGTTGAGGAAAGCAGGAAATTAGGGTTTCCCAGTAGCGGCTCTGAAGAATCGTGCCCCGACGTCGATCGTGACGGTTCCGTCGTGATCGGTCCGCAACACCTCGACCCGCGCCGCGGCGAGGCTGGCAAGGGTGCTGGTTGTCGGGTGTCCGAAGGGATTGTCAGCGCCGACCGAGATCACCGCCAGGCGCGGGCGAGTGCGCTCGAGCAGGGCTGGAAGGCCGGCGTCATCGCTGCCGTGGTGGGCGACCTTGAGCACGTCGACCGGCCCTGGTTCGAGCGGCACCGCCTCTGCCTCGGCGTCGGCGCAGAGCAGCATCGAGAAATGTCGCCAGCGAGCAAGCAGGACGAGTGCCTGCTGATTCGGGTCGTTCGCGCCCAACGGCGACGCGAGCAGCTCGGCTGGCGGCCACAGCACTTCAAGGCGCAGTCGCCCCGACCGCAGCACAGCGCCGCCGGCCACCCTGCTCGAGGCCACGCCGGCGGCCGTTGCCCCGGCACGCGACGAGGTATCCAGCCGGGCGTAGACGAGTCGTCCCACCGGCATCCGGCCGAGCAGCGCCCCCAGGCCGCCAGCGTGATCGGACTCGTCGTGCGTGACGACGACGGCGCCGAGGCGCGTGACGCCAGCATCTTCGAGCCGACCGAGCAGGTCGGCCGCGGGCGGTCCGGTGTCCACGAGGATCGCCGGTGCTCTCGCCGGCTGCAGAAGGATCGCGTCGCCCTGGCCGACGTCGAGCACCTCGACTCGCAGCCCGGAGATGGGCGCGCCCCTCGCGGGGGCGGAATTGGAGCGCAGCGCCAGGGCCGCCGCGCCCGCGAGGACGATCGCGACGAAGACCGCGATCGCCCGGCGCGCCAGGCGCGGGTCCGGATTCCCCACCAGAGCGATGCCACGCCACTCGCCCGACGAACCCGCAGCCCGATCGCCCACTTTTGCCCGCGTCAGGCGGCGCCGACGGACGATGCGGGCGATCGCCAGCGAGGCGATCGCCATCCCGGCGTATGCGACCGCCACTCCGCCAAGACCAAGGTGGACCTGCACCTCCGCCCAGGTGGGACGGCCGCACCAGGCGGCGACCTGGGCGACGTAGGCGTACAGCAGCGCCGCCAGAGCGTTGATCGGCTCGGTTGGCAGCCCGGGCACCTGCGCGACCGCGGCGCTCACCATCCCCAGCCACATTGCCGGCGCCACCGCCGGCATCGCCATGAGGTTGGCGACGAGGGTCATCGTCGAGACCGTTTCGAAGTGGAAGGCGATCAGCGGTGCCGTCGCCAGGGTCGCCGCCGCGGTGACCGCCAGCCCCTCGGCGAGGGCGCCGCGCAGGCGCCCTGGCCCGAGCCGGGTCAGCAGCCCCCGCCGCAGCGGCGAGGCGAGGGCGAAGATCCCCAGCACAGCTGCGAAGCTGAGCTGCCAGCCGACGTCGCCGGCCACCCCCGGGTCGACGGCGAGGGTGATCCCGAGCGCCAGCAGCAGCGCGTAGAGGCGCGAGGCGGGCCGGCCGGCAAGCGTCGCCAACACCCCGACCGCACCCATCACGCCGGCGCGCTGGATCGTCGGCCCCGCTCCGGCCAGCGGCACGTAGATCGCGATCAGCGCCAGCACCCAGACCAGCCGCTCCCGCAGCGGCACCCCCAACGCCGCCAGGACGGGCATCGCCAGCAGCGCCAGCAGAGTCACGTTCTGGCCGGAGACCGCAAGCAGGTGACTGAGGCCGGCGCGACGGAAGTCTTCGGCCGTGGGCGCGTCGATTCCTTCGTCCTCGCCGAGCACGAAGCCGCGCGCCAGCGCCGCCTCACGGGCCGGCATGCCGCGGCCGAGGCCCTCCCCGGCACGTTCGCGCAGCTCTCCCGCCCGGGTGACCCCGATCGCCGCCAGCGCCGCGATCGCGATCAGCAGCGGCAGCGAGAGTCGCGGCGAGCGCATGCGCTCAGGGCTGCAGACGAGCGCGCAGCGACTCCATCGTCGCCGGTCCGATGCCGCTCACCTCGTCGAGCTGGTCGACCGAGGCGAGGCCGCCATGCTGATCGCGGAACTCGACGATCTTTTCCGCCGTCACCGGGCCGATGCCATCGATCGTGTCGAGCTGCTCGACCGTGGCCGTGCCGAGGCTGATCGGCCCTTCTTCTCCGGCGCCAGACGCCGTCGCGGCAGCGCCGCCGGGCAGCCGCTCCGGCACGACGACCTGCTGGCCGTCGGCCAACCTTGCCGCCCGGTTGACAGCTTCCAGCTCTGCCCTGTCGGTCGGCCCGCCGGCGCGCCGCACGGCGTCCTCGACGCGGCTGCCGGCCGGCAGCCGGTAGACGCCCGGCTCGCGGACGGCGCCGGCAACGTCGACGACCAGGTCGCCCGCCTGACCGTCGAGGCTGAAGCCGGCTTCCGCCCCGCCAGTCGCGGCGACGGCCGCCTCAGAGCCGAGTGACTGACCGCCGCCGTCCTCGGCTCGAATCGCCCGCGCCCCGACCAGCAGCAGCGCCACGGCGATCGCGCCATAGACGGCGACCTGGGTTCGGCTCAGCTCCGGCATGCGGCGGAGCCTGTCGACGACCGGCGCACACGTGGCGCGCCAACTGCGACTTTTCAGCTACAGATCGTCTTCGTCGCTGTAACCGGCGACCTCGGCGAGCTGATCGCTGTACAGCTCCGAGGCGGCGACGGGCGGCGACTGGATCGAGACGCAGGCGAGCTCGACGTCGCCGTCGTTGCTGACCGAGTGTTCGGTCGCCGGGGGGACCAGGATCAGGTCGCCCTCGCCGACCTGCTGGGTGTCGCCGGCCACCGACATCGTGCCGGCGCCGCGGACGACGACGTAGGCCTGCTCGCCGTCCTCGTGGGAGTGCAACTGCTGCTGCGCGCCCGCGGGGACCGAGAGCCAGGTCACCGAGAGGTTCCGGGAACCGAGTTCCCCGGCGTCCATGAGGACGTGGGCACTGAGACGGTGCCACTCCTCGACCGGCGCGTCGCTAAGTCGCCTGACTTGCATCGGCGCGCTTTGTACCAGATCGGCCCGGCGCTGCGCGCCAGACTCAGCGAACGACCAGGTTGACGAGCTTGCCGGGGACGAAGACCTCCTTGACGATCTCCTTGCCGTCGAGGTGGGATGAAACCTTCTCGCTGGCCCGCGCCGCCGCCAGCACTTCGCCTTCGGGAGCCGCGGCCCCGACCTCGATCCGGTCGCGCAGCTTGCCGTTCACCTGGACGACGATCGTCACCGAGTCGCTGACCAGCATCGCGGGGTCGGCGACCGGCCAGGGCTGCTCCCAGACCCGCTCGCCGCTCAGCCGCTCGTAGACCTCGCTGGCGAGGTGCGGAGCGAAGGGGAAGATCAGCGAGGCAGCGGTGGCGGTGGCGAAGCGCAGCGCCGCGGCGCCATCGGCCTCTCCGTAGAGCCCGTCCTTGACGCGGTAGGCGTCGTTGACGAGCTCCATCACCGCTGAGATCACGGTGTTGAACTGAAAGCCGCGCTGGAAGTCCCGGGTCGCCTTGTCGATCGCCCAGTGGGCCTTGGCGAGCAGGTCGCGTGCCTCGCCCTCGAGGCCCGGGCGGGGCGCGCCGGGCTCGGTCCGCTCGACCACCTCCTCGCAGAGCCGCCAAAGGCGCGAGAGGAAGCGGTTGACGCCCTCGACGCCCTCGTCGGACCAGTCGCCGCCGCGCTCCGGTGGGCCCATGAAGCAGACGTAGGTGCGGGCGGTGTCGGCGCCGTAGCGCTCGACGTACTCGGCGGGGCTGACCGTGTTGCCGCGCGACTTCGACATCTTCGCGCCGTCGCGGGTGATCATCCCCTGCGCGAAGAGGTTGGCGAAGGGCTCCTGGACGCCGAGGTGGCCGAGGTCGGCGAGCGCCTTGGTCAGGAAGCGCGCGTACATCAGGTGCAGGATCGCGTGCTCGACCCCGCCGATGTACTGGTCGACCGGCATCCAGTAGTCGCTGGCGGCCCGGTCCCAGGCGGCCGCCTCGTTGCGCGGGTCGAGGTAGCGGATGAAGTACCAGGAGGAGTCGACGAAGGTATCCATCGTGTCGGTCTCGCGCCGGGCCGGGCCGCCGCAGTTCGGGCAGGAGGTCGCCACCCAGTCCTCGGCCGCCGCCAGCGGGCTCTTGCCCTGCGGCGAGTAGTCCTCGATCTCCGGCAGCTCGATCGGCAGCTGGTCATCGGGCACTGGCACGATCGCCGGCGCGCCCTCCTCCCCACAGGCCTCGCAGTAGACCACCGGGATCGGCGCCCCCCAGTAGCGCTGGCGGGAGACGAGCCAGTCGCGCAGGCGGTAGTTGATCGCCGGCTTGCCGCGACCCTCGTCCCCCAGCCAGGCGACGATCTCGTCGTAGGCCTCGCGGTTGTGCTTGCCCTCGAAGCGACCGGAGTTGGTCATCTGCCCATCGCCCGGATAGGGGAGCCCCCGCCCGTTGCGGGCGAACTCCGGGTCCTCGCCCTCGATCACCCGCACCACCGGCAGGTCGAACTTCTCGGCGAATTCGTAGTCGCGGGAATCGTGGCCCGGCACCCCCATGATCGCCCCGGTCCCGTACTCCATCAGCACGTAGTCGGCGACGAACATCGGGATCTCCTCGCCGTTGACCGGGTTGACGACGCTGCGCCCGAGCGGCACGCCGGTCTTCTCGCGGTCCTCCGCCCCACGCTCCTCGGCCGACTCGCGGCCGACCCGGTCGACGTACTCGCGCACGGCCTGCTCGGCGGGCGTGCCGGCGACCAGCCGCTGCAGGTCGGGATGCTCGGGGGCGAGCACGAAGAAGGTGGCGCCGAAGAGCGTGTCGGGCCGGGTCGTGAAGACCGGGAAGTCGAGGTCGGCTTCCTCGCAACGGAAGACGACCTCGGCCCCCTCGGAGCGGCCGATCCAGTTGCGCTGCATGGTGATCACGTGCTCGGGCCAGGACTCGAGCAGCTCGAAGTCGGCGAGCAGGCGGTCGGCGTACTCGGTGATCCTGAAGAACCACTGGGCCAGGCGGCGCTGAATCACCTCGGTCCCGCAGCGCTCGCAGCGGCCGTCGACGACCTGCTCGTTGGCGAGCACGGTGGCGTCCTTCGGGCACCACTGGACCGGCGCCTCGGTGCGGTAGGCAAGACCCTGCTCGAACAGCTGCAGGAAGATCCACTGGGTCCAGCGGTAGTACTCGGGGGTGTGGGTCGCAAGTTCGCGCGACCAATCGATCGAAATCCCCCACTCGCGAAACTGGCGGCGGAACGAATCGATCGAGCGCTCGGTGGCGACCCGCGGCGCCTCACCGGTTTTGATCGCGTTGTTCTCCGCCGGCAGGCCAAAGGAGTCGTAGCCCATCGGGTGGATCACCTGGAAGCCGTGGCGGCGGCGGAAGTGGGCGATCGCGTCGCCGACCGCGTAGCACTTGAGATGGCCGACGTGGGGCTCGCCCGACGGGTAGGGAAGCATCTCCAGCACGTAGGCCTTCGGCTTCTCGGCGTCGAAGCCGGGCTGGCCCGGGTTGGCGACCTCCCAGGTCGGCTCCTCGGCCCAGACCTGCTGCCACTTGCGCTCGATCGCGTTCGGTTCGTAGCCGCTCATCAGCGGCGATCTTATGAGCCGAGGATGAAGTGGGTCGTGATGTGGTCGGGGTCGATCGGCGAGATCGCTTCGAGGATGTGCGGCCAGACGTAGACCTCGACGGTCGCCGCCAGCAGCAGCACCGGGATCGCCAGGGCGACGGTGATGAAGGTCGCCGCCAGCAGCTGGTTCCACTCGCCGCGACGGCTGGCGATCAGCCAGGCGGCCAGGGGCAGGAAGAGCGCGGTCAGCTCCGGGATCGCGTGCGGCAGCACGCTGAGGATCAACTCGAGGCGAGTGATGTGGAGCTGGAAGGCCAGCGTCGAGCCCTGGAAGCCGAGGTAGAGCGCCTGGGTGCCGAGCGAGAAGAGCGTGACCGCGCAGACGAAGAGGATCGCCAGCTCTCCCGCCTTGACGTGGATCCAACGCGAGATCCCGTTCCGCTGCGCCGCCGCGATCGGCATCGAGGCGCCGGCGATGAAGCCGGCCACGCAGGCCGTCCCGTGCAGCGCCAGGACCAGCGAGTTGCGCCAGAGAATCGGCAGCAGGTCGCCCGGTTCGGAGGGTTCGGTCAGCCCCGGCAGGTGGATCGGCGTCAGGTCAGGAGTGAGCAGGCCGGCGACGAACCAGGTCGCCGTCAGCAGCGCCAGCGCGATCGCCACGCTGAGGGCGATCCAGCCACGCAGGACCCGCCAGGGGTGCTCGCTCCAAAGCGCAAGCGTCTCCCGCGTATCCCGCATTCCATGCGAGAAGACGTGCTGATTCGCGATGCTCACCGATCAAACATCGGCAGCGGGCGCGGCCGGGTTGAGGTCGGCCGAAACGAGGCGAGCCAGCGGACGCCCACGACGCAAGACGAGAATTTCGGTTCCCCCCGCGGCCCGCTCCAGATAGAACCCAAAGCGATTGCGGAACTGATGCGCACCGACCTCTTCGGGGGACCCCGCGACTTCGAGACCTTCGCGAGTGGAGCTGAGGGGGCTCGAACCCCTGACCTCGTCGCTGCCAGCGACGCGCTCTTCCAGCTGAGCTACAGCCCCGGGAAACTCATAGTCGGCCGCCCAGTTTAGCGACGCTCTCTGCTTGTTTCTCGCCGCCGTCAGCCTGAGGCTGAACATGCCGAGTCCGGCGATCCGAGCGACGGGCACGAGATAGGCGCGCGACAACTCGCCGCAATAGATGGCGAGGGCGTCTATCTCCGACTCGTCGTAGGCGCTCGTCACATAACCCCGTGTGGGTGAGTGATATGAGGAGCGCAGCCGCACATGAATGACATCGCCCTTCAGCTGCCCCCATTTGCACTGGACGCGAAATAGCTTCCCCCCAATGCCCAAGACCAAGTCATAGGGCTCCTGCTCAGTTAGAGGCTTTAGGACTGCCAGTCCCAAGCGTGCAGATTCGGTGGCGATGCCTAGCTCGGCCACGTTCCCTTTTACTTGAGCATGCACGAACACATGTTCGTGCATCTTTTTGTCTACGTCAAGTCGTCCTAGAAGAGCGAGCGCTCAGGCGGCCTGCTGGTCCGGGCCCTGCTCCTCGTCGAGATCGAGGATCAGGTTGTCGGGGCCGGTGTGGCGGACCCGGAAGTCGAGCTGGGAGAGCTCCTCGAGCTCGCGGAGCAGGTCGGTCGGCTGGTCGAGGCGCATCGAGAG
>Ga0105247_10000204_pt1 | contig 58153 bp, 61 predicted proteins | sample KBSS24metaG_FD_81519 | JGI IMG/M metagenome (GOLD analysis project Ga0105247, IMG submission 81519) | Switchgrass rhizosphere microbial communities from Kellogg Biological Station, Michigan, USA - KBS S2-4 metaG | ecosystem: Host-associated > Plants > Roots > Rhizosphere > Soil | place... | reverse complement strand
CGGAGACCCTGATCGACTCGTCGCCGAGGATCTTGCGGGTCTCGTTGATCAGCTTGCGCTCCTCGTCGGTGTGGTCGTCGCCGGCGGCGAAGCTGCCTGCCTGGGCGAGGGCGTTGAAGGCGATCTGGTGCGGATAGATGCGCGCCTCGGCGGGCTCGCCGTCGAGCACCGCGCGGGCCTGCTCGCGGAGCTCGTCGATCGCCGCCTTGCCGGTCCCGGAGACTGCCTGGTAGGTGGAGATGACCAGGCGCTCGATCCCGGCCGCGTCGAAGAGCGGCTTCAGGGCGACGACCATCTGCATCGTCGAGCAGTTCGGGTTGGCGACGATGCCGCGGTGGTCGGCGAGGGCCTCCGGGTTGACCTCGGCGACGACCAGCGGCACTTCGTCGTCCATGCGCCAGTAGCTGGTGTTGTCGACGACGACCGCCCCGGCCTCGACGAGGCGCGGCGTCCACTCGGCGCTGATCTTGCCGCCGGCCGAGGAGAGGACGATGTCGAGGCCCTGGATCGAGTCCTCGTCGAGGGCCCGGCAGCTGACGCTGCCGCCGTTCCAGGCCAGCTCCTTGCCGACTGAGCGCTCCGAGGCGAGCGGCACCAGCTCGGCGACGGGAAAGTCACGCGCCGCCAGCAGCTCGCGGATCGTCGTCCCGACCAGACCGGTCGCGCCCAGCACCCCGACTCTGTATCCGTCGCTCGCCATCGGCCGAGTATGACGCGCCGCTTAGCCGGCGACCGTGGGCCGGTGCTCGGGGCCGGTCGGGTCCTCGGGCCGGACCGCCTCGTCGCCGAGCTCGAAGGTGCTGTGCAGGACGCGGACGGCGTCGGCGACGCGGTCGGCGGGAATGACGCAGGAGATCTTGATCGGCGAGGTGGAGATCATCTCGATGTTGATCCGCTCCTCGCCGAGGACCTCGAAGACCTTGGCGGCGACGCCGGGGTGCGAGCGCATCCCGGCGCCGACGATCGAGACCTTGCCGATCTGCTCGTCGGTGCGGACCTCGAGCGAGACGTCGCCGAGGCCGGCGATCGCGTCTTTGGCGGTCGGCAGGTCGTCGCGATCGACGGTGAAGGAGAGGTCGGCCAGCTGATCGCCGCCGATCGGCTCGTTCTGGATGATCACGTCGACGTTGACGTTGGCCTCGGCGAGGGCGGTGAAGATGCGGCCGGCGACGCCCGGCTCGTCGCGGACGCCGTGCAGCGTCACGCGGGCCTCCGCGTTGGAGTGGGTGACGGCGGTTACGAAAGGTTGCTCCACGGTCTCGTCCTCAGCTACGACGAGGGTACCGGGGCCGTCCTCGAAGCTGCTGCGGCAGTGGATGCGGACGCCGTGGTTGCGGGCGTACTCGACCGAGCGCAGCTGCAGGACGCCGGCCCCGGAGGCCGACATCTCCAGCATCTCCTCGAAGGAGACGCGGCCCAGCTTGCGGGCCTCGGGGACGATCCGCGGGTCGGCGCTGAAGACGCCGGCGACGTCGGTGTAGATCTCGCAGACCTCGGCGTCGAGGGCGGCGGCGAGCGCCACCGCGGTGGTGTCGGAGCCACCGCGGCCGAGCGTGGTGACGTCGCGGCTCTCGGTCGAGACCCCCTGGAAGCCGGCGACGAGGACGATCCGGTCCTCCTCCAGCGCCTGGCTGATCCGGTCGGCGCGGACGTCGACGATGCGGGCCTTGGTGTGGAAGGAGTCGGTGACGATCCCGGCCTGGGACCCGGTCAGCGAGATCGCCTCGTGGCCCATGTCATGGATCGCCATCGCGCAGAGCGCGCAGGAGATCCGCTCGCCGGTCGAGAGCAGCATGTCCATCTCGCGGGCGACCGGGCGGTCGGATATCTCCAGCGCCTGGGCGACCAGTTCGTCGGTCGTCTTGCCGCGCGCGGAGAGCACGGCGACGACTCGTTTGCCGGCCTCGCGGGCGGCGACGATGCGACCGGCGGCGCGCTTGATCTGCTCGGCGCCAGCGACCGAGGTGCCGCCGAACTTCATCACGACGATGTCGGAGGCCTGCTGGCTGATGTCCGCGCTCGCTTCGCTCACGAAGGGCTGAGGATAAAGGGGGCGCTAAAGCAACGCCCCGGGACGCCGATAACCCCGCCCATGGAGCCGATCACGGCCAGTTTCCCGCCCCGCAGCCCCGCCGCCGGGGCCTCGCCCCAGGCACAGCGGCTGCTGGTCGCCAGCCGCATTGCCACCAACCTCGCCACCGCGACCAGCGCCGAGGACGTCGCCGACCTCGCGGTGCGGCTGCTGCACGAGTCCTTCGACTACTACCTGGCGGTGGTGCAGCGGCTCGACCCCGACGGGATGCTGCGGGTCGTCGGCGCCGCCGGGCCGCTGGCAGAGGAGGTCGACGGCTTCCTGGCCCTCGAGCAGCCGGTCGAGGTCGGCGTCAACGGCCGCGTCGCCCGCGACGGCGAGCCGGTGATGGTCAACGACACCCGGCTCGACTCCGATTACCTGACCCGCAACCCCCGCACCGACCCCGGTTCGGAGCTGTCGCTGCCGATCTCCGTGGCCGGCTCGATCTGGGGCGTGATGAACCTCGAGCAGGTCGAGCCGGGTGCCTTCGCCGAGGACGATCTGCTGCTCGCCCACGTCGTCGCCAATCAGGTCGGCGCGGCGCTGCATCGTTGCCAGCTGGTCAATCAGCTCGAGGGCGCCTTCCTGACCACTGTCGGCGTACTCGCCGACGCGGTCGAGCTGCAGGACGCCTACACCGCCGACCACGCCAACGAGGTCGCCGAGCTGGCGGTCCGGGTCGGCGAGCGGCTCGGGATCGGCGGTGACGAGCTGGAGCGGCTGCGCTACGGGGCGCTGCTCCACGACGTCGGCAAGATCGGCGTGCCCGGTGAGATCCTCCGCAAGCCCGGCCCGCTGACCGATGCCGAGCGGGCGCGGATGGACGAGCACACGGCGATCGGCGCCCGGATGCTGGAGCGGATCCCCTTCCTGGCCCCGGTGGCGCCGCTGGTCCGCTCCGCCCACGAGCGCTACGACGGCGGCGGCTACCCGGACGGCCTCGCCGGCGCCGAGATCCCGCCCGGGGCGATGGTGATCGCCACCTGCGACGCCTACCACGCGATGACCTCGGATCGCAGCTACCGCCGCTCGATCGGCCGCGACGGGGCGATCGCCGAGCTGGAGGCCCACGCCGGCACCCAGTTCGACCCGCTCGTCGTCGCCGCCCTGGTGGCGGAGCTGTCCTGAGCTACTCCGGGCCGCCGAGGCTCCCGAGCATCGCCTGTTCGGCCATCCGCACCAGGCCGAGACCGCTGTGGGGACGCATGTCGCTGCTGCGCACCCGCACGTGGGAGCCGTGCGGCCCGACCACCTCGACGATCGTGCAGACGTCGCCGATTTCGCAGTCGTCGCCGTAGTCCCCTTCGATCGCCTCCATCTGCTCGGCCACCACGCGGCCGATCTTGCTCTGGTCCAGCGCCATCTCCCGTCCCTTCTTCGAGGTTCTCCGCTGCGCTGACCATAAGCGATCCACCCCGCCAGCCCGGTGACTTGCCGTCTGTGACCGGTATCACTTTCAGATATATCGGTCCGATATATGTTGCGAGGAGATGGACGAGCTCAGCCCCACCGCCTACGTGATCCTCGGCATGGTCAGCAAGGAGCCCCGCTCGGGCTACGAGATCAAGGCAGCGGTCGACCACACCACCCGGTTCTTCTGGGCGGCCAGCTACGGGCAGATTTACCCCGAGCTGAAGCGCCTCTCCGAGACAGGGCTGCTCAGCGGGGTCGACTCGCCGACGGGCGGTCGCAAACGGACGGTCTACGAGATCACCGCCGACGGCGAAGCGGAGCTGAAGGCCTGGCTGCGGCGGCCGCCGAGCACCTATGAGATGCGCGACGAAGGGCTGCTGAAACTCTTCTTCGCCGGCGTCCTGCCCCGCGAGGAGGCGGTCGAGATCCTCCGCGAGATGAAGGAGTACCGGCGCCGCGTCAACGCCGAGCTGAGGGCGATGGAGCCGGACAAGGCAGCCTCGCGGAGCGACGACCCCATGCCCCTGATGGTGCTGCGGGGCGGCATCGAGTTCACCCAATGGTTCGCCGATTGGTGCGAGCGGATGGAGGCGGAGATCCTCCAGGCACCCGCGCCCGAGAGAAGGAGCAGCTGATGTTCGACTCCCTGGCCCGACTAGCCGACGGCAAGGCCCGCCGCATCGGCATCTTCGCGATCCTCTTCTTCGTCCTCGCCGGCGCCCTCGGCGGCTCGGTGGCGAGCCGCCTCGACCCCTACGGCGCCGACGACCCGGCGACCGAGACCGTGAAGGCGCGCGAACGCCTCGAGGATGCCGGGCTGCGAGCGCCGGCGGTGATCGCCGTCGTCGACGGCGCGGTCGGCAAGCCGGCGACGCGGGCCCGGGTTGAGTCGCTGGAGCGCGAAGTGCGGGCCCGGCCCGACGTCAAGTCGGTGACCGGCTATTACGAGACCCACTCCCCCACCTTCGTCGCCAAGGACCGCCGCTCGAGTTACTTCGCGGTCACCCTGAAGCCGACCGACGACAAGCAGGTGCAGGAAGTCGGCGGCGAAATCGCCGACCAACTCTCCGGCCAGCCCGGGGTCACCGTCGGCGGCTTCGCGGTCGCCCAGGAGCAGGTCAACAAACAGGTCGAGAAAGACCTGCGCACAGCAGAGATGCTCGCCTTCCCGCTGCTCTTCCTGCTCTCGCTGCTCTTCTTCCGCAGCCTCGTCGCGGCGCTGCTGCCGCTGATGATCGGCGGCCTGGCGATCGTCGGCACCTTCCTGATCCTCCGCCTCGCCTCCGAATTCGGCTCGATCTCGATCTTCGCGCTCAACCTGACCACCGCGCTCGGGCTCGGCCTGGCGATCGACTACAGCCTCTTCATCGTCTCCCGCTACCGCGAGGAGATAGCCAAGGACGGGCCGGGGCTGGCGGCGATGCGGCGGGTGCTCGCCACCTCGGGTCGGACTGTCTTCTTCTCCTCGCTGACGGTCTCGGCCGCGCTTGCCTCGCTGCTCGTCTTCCCGCAGCGATTCCTCTACTCGATGGGCCTAGGTGGCGCCCTGGTGGCGCTGTTCGCGGCGCTGATCTCGCTGACCGTGCTGCCGGCGGTGCTGACCATGCTGGGCACCCGCGTCAACGCCGGGGCGCCGAAGTTCCTGCAGAGCCGCGCCACAGCGGATGCCAAGCCCGACGAGAGCGGCTTCTGGTACCGCCTCTCCCGGTTCGTGATGCGGCGTCCGCTGCCGGTGGCGACGCTCTCGGCGCTGCTCCTGATCGTGCTCGGGATCCCCTTCTTCTCGATCAAGTTCAACACCGTCGACCCGACCGTGCTGCCGGAGTCGGCCAGCGCCCGTCAGACCTATGACACGGTCAGCACCCAGTTTCCGCCCTACCACGACACGCCGATCTGGATCGACTTCGAAGGCGGCACGCCGCGGCAGGCGGCGGCGATGGCGGCGCGGGTCGCGCGCGTCCCGGGGGTCGCCGAAGCGACGCCACAGCCGCTACGGGGTGGCGTCACCGCGATCCAGGCGGTTTCCACCCACCCCTTCGCATCCGACGCCAGCCAGGAGACCGTCAAGGCCATCCGGGCGCTGCCTGCCCCGCCGGGGACGACCGGACTGGTCGGCGGTGCCAGCGCCGACTTCATCGACTTCCAGTCCAGCCTCACCAGCCACCTGCCGATCGCGCTGGCGATCGTGATCGTGGCGACGCTGGTGATCCTCTTCCTGATGACCGGCTCGGTGATCCTGCCGATCAAGTCGCTGATCATGAACTTCCTCAACCTCAGCGCCGTCTTCGGCCTGCTGGTGCTGATCTTCCAGGACGGCAGGCTGGAAGGGTTCCTCGACTACTCCAGCCCGGGGGCGATCGAGCAGACGATGCCGATCCTGCTCTTCGCCGTCGCCTTCGGGCTCTCCACCGACTACGCCGTCTTCCTGCTCTCGCGGATCAAGGAGGCGCGCGACAACGGCGCCTCGGACTCCGAGAGCGTCGCGATCGGGCTCGAGCGGACCGGCCGGATCGTCACCGCGGCGGCGTTACTGTTCGCGGTCGCGATGGGCGCCTTCGCCACCTCACAGATCATCTTCATCAAGGAGAACGGGGTCGGCACGGCGCTGGCCGTCCTGATCGACGCCAGCATCATCCGCGCCCTCCTCGTCCCCTCGCTGATGGAGCTGCTCGGCAAGTGGAACTGGTGGGCGCCGGCGCCGCTGCGAAGGCTCCACGAACGGATCGGGATCAGCGAGGGCGGCAGCCACGGCCGTGAGCCGGAGCCGGAGGGCGCGTGAGCGACAGCGCCGCTGCCGTCTCGCTGCCGGGCTTCGACGCCGACACCGCGGTCGAGCCGCTCGGCGAGGGGCGCTTCGGCGCCGAGATGAGCGAACGCTGGTGGGTCGGCCGCGGGCCCAACGGCGGCTACGTCGCCGCGGTGGTGCTGCGGGCGATCCTCGCCGCCACCGGCGCCGCGCGGCCACCGCGCTCGCTGACCGTGCAGTACCCGCGGGCTCCCAAGGCCGGTCCGGTCGAGGTGGCGGTCGCGATCGAGCGCGAAGGGAGCCGGGCGACCTTCGTCTCCGCCCGCCTGGAGCAGGGTGGCGAGGTGCAGGCGACGGCGCTGGCGGTGCTCTCCGAGGACTGGGACGCCGAGGGCTTCGTCGAGGTGGAGATGCCCGAGGCGGGCGAGCCGGGCGAGATGCACGCGATCGAACCGAGCGACCGGCCGGGGGCGCCGCGGATGCTGCAGAACTACCTGGTCCGCCCCGCCATCGGCGAGCCCGCCTTCTCCGGCGGCCCGGCCCGCAACGGCACCTGGATCCGCACCCGCGAGCCGCACCTGCTCGACGCGCCGCTTGCAGCCGCCCTCCTCGACACCTGGTTTCCCGCCCCGTTCGTGCGGGTCGACAGCCCCAGACCCGCCCCGACCATCGACTACACCGTCCACTTCCGCTCGCCGCTGCCGCCGGCGGGCGCGACGCCGGAGGACGCCTACCTGGTCGCCTTCCGCTCCGGCCTCGCCCGCCACGGCTTCTTCGAGGAAGACGGCGAGCTGTGGAGCGCCGACGGCGTCCTGCTGGCGCAGTCCCGGCAGCTGGCGCTGCTGCTCGACCCGGCCTGAGGCCGCGGCACGACTGCCGATTCCTCTTCTTCGCCAGCGTTGAAGATTTCGCTTTCGAAGGCGGTCAGGGCCGGGTTGGCGGCATAGCCGAGCGGTTCCAGCTCGAGCAGTTCCTCGATGCTGAGCAGCAGCGAGAAGTGGTTGTAGTAGCCGCTTTCGCTGACCGTGCCGGGTTTGACGAAGGGCGAGAGCAGCAGCAGGCCGACGTGGCCGCCCCCACCGCTCGTTTTGACCGGGCCGGTCGGTGCTTCCGCCGGCGCTTCCGGCTTCGGGAGGTTGGGGTATTCCGGGGTCGCGCAGCAGGAGCTGGCATCGGCTTTTTCACCGCCCTGCGGCGCCTGCGCGAAGGTGATCGCGATCAGGCCGCCGTCTTCTTTGTAGGCGGTCGATTCGGTGATCTTCGACAACAGCCCTTCCAGGAAGGTCTGGGCGCCGGCCAGGCCCGCGGGCTGTTCCGGCGCGCAGGCAGCTTCGGCGCCGTCGTGGCAGGCGTTGGGGACGATGTAGGAGAGGGTCGGCGTCTTTTTGACGTCTTTGAGGTCCGCTTCGAGCTGGTCGAGGCCGACGTCGCGTTCGGCGCATTCGGGACCTTCGGTGATCGCCGCGAAGTAGGCGAAGGGATTGCGCCAGGTCTGCCGGCAGCTGGCCGGTTCCCCCGCCGCGGCACCGTTGGGTTCTTCCTCGACGTAGCCCTTCCAGGTCAGTTTCTTTTCGAGCAGCTGCGCCGGCAGGGTCGGCGTTTCCTTGGGGTAGATGCAGCCCTGGCCTTCGACCTGTTCTTCGGCGCTGAGCGTGCCAGGGAGGATCGGTGCGTATTCGGGGCAGTTGGTCGCCGTCTGCGGCGTCGGTCCCTGCCCGCTCAGCAGTGCGATCTCGTTGGCGAGAGCACCCTGGGTGACCGCGTAGTAGTTGCTGAGCAGCTCTCCCTGTTCGGGGAGTTTCTTGGCGAAGTATTCGGAGGTCGAGGCTTTGCCGAAGCTGTCTTCGTAGCCCACCTCGCCGAGCACGACCAGGAAGACGTGTTTGATTTCCGGCAACGTTTCTTCGCTTTCGAGTTCCGGCGGCAGTTCGAGCGGCGGCGGCGCTTCCGGTTCCGGTTCGACTTCCGGGACTTCGGCCGGGACTTCCGGAACGGTGGCGGCGATCGCGGGCAGGCCTGGCGAGGTAGTTTCGGCGACTTCGACCGGCTCTTCCTCTTCGGGGGGCGGGGTCTTTTCGCCGCCGCCGTTGAACATCAGGACGATCGGCGCGAAGCCGGCGCTGGAGGCGATCGGGCTGGTCACCGAGCCGATGATCACCCCGGCGGCGAGCAGCGCCATCACCGCGACCGCGGCGATCTGCGGCGAGGGCATGAAGCTCCAGAAGCCGTCGTCCTCCTCGTCGGCTGCCGCCGCGGCGGCCGTGGCCGGCGGCACCGCGGCGACCCTCGCCGTGGAGCCGTGGGGACGACCGCGCTCCTTCAGCTTCGCGACCCGCTCGCCGACGACGGCCGGCAGCGGCCCCCGCCGGGCCCCGCACTCGATGCAGTAACGCTGACCTGGCGCGAGGCGGGTACCGCACTCGTCGCAGCGCTCGGCGCCGCGGACCCCCTCGTCATCGCTCGGGTTCGGGCCAGTCACGCTTGCTTCGATTCTGGCCGGGTGCGGTGAGCTATTTGTGACCGGGATGTGAACGGTGTGTCACAGCGCTTTCACAACTCTTCAACACGTGCGCAGGGCGGCACCCGGACAATCGGCCCCTGCCACCGATGGACTCGACCGACGTCTCGATCCCAGCCGCCTCCTCGGGCGCCCCGCCCGAGCCTGGTGGCCCCCATCCGCCTGCGGCCGGTGGGCCGGCGCCCTTCCCTCCCAGCCCGCCCACCGGCCAACAGGCGCCGACGGCGCCGATCCAGTCGGCGGCGACCGGCAGCGGCGACAACTGCGCCAACTGCGGCGCCCAGCTTGCCGGCGACCAGCGCTACTGCCTGCAGTGCGGCCAGCGCCGCGGTGACCCGCGTCTTCCCTTCATGGACGCCGTCGTGCTGATGGACGCCGTTCAGCGAACGCAGCACCCACCTCCGCCGCCGCCGCCAGCCAAGAAGAAGCGTGGCGGCATCTCTCCCAACGCGGCCCTGATCACCGGTGTCGGCGTCCTCCTGCTGGCGCTCGGCCTCGGCGTCCTGATCGGCAAGTCCGGTAACAGCGGCACCACCGCCAGCACCCCCCAGACGCCGCAGGTGATCACCGTCGAAGGCGGGGGTGGTGGCGGAGAAGAAGCAAGTGCCAGTGCCGCGAGCGGCAGTTCGACCACCGGCAGCAGCAAAGCGCCGAAGTCGAAGCAGGAAAAGGCTGCCAAAGCCAAGGAAGCCGAAAGTCAGGCCGGTGCCGAATCGGTGCTGAAACCGGAAGGCGACGTGAAGCTGCCGCCGGCCAAAGTCCAGCCGGGCGGCAAGTGCGAATCCGGCACGGCCGGCTGCGAAGGCGGCGAATTCACGGGGGAATTCTTCGGCGAATGATCTCCAAGCCCAAACTTCCGAAGCGCCGTAGGAGCGCCAAGTCCGGCCCGAGCCAGGCCGCGGCCGCGCCCGCGGCCGCACCGAGCGCGGCGACGCCGAGCCCGGCCGTCGGGCAGGAGCTGATGGTCGACCTGCAGCGGCGGCGCGACCAGCTGATCGCCCGCGTCGCCGAGCTGCAGTGGGATCTCGGCGGGCTCGCCTACGAGATGGCGGTTCGCAACCAGATGAAGGTCGAGCTGCTGGTCAAGCGCGCCGTCGCCCTCCAGGACGCCGACGCCGAGCTGGCCGAGGTGGAACGGATCGTCCGCACCGAGGAGACCGGCACCGCCGGGGCGTGCTCGCGCTGCGGTGCTCCCCACTCCAGCGGCGCCACCTACTGCTGGCAATGCGGTCAGTCGCTCCTGGAGCAGGTCTCCAGCGACGCGATCCTGCGCCGCTGACCTAGCATCTATTTGACCACCGGCTCCCCGCGAGGTCCAGGCGTTCTCAGGCTGGAGACGAGAAGGCGCACCATGCCCGGCAGCGAAATGGTCGCGACTATCGCCGAGCCACGATAGGCCATCGGGTATCCACTCAACGTACCGATCGACGCCAGGCAGATCACGGCCAGCGCACCGACTATCGCCATCACGATCAAGACGTTCTCCCGCCGCGACTCATCTCGTCGGCTTGTCTCGCTCTCCTTCAAACCTTGCTCCAGCCAGGCCTGGCGCTCACTCACCTCCTGCTCCAGTCGGATCTCCCTTTCCCGGCGGCGCTGCGCCTGGTCCTCCAGGTCAGCCTTTCGCTGCTCCTCCTCCAGCCCCTGACCCGCGACCGCCCGGGCCTCCTCGGCCTTGCGCCGCTCGGTCCGGTCCTCGACCTCGGCCCGGCGCCTGGCCCGCAGGTCCTCGGCCTCCAGATCGGTCCGACGCTTGATGTCCTCGGTGGCCGCATGCGCCAAGTCTGCGGCGCCGCGAAAGGCGTGCAGCCAGGACCGACGGACAGTCACCCACGACTTGCGACTGGCCGGATCGAGTTGCCCCGGGTCGGTGGCGCCGGGGAAGAGGACTTCGCCGACGGCATCGAGTGCATCGGCAGCCTCGCCTTCGAGGCCGCTGTGGCGAGACATGCCGACCCGTCGTTCGTCCGTCCCCTGCTTGCGGCGCTTCCCTTTGGTCGACCGTGCGGTCATCGGGACAACCGAGCGAGACTGTGGAGGCGATCTCTGGCTGCGCCGAGATTCGCCTAGCGGTCCCTCATGGTTAGGTCACCGCAGTCCGCTCGCCACTGAAGACTCTGCAAATCGCCTTGACTCATCGTTCCGGCTCCTGGGAGTCGATTTATTCGGGCGGCACCCCTGCCAAGGACGCCGATGCCCTCCCGGCCTTCTGGCGCCTTCTCTCCTCATGCGAACTGTCCAGACAACTCGCAGCACGAGTCTATGAGTACGACTTGATACCCGTCAAGGATCTTGATCGTTTCCCAATCAACGACTAGCCGAAGCGCCCGGTCACGTAGTCGCGCGTGCGCGGGTCGGCCGGGTTGGTGAACATCGTCGCCGTGTCGGTGAATTCGACCAGCGTGCCGGACGGTTCGTGGGCGCTCGAGTCGAGGCTGAAGAAGGCGGTCTGGTCGGCGACGCGGGCGGCCTGCTGCATGTTGTGGGTGACGATCACGATCGTGAAGCGGCCTTTGAGGGTGTGCATCAGCTCCTCGATCGAGGCGGTGGCGATCGGGTCGAGCGCCGAGGCCGGCTCGTCGAGCAGCAGCACGTCGGGTTCGATCGCGATCGCGCGGGCGATGCAGAGCCGCTGCTGCTGGCCGCCGGAGAGGCCTAGGGCGCTGTCCTTGAGCCGGTCTTTGACCTCGTCCCAGAGCGCCGCCCCGCGCAGCGCCTGCTCAACCCGCTCGTCGAGGTCGTGCTTGAGGCCGAGGTTGCGCGGCGCCCAGGCGATGTTGTCGTAGATCGACTTCGGGAACGGGTTCGGTTTCTGGAAGACCATCCCGATCCGCCGCCGCACCTCGACCTGGTCGACGTTGCTCGCGTACATGTCGTGGCCGTGGTAGAGGATCTGCCCCTCGATCCGGAAGTTCGGCACCGAGTCGTTCATGCGGTTGAGGCTGCGCAGGAAGGTCGTCTTGCCGCAGCCCGAGGGACCGATCAGGGCGGTGATCTCGCTGCGCGGGATCCGCAAGGAGACGCCGGCGAGCGCCTTTTTCCTGCCGTAGAAGATCGAGATGTCCTTGGCCTCGAAGACCGCCTCGACGCCGATGTGGCGGTGCGGGGACGCGCCCGGAGGCGCGCCCTGGTCCTGGATGCGGAGACGGGGCGCCGGCGTCGGGGCCAGCCGCTGCTCGAAGCTGTCGAGCGAATCGAGGGTGCTGCTCATCGGGACGTCCTTTCGCGGTTGCGGGAGAGCAGGGCACGAGCGCCGAGGCTGGCGAAGAGGATCACCGCGATCAGCACCAGCGAGGCTCCCCAGGCACGGGTGAATCCGGTCGGGTTGCCTTCTTCGGAGAGGAAGAAAATCGTCACCGGGATGTTGGGCAGTGCTTCGAAGGGGTTGAGACCGACCTTGGTCGCGTCGAAGACCGAGGAGGCGAAGATCAGCGGCGCCGTCTCGCCGGCGGCCCGGGCGACGGCCAGCACCGTGGCGGTGACGATGCCGCCGAGGGCGCTGGGCAGGATCACCCCGATGACGCTGCGCCAGCGGCTGACGCCGAGGGCGTCGGACGCTTCGCGCAGGTTGCCGGGCACCAGCAGCAGCACCTCGAGGCTGCCGCGGGCGATCAGCGGCAGCTGAATCACCGCCAGCGCCACCGAGGCTGCGAAGGCCATCTGTTTTTCGAGCGGCTTGATCAGCAGCCCGAAGATGAACAGGCCGATGATGATCGAGGGCAGGCCGTTGGTCAGGTCGAGCGTCGCTTTCATGAACCGGGTCGCCCGAGGGCCGGCGAACTCGGTCAGGTAGATGGCGATGAGGACGCCGACCGGCGTCGCGATCGCGGTGGCGATGGCGACGATCACGGCGGTGCCGATCAGCGCCGGCCCGATCCCGGTCGGTTCGCCGGTGGTGAGGAATTCCCAGCTCAGCGCGCCGGCCCCGCGGGCCGCCACCGTGTAGATGAGGATCGCCAGCACGGCGATCGCCAGCACGGCGGCGCCGGTCGCCCCCGCCTCGGTGAAGCGGCTGACGAACTGGCGCCGACGCAGGTTGCCCGACGCACTCAGCGGCGTGGTCGGGTCGAAGCCGGCGGCACCGATCTCCGCCATCGTCACTTCACCCCCTGAGCGTAGGCGAAGCGCCGGCCGATCCGCTGCGCCAGGAGGTTGGAGAGCAGGCCGATCACCAGCAGGATCAGGCCGCAGTAGAAGAGCGATGCCTGGTGCAGTTCGGTGATCGCGCCGGGGAACTGGTTGGCGATCCGCCCGGCCAGGGTGTCGCCGGTTTCGAACAACGAGGCCTTGATTTCCGAGCCGGCGCCGATCACCTGGGTGACCGCGATCGCCTCGCCGAGGGCGCGGCCGAGGCCGAGCAGGGAGGCCGCTATCACGCCGGAACCGGTCGAGGGCAGGACGACGCCGCGGACGACCTCCCAGCGGGTGGCCCCCAGGGCGCTGGCGCCGTCCTGAAGCTCGCGCGGGACGGCGAGGAAGAGATCGCGCGAGATCGAGGCGATGATCGGCACGATCATGATCGTCAAGATCAGGCTGGCGGTGAAGACACTGGCCCCGGTCGTCTGCGGCTCGCCGAAGATCGGCAGGAAGCCAAGGGTGTCGTGCAGGAAGGGCTCGATCCGTTCGTGCACGAAGGGGGCGAGGATGAGGATCCCCCAGAAGCCGAGGATGACGCTGGGGATCGCCGCCAGCATCTCGACTAACGGCGAGACGATGCCGCGCACCCCCTTCGGCGCGAGCTCGCTCAGATAGAGGCCGATCGCGATCGCGATCGGCGCCCCCAGCAGCAGCGCGAAGAAGGAGCTGAAGGCGGTGCCGAAGATCAGCGAGCCGGCACCGAATTCGCCGAAGTTCGGCTGCCAGGTGGTGCTGGTCAGGAAGCCGAGGCCGAACTTGGAGATCGCCGGGCTGGCCCCGTTCACCGATTCGTAGGCGACGAGCAGGAGGGTGACCACGGCGAGCAGGCAGGCGAACGCGCAGATCCCGTAGAGCAGCCCGTCGCCAATGCGATCGATCCGGCGCAGCCGCTCAGCCGAGCGGTTGCGCCGAGGCGGCCTGACATCGGAAGCCGAGGCCGGTTCGAGCATCGCTCCACTCATCGCGAAGCGAGGCTAGACCACGATTCTCCTATTCACATCCTAGTAACACTGTTACAACTTTTTAACACTGTTCTTTCACGAGATTGAAACATGTGTGTGATCTCTCGCTTCGATGCTATGGCCCGCCCGGGCTGCACCCACGCGCCCGCCAGTAGATCGAAACGAGTCGAAAGGAATCCTCTTGAAGAGCATTAGGCTGCTTGGGGTAGCCATAGCAAGCGTCTTGGTTCTGGTGGTTGGAACTGCCAGCGCCTCCGCTGCAGGGCTGACCGGAGCCGGGTCGACCCTGGTCGCGCCACTTATGGCGAACTGGATCAACGGCTTCGAAATCAAAGAAGGCATCCCGGTCAAATACGGGGCCGTCGGCTCCGGCGCCGGGATCTCACAAATCACCGCCCGCACCGTCGACTTCGGGGCCTCCGACGCGCCGCTGACGCCGGAACAGGCCTCCGCCTGCAACGGCTGCGTCCAGGTCCCCTGGGCCCTCTCGGCCACGGGCGTCGGCTTCAACATCCCCGGCGTCAAGAAACTGAACCTGAGCGGCAAGATCCTCGCCGGCATCTACTTCGGGACCATCACCAAGTGGAACGACGCGAAGATCAAGAAGATCAACCCGGGCGTGAAGCTGCCTGGCCTGACGATCACCCCGGTCTTCCGCAGCGACGGATCCGGTGACACCTACACGTTCACCAACTACCTCTCGAAGATCAGCCCCGCCTGGAAGAACGAAGTCGGCTACGCGACCTCGGTCGGGTTCAAAGCCGGCGTCGGCGCCAAAGGCAACGCGGGCGTCACCTCGACGGTGGTCAAAACCCAGGGGGCGATCGGCTACATCTCCGCCTCGTACCTGATCGCCGCCGGCCTTGGCGCCGCCGCGGTCGAAAACAAGGCCGGCAACTTCGAGCTGCCGAACCTGAAAAACATCGAATCGGCGGCCTCGACGGTGAAGAGCGTGCCGGCGAGCAACGAAATCAGCATCACCAACCCGCCGAAGAGCGCCTCGACCGCGTACCCGATCTCCACCTTCACCTACGCGATCGTGCCTCACAACGCAGGCCAGAAGGGCTTCCTGCAGCAGTTCCTCACCTACGCGATCACCAAGGGTCAGGCCTACGGGGCCGCCCTCGACTTCGCACCGCTGCCGAAGGTCGTCCTCAGCGCCGCCCAGAAGGCGATCAGCTCGCTGTAAGGAGTTTCGTCGCGCGTCGCTCAGGCAAACGCCTGGGCGGCGCGGCGGCGGAGATCGGCGTTGAGCATGCCGGTCACCTCGCTGGGCTTCTCGCCGGCGGCGGGGACGGCGGCGCCGATCAGACCGGCGGCGCGGAAGCCGTAGAGCGGCGCGACGAAGCCGAGCTCGCGGATCTTGCGGACCAGCCGCACCGCGTCCTGGGTCTCGGCGCCGGGGCCGCAGAGAACGATCGCGGTCGGGTCGAGAGCGCCGAGGGCGCGCTCGAGGCGCTCGTCGCCAAGCTCGTTGGAGAGCACCAGCACCCGGAAGCCCGCCCGGCGCAGGGCGAGGTCGAGTGCCTGCATGTGGACCTCCTCGGCGTCCTGGCCGTGGCTCGAGTCGAGCAGCAGGATCCCGGCCGGCCGCGAGGCCGCCGAGGCGAGGCGGCGGGCGCCGTGCAGCCAGCCGGTCGCCCAGCGGGCGGCGAACTCGAGCTCGGCCTCACGCTCGGGGTCGGCGGCAAGCTCGTCGATCGCCGGCAGCAGCAGCTCCTCGACCGTGCGCTCGAGCGGGCGCAGCGCCAGGCTTTCCTCGACCGCGCGATCGGCGGCCGGCTCGTCGAAGCTCTCGAAGGCGGCCAGCAGAGTGCCGTCGCTGGCCGGCGCGGATTGGCGCTGCCGGGTCAGCTCGATCGCCGAGCTGATGTTGCCCGTCTCGGCGAGAGCGTCGCGCAGCGTCTGCAGCTCGACCAGCTCGTAGTTGCGATGGTTGCCGACGGTGCGCTTCGGCACCGGGAAGCCGTAGCGGCGCTCCCAGCTGCGCAGCGTGTTCGGGCTCACGCCCAGAACTTCAGCGGCGGCATTGGTGCGAATTCCGGGCATCTGCGGGGCATTCTGGCAGCGCCCGCGCGGGTTTACACCGGTTATGGACAGATTTACGGAATCTGTCAGCGATCTTGCACAAGCTCGAGCTCGCCGACGCCCACCGGCTGGCCCAGCGCCCGTGCCCGCCACATCGCCGCGTCGGCCTTTTGCAGAAGCCGCTCGGAGTCGGTGCCGTGGTCCGGACAGGCGACGACGCCGGCCGCGATGGTGATCCGCAGGCCGCCGGCCTGCTCGAGCTCGTCGAGCAGGCGCAGCAGCCGCTCGGCCATCTGCACCCCTTCGACGGTCCCGAGGTTCGGGGCCAGCACGCAGATCGCGTCCTCCTCAAGGCGAAAGGCTTCGTCGACGATGCGGATGCTCTCCCGCAGGGCCGCCCCGACGATTGCCAGCACCGTCTCCTGACCGCCGCTCTCGCCGCCTTCGCGCGCGTCCGGCCCGGAGGCGTCGAAGACGGCGAGCGCGAAGGGGTGCCCGTAACGGGTGTAGGTCTCGAGCAGCTGGTCGAGGCGGCGGCGCATGTGGCCCGGCTGGTAGAGGCTGGCCAGCTCTTCTGGGGCGCGCGGCGGCGGGGGCGTCGCAGCGTCGACCGCGGTCGCGGCCACCGAGCCGAACTGGCGGGCGAGCCGCTGTGCGGCCTCCGCGAACTGGTCGGTCTCATCGCCATGGATCTCGGTCCGCAGCTTCGCCAGCAGCGATGCCTGCAGCGCCGAGACTTCGCGGGCGATGCGGCCGCCGGCACCGTCGCGGGGTGCGTCTGTCGGTGCTCCCGTGCTCACCCGGGTGACCTTGGCGGACGGGGCGGACGCTTACCATCCCGAAAAGTCGCTATTTGCGATGGGATACCCGTCCAGGACGAATATCCAGGGAATTCTGCGTTGGTAGGGCGAAGACCCCTCAGCCGAGGCTGCGGCGGCCGGCCAGGGCCTTGCCGAGAGTCACCTCGTCGGCGTGCTCGAGGTCCGCACCGACCGGCAGGCCGCTGGCGAGGCGGGTCACCGTTACCTGGCCGCGCAGCTGCTCGGCGATGTGGAGGGCGGTCGCCTCGCCGGTCGTGGTCGGGTTGGTGGCGAGGACGACCTCCTCGATTCCACCCCGCTCGACCCGGCTCAGCAGCTCGGCGATCTTCAGGTCCTGGGCGTCGACGCCGTCGATCGGGGAAAGAGCGCCGCCAAGCACGTGGTAGAGGCCGCGGTATTCGTGCGTGCGCTCGATCGGGATCACGTCGCCGGGCTCCTCGACGACGCAGATCGAGGCGCGGTCGCGGTTGCTGTCGGCGCAGATCCGGCAGACCGGGCCCTCGGCAAGGTTGAAGCACTCCTCGCAGAGGCCGACTTTTTCCTTCACCTCGCGGATCGCGTCGCCGAGCGCGAAGGCCTCCTCGTCGGGAGCGCGGAGGAGGTGGAAGGCGAGCCGCTGCGCGGTCCGCTGGCCGATCCCCGGCAGTCGCGCGAGCTCGGCGACGAGGCGCGCCAGCGGTGCCGGGCCCTCGGTGCTCATCTAGAGACCGAGACCCCCAAGGCCGCCGGTGATCCCGCCCATCTTCGACTCGGCCACCTGCTGGGCGGCACGGATCCCCTCGTTGACGGCCGCCTGGACCATCTCGGCCAGCATCTCGGCCTCCTCGGGGTCGATCGCCTCCGGGTCGATCGAGATCTCGCGCAGGGTCAGGTCGCCACCGACCTTGACCTTGACCATGCCGCCGCCGGCACTGGCCTCGACGACCTCGTCTTTGAGCTGCTCCTGCGCTTTCAACATCTCAGTCTGCATCTGCTGCGCCTGTTTCATCAGGGCGTTCACATCGAACCCCCCGGGACCGCCTCCACGTGCCACCTAGCTGACCTCCTCCGCGTTGAACTCGCTCTTCAGCCGCTCGACCAGACCGCTGTGGTCGACCGCCCCGGGCTCGGCCTCCTCGGCCGGCTCGGCCTCGGCACTCTCCTCGTCGAGGAGGACGTAAGTGGGCCGCAGCTCCTGCCCGGCCACCCCGAGGAAGGCCGCCGCCAGCGCTTCGCGCCGGTCCGGCGACTCCGCCTTGCGTTTGTTGAAGGTCTTGTCGGCCGGGAAGCCGATCTTCAGGCCCTCGTCGTCCAGGGACACGGGGCGGGCGCCCTCGAAGGTGGCGGCGAGGGCGGGGGCGGTCTCCATCAGCTTGTCGAGGACTACGGGCCAGATGCGGGCTACCTCGGTCAGGTCGAGGGCGTTCTGGCCCGCGGGTCCTGTCGCGGCGGCCTCCCCCATGTGCTCGGGGGCTCCGCCCCCTGCGCTATGGGGGACCCCCGCCGCCACGCCACCCGCGGGAGAGACGTCCGAGCCCGCGGGCTCACGCGTCTGCGTCGAAGTGTCCTCGGGACCGACCGACCCGGCTGCGCCTGGAGTGTCGTTGGGACCAACCTCAGCGGCCGAACCCGAATCCACTTCGGCGACGCCGGCTGCGGTGCCCTCCGCCGGATCGGTTGGTCCCGAGTGCACCTCGTCCTGAGTGGGTGGCTCGGGCTCCGACGGGGAGGTTGGTCCCTCGGCACTTTGCGCCGGGGAGCTCGGTCCTTCGGAGTCCACTACAGGGACGGGTGGACCCGATGGTGCTCCCTGCTGGGAGGTCTCTCGCGTGGGTGGCGTAGGGGGAGGGGGGCCGAGGACGTCCTCGCCCGCAGCGCCCCCCTCCCCCTGCGACAGGCCCCGCGCGCCACCCCCCTCCGCGAGTGCCTTCTCCAACCTCTCGATCCTCCGCAAGAGTCCCTCCGTCGACGGATCTAGATCCGGCCGCGCCGCTTTGAGCAGCGCGATCTCCACCGCCATCCGCGCGTCATCGCCCTCGCGCACAGCGGTCAGCGCGCTCGCCAGCTCGTCGATCGTCCGCACCAGAGTCGCGGCGCCAACCGTGCTCGCCTGCGCTTCGAGGCGGGCGGCGTCGGTGGCGGTGACGACGAAGGTGTTCGGCACTTCGCCGGTGGTCTGGGTGACCAGGAGGTGGCGGAGGTGGCCGAGCAGGTCGCGGGCGAACTGGCCGGGGTCGCGGCCGGAGCGGGCCATCTTCTCGACGGTCAGCAGCACGGTCTTGGGGTCCTCGGCGGCGACCGCGTCGACTGCCTCGAAGAGCAGCTCGGCGTCGGCGGCGCCGAGCACCTCGAGCACCGAGTCGAGCGTCACCTGGTCGCCGCCGAAGGCGACCAGCTGATCGAGGGTGCCGAGGGCGTCGCGGAAGCTGCCGGAGGCGGAGCGGGCGATCATCGCCGTGGCGCCCTCGTCGACCGTGATCGACTCGGCGGCGGCGACGCGGTTGAGGACCTCGGAGATCTGCTCCAGCGAGGGGCGCTGGAAGTCGAAGCGCTGGCAGCGGTCGGCGATCGTCGCCATCACCTTGTGGGACTCGGTGGTGGCGAGCACGAAGACGGTGTTCGGCGGCGGCTCCTCGAGCGTCTTCAGGAAGGCGTTCCAGGCCTCTTTGGTGAGCATGTGCGCCTCGTCGAGGATGTAGACCTTCCAGTGGCCGCCGGCCGGCGCGTAGGCGACCCGCTCGCGGAGGTCGCGGACGTCGTCGACGGAGCGGTTGGAGGCGGCGTCCATCTCGATCACGTCGACCGAGGTGCCGGCGGCGATCGTCACGCAGGACTCGCACTCGCCGCAGGGCGTCACCGTCGGCCCACCGCGCTCGCAGTTGAGCGAGCGGGCAAGGATCTTCGCCATCGAGGTCTTGCCGGTGCCGCGCGAGCCGACGAACAGGTAGGCGTGGTGGACCTTGTCCTGCTCGACCGCGTTGCGGAGCGTGCGGACCACGTGCTGCTGGCCCACCACCTCGTCGAATGAGCCCGGGCGGTGGCGTCTATATAGAGAGGTCGACTCGGTCATCAAGCGGTCGAGCCAGTGTATCCACGCCCCGAGCGCGCCCCTCCGGGGGCGGCACCGATACCTTGCGCCGGTGCCGACCTGGGCCCGCAACTGGTTGACGCCGGCCGCCTGGGTCGCCGCGGTGACGGGCGTGCTGCTGCTCGTCTTCCCGGTTGGGTTCCCGAACTACGACACGATCTACGCGCTCGTCTGGGGTCGCGAACTCGCCCACGGGACCAGCCCCGACTACGGCGCTGCCCTGCCCCCCACCCCGCACCCGCTCACCGACCTGATCGGCCTGGTGACGACCGCGACCGGGGGGGCGATCACGGTGACGATGGCGATTGCCTACGTCTCGCTGGCGCTGGCCGGCTACTTCGTCTACCGGCTCGGCTCGATCTGGTTCGACCGCTGGATCGGCGCCGTCGCGGCGGCGATCGTCCTCACCCGCGCCCCCTACCTCTCCAACGGCCTGCGCGCCTACATCGACCTGCCCTTCATCGCCCTCTGTCTGGGCGCCCTGACCGTCGAGGCGAAGCGGCCCCGGGCCGGCTGGCCCGTGCTCACGCTGCTTGTCCCGGCGGGACTGCTGCGCCCGGAGGCATGGCTGTTCGCCGGGGTCTACTGGCTCTACCTGGCGCTCATCGTCGGCCGGCCGGATCGGTTGGTCACTTCTCCACCTATAGGGGGGCGAAGTGACCAACCGATTCTCGGCCTGGGCGGCTGGGAGCTGCGCTGGCGCCGCGAGCGCGCACTGCGCGAGTTGGCCTGGCTGGCCGTGCTCGCCGCCGCCGGGCCGATCCTCTGGGTCGCCTTCGACGCGATCACCACCGGGGAACCGCTCTACTCGTGGACCGGCACCCAGAAGACGGTCGAAACGCTGGAAAGGCGGACCGGACCGGTCGACCTCGTCCTCTACGGGCCGCGGGCGCTCGGCGAAGTGCTGCAGTGGCCGGCGATGGTCGGCGCCCTCGGCGGCCTCGTCTTCGGCTTCCTCTACCTGCGCCGGCGGGCGGCGCTGGGGATCGCGGCGGCGCTGCTGGCGCTCGGCGCCTTCGCCCTGCTCGCCGTCGGCGGCCTGGCGATCATCGCCCGCTACACGATGCTGGCGGCGGCGATTCTCTCGATCTTCGTCGCCCTCGCCCTACTCGGTTGGCGCCTCCTCCCCGCCGGCCACCGCGGCCGCCGCCCCTGGCAGGTGCTCGCCGCCGTGGTGGCGCTGATGTTCGTGGTCTGGCTGCCGAACCAGTGGGACCTCGACTCGCGCGTCGACACCGACCTGACCAACCAGGCGCGGATCGAGAACGACCTCACCGACCTTGTCGAAGCCGGCGCCTTCGAGCCGCTCTGCGGCCCGATCGCGGTGCCGAACCACCGGGCCGTGCCCCGGCTCGCCTATGGGCTCGACATCAAGCCGACGCAGATCGTCAGCGCCAGCGAGGAAGCGGTCCCGCGCCACGGCTACTTCGTCGCCGCGGCGAGCCCCTTCGTGATCCACAACTTCGTCCTCGACCCCAACGACCCGACCGACCTGACGCTGCCGGTCCCGGCCGGCTTCGAGCGCGTCGCCGCCAACGACTCCTGGGTGGTCTACCGCCGCTGCTGAGCCGGGGCGCCGCTAGTACGACGGCGGCGGCATCGGCGGCAGTTCGAAGCCGCGGCGGAAGCGCAGCGAGCCGACGCCGTCGCAGCTCTCTTTGGCTTCGTCGGGCACCGCTTCCGGTCCGGGCTCTTCCGGCACGATCACGGCGAAGTTGGCGACGTCGCGAACGCCGAACTTGAGTTCGGCGTTGACGTTGCCGAGCCGGCCGTTGCCGCGCTCCTGCCAGTTCAGGATCAGTTTGCCGTTGGCGGGAATCACCCGCCCCTGCGGCGCCACGGCACCGCCGGTGAAGAAGCGCTGTTCGCTGTTCGGTGCATCGGAGGCCTGGCAGGTGATCTGGATCTGGAACTCGAGGTCGCGGACCCTGCGGTTGCGGACCGTGAAGACGACGTATTCGCCCCGCGCCGCGTTGATGGCGCCGTAGGAGCCGTTGGGGATCACCGCGGTCGTCGGACGCGCACCGGCGCCGGGAGCGAAGGCCACGGCGCCAACCAGCGCCGCGCAGGCGGCGGTCACGACCAGGGCACGCTTGGCACTGACGAATCGCATCGCTGCCCTATCGGCGCGCGGCGCCGGGACTTGAGCGCCGGGCGCTAGGACCCGCGCTCGACGGCGCTGACGGCGGCGTGCGTCGCGGCGGCAAGGTCGGGGTCGGCGAGGTCGACCCCGGGCGGCAGCTCGACGTGGAGGTCGTCGCTCGGGTCGAGCCGGGCCATCAGCCCGGCCGACCGCGAGTCGAGCACGTGGCCGCCGCGCTGGCGATCCGCGTCGATGAAGTGGAGGTGGTAGCCGCCGACCTCGATCCCCTCGGCGTAGGCGGGGAAGCGGAAGCCGAGCATCGTCCCCTCGACGCCGACCAACTCGAAGACGTGCTGGTCGGCGACGACCTCGGTGAGCGGTCGATACGGCGGGCTCTGGGCCGGAACCGAGCGGGCGCGGACGAGCGCGAAGCGACCGTCGAGGCGGACCGCGCATGAGGAGGAGCCACCCGCCTCGGGCACCAGCTCGTCGAGCCGGGCCAGCAGCTGCTCGTGGGTGAGCTCGCCGTCGATCCGGGCCTCGACGGTCGGCTCGAAGCGGGTGACGACCGCGAACGGGGTCCTCGCCTCGGCCGCGACCGGATGGATCGCCCCCTCGACGTCGGCCCGGTAGAAGCGCCCGTCGATCGCGATCATCTCGCCGTCGAGCCGGTTCAGGGTTCCCAGGCCGAGGTCGCCGTGCGCGGCCAGCTCGGCGAAGCTGAGGTCGCCGTCGTAGGCGCCCTCGAGCAGCGCCCCGATCGTCGAGGCCTGGAACAGCACGTGCTCCTCGCGATCCTCGTGCAGGTCGGCGTGCCGCATCGACTCGACGTGCAGCGACCGGATCCAGCGCTCGTCCAACATCGCGCCAGTCTCTCAGCCGTCGGCGCCGCGAAGCGCTTTAGGCTGGCGCCCGTGTCCGGGGGATTCAAGCGGTCCGGCCGGTTTGGGCTGATCGGCGTCTTCGTCGTCGCGGCGCTGGTGGCGGTGATCGCGACCACGACCGGGCAGGGCGAAGCGAACCCGAAGCTGACCCTGGGCCTGATCTTCGGCGTCATCGCCGTCTTCGTGGTCGTGCTGCTGATCCTGCAGCGCTCCGATCTCGAGCCCGCCGCCGGCGGCGACGCCCAGGCGGTCGGGCGAGCGGCGGCGCAGGCCGGCGGCCCGGTCGAGAACCCGGCGACGATGAGCGAAGCCGATCTCTGGGCGGCACTGGCGGTGCGGCCGATCACGGCCGAGGCGATCAAGGCACGCGGCGCCGGCTGGGACGCCGGCCGGCGCAGCCTCAAGCTCGGCATGGTGGTGTTCGCCCTGATCCTCCTCACCGTGCCGGCGATCTACCTGCTGGAAAGCTTCGTGCCGCTGCTGATCGGCGGACCGCTGATCGTGATCGCCGCCCTCTACGGCAGCTTCCGCGCCGTCGCGCCGGGAGGCGAGATGGACCAGGGCTACCAGCGGGTCGGCGAGGTGATGGCACCGCTCGGGCTCGAGGTCAGCGAGCGGCCGACCGTGAGCATCGAGATGCGCGACCCGGTGACGCCGCGGATGGGTCCGCAGATCCGCGGCGTCCTCGAGCTGAGCGGCGAGCGCCACGGCCGCCGGGTCGTGATCCGGCTCGGCAGTGGCGAGGGCGAGGTGTCGGTCGCCGAGCCATCGCGTCAGTACGAGGCAGTCTCGAGGCGGATCTCGGTCCACAGCGGCCCCGAGGGGATCGTCGTCACCCGCAAGGGCGGCGAGCAGGGCGACTGGCTCTGCGACCTCTGGCTGGCCGAGCGTCTAGCCTCGGCCTAGATGCCGGCAATCGAACTGAGCGGAGTCGTCAAGCGCTTCGGCCCGATCACCGCGGTCGACGGGCTCGACCTCGAGGTCCCCGAGGGGATCTGCCTCGGCCTGCTCGGGCCAAACGGCGCCGGCAAGTCGACGACGATGCGGCTGCTGACCGGCCAGGCGATCGCCAACGCCGGCCGGCTGCGGGTGCTCGGCTACGACCTGCCCGGCGAATCGAAGCCGGCCCGGGCCGAGATGGGCGTCGTCCCCCAGCTCGACAACCTCGACGTCGACGTCACCGTCGAGGACAACCTCGCCGTCTATGCCCGCCTCTACCGCGTCAAGGACGTCGGCGCCGCCGTCGACCGGGCGCTCGACCTGGCGCGCTTGCGGGACCGCCGTCGAGACGCCGTCGACCAGCTCTCCGGCGGCATGCGGCGGCGGCTGCTGCTCGCCCGCGGCCTCGTCCACGAACCGCGGCTGGTCCTGCTCGACGAGCCCACCGTCGGCCTCGACCCGCAGATCCGCACCGAGCTCTGGACCCTGATCGGCGACCTCAAAGCGCGCGGCACGACGATCCTGATGTCGACCCACTACATCGAGGAGGCCGAGCGGCTCTCCGACGAGGTGGCGGTGATGCACCGCGGCAGGGTGATCGCCCGCGGCCGCCCCGCCGACCTGATCGTCGAGCACGCCGGTCGCCAGACCGCCGAGGTCTACGCGCCACCACAGCGGCTGACCGAGCTGCGCGCCGCCGCCGAGGCGACTGGCCTGCGGGTCCGCCCGGCCGGCCCCGCGATCGCGATCGTCGGCTCGGAGCGAGCCGGCGACGGCGAGGTGCCCGAGGACGCGGTCGTCCGCGCGGCGACCCTCGAGGACGTCTTCGTCCTGCTCACCGGCGAGGAGGCCGAGTGAGCGCCGGCACCGAGACCGCGGCGGCGCCGCGGCGGCGAATGCGGCGCCTGGAACCGGCGGCGGTCGCCGGGGTGATGAGCCGCGAGGTCGCCAACTTCCGCACCTACTGGCGCGGCACGACCTTCTCCAGCGTCCTCGAACCGATCGTCTACCTGCTCGCCTTCGGCCTCGGCCTCGGCGCCACCCTGGTCGACGAAGTCGAAGGCGTCCCCTACATCCAGTTCGTCGGCACCGGCATGGTGGCGACGGCGGTGATCTTCTCCAGCGCCCTGCCCTCGATGTTCGGGACCTTCGTCAAGCACCGCTTCCAGAACACCTACGAAGCGATCCTGGCGGCGCCCGTCGACGTCGAAGAGCTGGTCACGGCGGAGATGCTCTGGATCGCCACCCGCTCCGCGGTCTATGGCTGCGTGCCGCTGATCGTCACCTTCTTCTGGGGCCTCGACCCGGCCCCGGGGATGCTGCTGGTGCCGATCTTCTGCTTCGCCACCGCGCTGGGCTTCTCCGGCTTCGGCGTCGCGATGGCGGCGACGGTCGCCAAGATCGACCAGTTCAACTACGTGACGGCGCTGTTCGTGACGCCGCTCTTCCTCGTCGCCGGCACCTTCTTCCCGATCAGCGGCCTGCCCGAGGGCGTCCAGGTGATCGCCCAGTTCAACCCCCTGCACCAGCTGGTCGAACTGGTCCGCGGCGGCGCATTCGGCTTCGAAACGGTCGACATCGCCCGCTTCGCCGGCCTCGTCCTCTTCGCCTTCGCGATGTGGCGGCTGGCGATCAACCGCATGTCCAAGCGGCTGATCGATTGAGCGCTGCGGACTTTTCCCCCGCCATAGGGTGGGAACACTCCGCAGCGCTGAAGTTATGGACCGTGCACCCGCCTTCGAAACGAGATCACCGGGCGTGTCCGTCGTTTAAGGCTCGGGCCGGGCTCGCCTGCGGCACCCGCGGCATCCGCTTAAGGCTGCTTCCTTCCGGATCTGACCTGATTCGCGTGCCCACGTCGCGCAGGACCCGACCGTCAACGCCGCCACGACGCACTGACCCCGACGGTCAGTCCCTCGGAACGGGATTCGGCCCCGCTAAGCGGATTTCGGGTGACAGGGCACCGCTGATTCCCCACCTAGCACGGTCCGCTGGTGATCCTACCCGGAGCGCCCTAGGATCACCCCCTTGACCCTCCTGCCGACAGCCGCGATCGAGGTCGACAGCGGCTCCTTCTTCGCGATCGTCGTCGTCGCCGCGATCGCGGCGATCGCCGTCGCCCTGATCCCGGGCCGTTTCGTGCCACCGGTGGTCGTCCTCGAGCTGATGTTGGGGATCGTGATCGGCCCCGACGTGCTGAAGATCGCCCACTCCGACGAGTTCATCGAATTCTTCTCCAACCTCGGCCTCGGCATGCTCTTCTTCTTCGCCGGCTACGAGATCGACTTCGAACGGATCCGCGGCCTGCCGCTGCGGCTCGGAGCCTGGGGCTGGGTGATCTCGGTCGGGCTGGCCTTCGGGATCGGCGGCATCCTCGCCGGCGCCGGCGTGATCGTCTCCTTCCTCTACACCGGTGCGGCGATGGCGACGACGGCGATCGGCACCCTGATCCCGATCCTGCGCGACAACGGCGAGCTGAAGACCGGCTTCGGGACCCACCTGCTGGCCGCCGGTGGCGCCGGCGAGTTCGGCCCGATCCTGCTCGTCACCCTCTTCTTCTCGACCGAGAGCCCGCTTCGCGAGGGCGCGATCCTGATCGCCTTCGTGGTGCTCGCGATCGCGATCGCGCTGCTCTCGGTGCGGCTGGCCTTCCGCGGCTGGCCGGCGCTGGAGAGGACCTTCGAGGCGAGCAGTCAGCTCGCGGTGCGGGTCACGGTCGTCCTCGTCTTCGGCCTCGTGCTGCTGGCCAGCAACCTCGGCCTCGACGTCCTGCTCGGCGGCTTCGTCGCCGGCCTGATCGTGCGGATGGCGCTGAAGGGCCACGAGCTGCAGATCTTCGAGTCGAAGCTGACCGCGGTCGGGTTCGGCTTCTTCGTGCCCTTCTTCTTCGTCACCAGCGGCATCGAGTTCAACCTCACCGCGCTCGGTTCGGCGGAAGCGATCGCCAAGCTGGCGATGTTCTTCGTCCTCTTCCTGGTCGTGCGCGGGGCGCCAGCGCTGCTGCTCTACCGCCGCGTCCTCAGCCTGCGCAACCGGGCCGCGCTCGCCTTCTACTCGGCGACCGAGCTGCCGCTGGTGGTGGCGATCACGACGATCGCGATCGAGGCCGGCAAGATGCGCTCCTCGACCGCCGCCGGCCTGGTCGGCGCGGCGATGCTCTCGACCCTGGTCTTCCCCTTCGTCGGCGCCGCCCTGCGCGCCGGCGCCGAGGCGGAGCCGGAGCACGAGGCGGACCCGCCGGACGAGGGGCCCTCCCCGCTCGGAGAGGGCCCCGTCGCCCAGCCTGGCCTGGCCGGCTAACGCCGGATCAGGGCGCGGCTGCGGTAGAGGGTGGCGTGCGCCTTGCCGGCGTGGACCGCTTCGCGCAGCAGCAGCCGATTGCGCTTGGCGAGCTTGCCCTTCGCCTTCGGCTTGACACGGAGGGCGATCTGCTTGCTGCGGCCCTTCGGCACCTTGATCGTGCGCTTGGCGGTCGCCGGCATGCGGCGGCTGAGCAGTCCCTGCGCGGCGATCCGACAGGCGCGGCCAACCTTCGCCGGACAGGTGACTTTGGCGAAGAGGCGGTTGCCCTTGACGACCGCGGGAGCCGTGGTCGTACCGCGCAACAGATCCAACAGGCGGGCGTCGGTGAGGCTGCCGAACTTGCCCTCCCCGGAGCCGTCGCCGCCACTGCTGCTGGCGCCGCCTTCGGCGGACTCGACATGGAGGCCGACGTTGTCGAAGCGGAGGTTGGTGGTGCCGCTGATCAGCGACAGGGCGACCGTGCTCTGCGCGGTCGTCGCCTCGATCGAGAGCTGGTAAGTGTGGCCGCTGACGACGCTGGCGGCGGCGGCGCGAGGCTCGAAGGTCGAGTCTTCCTCGCCGACTTCCTCGCTGAGGACCACGGCTGAGGTGCCCGTCGAGAGGTCGTGGAGCGTGACCGAGTAGGTCGCTTCGGGTTCCACGTCAACCAGCCCACCGGCGTCGAAGGCACGTTCGAGGCGCAGGCTGGCCCCCGTCACCGAGCCGACCGGCACCGTGAACGGCGGTGAGTTCCAGGCCTCGGTGCCGCTGAAGAGGCTGATCAGGTTGAGGGTCACCGTGGTCCGCGCCGAGATCGAGCCCGGCGGGTTTCCGGCCGTCCCGTCATAGGCCGCTTCCGGCGTGCAGAGCAGCGCGACCGGGTCGCATGATGCACCCCCCGGCGTCCAGCCTTCGGAGCTGTTCGTAAAGCCGCTGCCGCCGTTCGGATACACGGCGGTAGCCGCCCGCGCCTCACCGGCGACGAGCAGGCCAAGCGTCCCGAGCAGGCCGAGAACCGCCGTCCAGAGCCGAATTCTATTTCCAACTGGTCGATCCACGATTGGTCCTTTCCGACGGGATTCCCGAATCGGGCGTCTGTCGGAGCTAGAACCCACTACTTAAAACTTTCAACCTCACTACCTAATTTTATGGACTATCGTTCTACGGTCGACAGCCCAAGGCAACCCCGGCCAGGCACGAATCGCCGATCTGCGGCGGCCCCCTAAACTCCCCTCCCCGGGGCGCGTAGCTCAGTGGGAGAGCGCTCGCTTCACACGCGAGAGGTCGCTGGTTCGAAACCAGCCGTGCCCATATCCCGTCGTCAGCGAAGTGGCGGCCCGCGCGGGTCCGTAGCCCACCACGGAGCAACGGTGACGATTTGCCGATGCCACCACCTTCGCGCCGGCTTACGGTCGTGGCAATGAACGTCGAGGACACCCTCCGCGATGCCTACGTGCCGAACCGGCGGGTGCGACTGGCGAGCGATGTGGCCGGGCTCTGCGCAGTCGCCCTCCTGCTCGGGCTGTTGGGCACCGCCCTCACCTGGGATCGCCACGCGGCGCTCTTCGACCTCGCCAGCACCTCGCTCGACACGGTCAAGCTCGGCACCGGCTACCTGGCCGGGCCGGCGCTGATCCTGGTGGCGTTGCCACTGGTGATCGGGCGACAGCGGCAGCTGGCGCTGGTGCAGCATTACCGGCAGCGGCTGGTCCTCGCGTCACTCCTCTGGGTGGTCGGAATCGCGATCCTGGCGACGAAGCTCGCCGGCCTCGACGGCTACCAACTGCAGGCCGGCGCCTACGTAACCGCGGGCCTTCTCATCGTCGGCCTGGTCGCCACCATGGCGATGTGGCCGAGTGGCCTGGAGATCGTCCGCGTCAATCGCAAGGGCAGCCTCCGGACCGCGGTCGCCAGGCCCGAAAGGTCCATCCAGTAGGCCGTGAAGGCGACTACGGGGCGACGATCTGGGCACCGCGGCAGTCGCTGCCCCAGGTGGCCTTGGGCTGGTGCTCGGGGACGATCTTGACGTCGACGTAGCGGCGTTGGCTGCCGCAGGTGCGGACCTTGAAGAGGGTGACGCGGCCCTTGTAGGCCTTGAAGTTGCCGGCGGCGCAGAAGGGGCGACAGGTGTTGAGGTGGAGGACGCCCTCGGCGCTGGCGCGGGCGGTGCCCCAGCCTTCCCACTCGGTCAGGTGGTCGGCCCAGGCGGCACCGGTGGCGTAGTCGATGTCGATCCGGCTCGGTTCGATCGCCACCGGCTTGCCGAAGCTCTTCCAGAAGATCGGCTTCGGGTTGGTCGCCAGGGCAGGCACGGCCAGGGCGCCGAGGGCTACGAGCAGAACCAGGGCCGCGACCGCGATGGCGGCGCGACGGCCCGCTCCTCTTCCCCGTGGCTTCATCGTCGCGAGCGTAGCGCCCCCAGAAGCCCGCGGCCACTACTCCTCGGCGGATGGCGGACGCCGGCCCCGCTTGCGGTCCCCCTGCCGCCGCTTCTGCTCCAGGCGCCGCCGCCGCGACGCGGCGGTGGGCTTCGTCGCTCGCCGCCGCCGCGGCACCTTCAGCGCCGCGCCCAGCTTCGCGGCCAGCCGTTCCAGGGCAAGCTCGCGGTTGCGGGTCTGGCTGCGCTCGTCTTGAGCAACGGCGGTGACAACCGGGCCGATCCGCTCCAGCAGCCGCGCCCGCTGGCGCTCGTCGAGCGAGCGCGACGCGGCCACGTCGAAGACGGCTTCCACCCGCGAGGCCGTGACGTTGGCGTGCTGGCCACCCGGCCCTGAGGAGCGACTGGCCCGCAGCTCGATCTCGGCCAGCGGCAGGGTGAGCCCGGCGTTGACGCGCAGCCCCTCGGCCATCAGCCGGCGAGCTCGGGGATGTGCCGTTCGAGATGCGTGGCGATCGTCTGCCGCACCCAGCGCTGCGTCTCGGCGTCGGCCATCCGGTAGCGGCCGAGCAGCATCTTCTGCTCGGTCAGAGGCAGGCCGGCGATCTCCCAGCGCACCGCCAAGCGCTCGAAGAGCTGCTCCGAGCGACGCCGCCAAGCGTCCTCCATCGTCGCCGCGCTGCCGGCCGGCGGCTCGCCGATCTTGGCGATCGTCGCGGCGCTGAGCGACTCACGCAGGCTGAGCACGTTGCCCTCGGCGTCGGTGTAGTCGATCGCCACGGCTTTCTGCCGCGGCCGCCGCTGCTTCTTGCGCTTCGCCACTGCTCTCGGCTCAGGCCAGCGCGTCGATCTTGCCGGCCAGCTCGAAATCGGCCGCGGTGAGACCGCCCTCGGAGTGCGTGGAGATCCGCACCGTCACCGTGTCCCAGGAGATCTCCAGATCGGGATGGTGTCCCACCTCCTCGGCCGGGGCGACGAGGCTGTCGACGAACTTGACGGAGCCGACGAAGTCACCGCGCTCGTAGCGCTTGACGATCGCCGCGCCTTCGCGAGCCCAACCGGACAGGTCGGCCAGCCGTGCCTCGATCTCCGGTTCGCCAAGCAGCGTCATCGCCCTTATGCTGGCAGGCGAACCGCGGCCCCGCAATGAGCGACTCGACCACCACTCTCTGGCACCTCCCCGTCTCGCACTACAGCGAGAAGGCGCGCTGGGCACTCGACCACAAGCGGGTCGACCATCGGCGCCGGGCGCCGCTGCCGGGCAACCACATGCTCTTCGCCCTGGCCCTGACCCGCGGGCAGCAGAAGACCTTCCCGGTCCTGCAGCTGGACGGCCGCTCGATCGGCGACTCGACCGCGGTGATCGCCGCCCTCGAGGAGCGCTACCCCGAGCCACCCCTCTACCCCGCCGACCCCGAGCAGCGCCGCCGCGCCCTCGAGCTGGAGGATTTCTTCGACGAGGAGCTGGGGCCCTACGCCCGCCACGCGGTCTTCTACGAGCTGATCAACGACCCCGCCGTCTTCGGCGAAGTCGCCGCCCGCGCCGTCCCCGGGCCGCTCGGCAAGAACGAGCGCCTGGTCGGCACCTACGCCCGCATCTACACCAGCCTCCGCTTCGGCGCCAACAGCCGCGAGGGTGCCGAGCAGGCACGGGCCAAGGTCCTTGCCGCCTTCGACCGCCTCGAGCGCGAGCTCGAGGCCAACGGGGGCGAGTATCTGGTCGGCGGGGCGTTCACGGTCGCCGACCTCAGCGCCGCCTCGCTCTTCTACCCGGTGGTCGGCCCCGAGGGCAGTCCGGTGCCGCCCGGCCAGCCGGTGCCCGCCGCCTTCGAAGAGTTTCGCGAGCCGCTGAAGCAGCGTCCCGGCTACCTCTGGGTCGAAGAGACCTACCGCCGCCACCGCCACTCCGCCCGCCAGCCGGCCGCCACGGCCAGCTGAAGGCGCACCACTCCCTGCGCTCAGCCGCCGATCGGCGCCCTGGGGTTCGAGCCCCAGAAGACCACGGTGCCGAGCATGCCGATGATGTGGACGATGATGATGTTGACCACCATCGATTTCGCCGTCGCGGTTCCCACCCCGATCGGACCACCGGACGCGGTGTAGCCGTAGTAGCAGCCGACCAGCACGATGATCGTCGCCATCACCATCCCCTTGATCAGGCTGAAGAAGAGGTCGGGTGGGCTTTGGAACTTCCAGAAGATCAATAAGTAGCCGCCCGAGGAGACGTCGCCGACCTGCTGGACGACGGCGATGTAGCTGGCCAGGTAGGCGACGCCGATCCCGACCAGGTAGAGGAAGGGAAGCGCGATCCAGGCCCCGAGCAGGCGGCTGGCGGCGAGGAAGGTGACCGGTTCGATCCCCATCACTTCGAGCGCGTCGATCTCGTCGGAGATCCGCATCGCCCCCAGCTCGGCGACGATCCCGGTCCCGACCTTGGCGGCGAGGATGTAGCCGAAGGCGTAGGGCACTGCCTCACGCAGGTCGCAGTACGAGGAGAAGAGCCCGGCCAACGAAGGCGCGCCGACCGAACGGTTGAAGTAGGCGCCCTGGATCCCGCACTGCAGGCCGATGATGAAGACGAAGGCCCAGATGATCAGCGCCGAGCCGAAGATCAGGATGCCGGCCTGACGCAGGCCCTCGCCGAAGAAGCGGAAGCCGCGCCCGGTGAGGACGATCCCGGCGACCCGCGAGCCGAAGCGGGCGATCTCGCCGAAGGCGTCGAGCCATTCGCGCGGGGCGTCGAGCCAACCGACCGTCGGGCGTTCGGGGTTCACCGGATTGCCTGCAACTGCGGGTTGGTGGCGAGCACGACCGAGGTGACGACGAACTGGAAGAAGAAGACGGCAACCAGAGCGATCACCACCGCCTGGTTGACGGCGCGGCCGACCCCCTCGGCGCCGCCGGAGGCGGTCATCCCCTTGTAGCAGCAGACCACCGCGATGATCGCCCCGAACATCGTGCACATCAGCGCCGAGACGGCGATGTCGGTCACGGTCGCGTTGGTGAACAGGGTCGCGAAGAAGCCGCCCAGCGACTGGCGGTAGATCAGCTCGGCGGCGATGCCGGCGCTGAGGCCGAAGACGATCGCGAAGATGTCGAGCAGGGCGGTCACGACCATCAGCGAGAGGAAGCGCGGCACGACCAGGTTCTTGATCGGGTCGACGCCGAGCACCTGCAGGGCGTCGAGCTCCTCGCGGATCTTCCGGGCTCCCAGATCGGCGGTGATCGCGGTGCCGGCGACGCCGGCGACGACCACCGCCGTGACCAGCGGCCCGATCCAGCGAACCGCGGTGACCACGAAGAAGCCGCCGAGGCGGTCGAGGGCGCCGAACAGCGAGAGGATGCCGGCCGCCTGCAGCCCCGGGGCGCCGAGGTTGAGGGCGAAGGTCGAGATCGTCAGGGGGAACCAGCAGAGCTTCAGCACGAAGAGGAACTGCCAGACCAGCTCCTCGCCGTAGGGGAAAGGTGGCCGCACCGCGGCGACGATCGTCTTCGCGGTGAGGATCATCATGTTCCCCGTCTCCGTGAAGGCGGAGCCGATCGGCCCGAGGCGACCGCTGATCGCGGATTCGCGCGAGCGGAACCACCCTTTCCTGACTACGGCTTCGCTCGCCACCAGCTCATCGCCCGTCCCAGCGGTCCCCCTGCCGCCGGCTCCGGGCCTCCCCTGTCTTGCGTGTCGCTCTCACGGGCGCGCTCCCGCTGCGCCCGCTCCTGTGCTTGCCGCTGCGCCCGCCGCTCCGCCGCGCGGCGCGCCTCCGAAAGCTGGGCGATCAGCGTGTCGCGCGTCTCCTCCAGCTCCGGGACGCCGGCGACATGGGCCTCCGCCCGCCGTGGCGCCGTCGGCCTCTCCTCGGGCCGCAGGTCGCGAGGAAAGGCGGCGAGCTCCGCCTCGAGGCGACCGATCTGCCGGCGCAGCTCCCGGCGAACCTCGATCGCCTCGCTCTCCTCGTCGAGGTCGGGAAGCGCGGGCAGCGCCTCCTCGTCCTCGGCGGGGAGGCTGGCGCAGGTCATCGCGACGATCGCCAGCTCACGCGGGCCCAACCCCGCGTCGCGCGCACGCCGCAGCGCGTCGGCGGCGATCTGCTCGAGCTCCGGGGCGGGATCGACCCCGGCGGCGACGAACGTGCCCTGCCCTTGATGGCTGACCACGAGGCCCTCGCGCTCGAGCCCCTCGTAGACCGCTCGCACCGTGTTGAAGTTCACGCCCGCCCAACCGGCGAGCTGGCGGAAGCTCGGCAACCGCTCCCCCGGCGCCAGCTGGCCGGTCGAGATCAGCGCCCGCAGGCGCCAGCTCAGCTGCAACCCGACCGGCAGCTCGTCACCCGGATCGGTGGCAAAGGGGTTCGGGGTAGGAGTCTGCTCGCGCTGTGCCATCTGCGAGCACAGTACCGTAGATACTGTCCTAGTCAACTGGCACACCCCGATCCGGAAGCCTCTGCCTCAGACGCCGGCCGCCGCGAGGCTCGTGCGGCGGCCCAGAGGCGGCGTGGCGAGATGATGCCGCAGAGGCCCGACGCCCAGCGGCCGCCCTGGCCGAGCAGGAAAAGGCCGTAGTTGCGACCGACCCGAGTCGGCAGCGCGCAGGCGGCGGAGCTGCGGCCACTCAGCACCGTCGCCACCGAACCGCGCTGGATCTCACCGCGATAGACGCGAACCACCCGATAGCGGTATGCCGCCCGGGCCAGGCCCCTGGCTTCGACCGCGAGCAGGCGGCCGACGATCGCCGCGTCCGCCCGCGCCAGCGCTTCCTTGGGAGGCGTCGGCGCGCACGAGCAGGCCAGCACCCGGCCAGCGCTGAGCAGGCCCAGCAGTAGGACAAGGACAACCGCGATGGCGACGCGCCCCCCGCGCACAGGCGCAGACTACGGGGTGAGGACGATCTTCAGCGCTTCGCGGCGGTCGTAGAGCTCGTAGGCCTCGGCGGCCTGGTCGAGCGGCATGTGATGGGTCACCAGCGGCGCCGGATCGAGCTTGCCCGCCTCGAGCAGGGCGAGGACGCGGTCGACGTGGGCGATCACGTTGGCGAGGCCAAGCCGCAGCTGCAGGCCCTTCAACCAGGCGAGTCCGAGCGGCACCTCGCCGCGACCGGCGTAGGCGCCGATCCCGGAGACGGTGCCGGCGTCGCGGGCAAGGCTGACCGCGAGCTCGAGCGGCCCCGGGTCGCCGACTGCGTCGACGACGACGTCGGCACCGCCGTCGGTCGCCGCCCGCACCGCTCGCTTGGGATCGTCCTCGGTCAGATGGATCGCGGTGGCGCCGAATTTGCCCGCCAGCGCCAGCCGTTCCGCGACGGTGTCGATCGCGAAGACCTGGGCGGCGCCCCCCGCCAGGGCCGCCTGCACGGCGCAGAGCCCGACCGGGCCGAGGCCGAGCACGACGACGCTGTCGCCGGGCAGCATCCCGGCGTGGGCAACCGCGTGGTAGCCGGTCCCCATCACGTCGCCGGCGAAGAGGGCGACCTCGGCGGACATGCCCTCCGGCACCTTCCGCAAGGTCAGGTTGGCGCGCGGAACCAGCAGCTGCTCGGCCTGAGCGCCCTGCAGGTCGCCCAGCTTCGAGCCGTGGCCGAAGGTCTGGCCGTTGCGGCAGCGGTGGTAGTCGCCGCGCAGGCAGGAGGAGCAGGTGGCGCAGGCGGTGTGGAAGCAGCCGAGCACACGATCGCCGACGGCGACCCGCTCGACGTCCTCCCCCACCGCGAGCACGCTGCCGACGAACTCGTGGCCGATCGTGAAGCCCTGCTCGACGGGTACCCGACCGTGGTAGATGTGGAGGTCGGAGCCGCAGATCCCGCTTGCCTCGATGCGGACGATGGCGTCGTCGCCGGCCTCGAGCCGCGGCTCGGGCTTCTCGTCGACGCGGACCTGCTCGGCAGCTTGGAAGGTGACGGCGCGCATTCGGTCGCGAACCGTACCGGGCGCTCGCTCAGTTGACGCCGGCGACCTGGAAACGGCTGGTGCCACCCTCGGGGCTGGCGGTCTCGGCGATCCGAGCCTCGAGCGCCAGCTCCTTCTCGAAGTCGGCCGCCTCGCTGTGCTGGAAGGAGACGTCCTGGCCTTCGAGCAGCTCGATGAAGACCTCGACGAAACGGGCGTCGAGCTGCTTGCCGGCGACCCGCCGCAGCTCGACGATCGCGTCGTGGCTCGACATCGGCGTCCGGTAGGAATCGCGGGCGGTCATCACGTCGTAGGTGTCGGCGACGGAGATGATCCGGGCCAGCTCGGGAATGTCGTCGCCGGCGAGGCCGCGCGGATAGCCTTTGCCGTCGATCCGCTCGTGGTGGGCGAGGATGATCTCCGCCACCGGGCCGTAGCCGTCCAGCGAGGAGACGACGCGGGCGCCCTGTTGGGGGTGCCGCTTGATCAGCATCCAGTCCTCGTCGGTGAGCGGCACGTTGGCCTTGAGGATCCGGTCGGGAAGGATGAACTTGCCGATGTCGTGCAGCAGCGCGGCGATGTGGACCAGCTCCTCCTCGCGGCGCGAGTAGCCGGCGCGCTGGGCGATCGCCCGCGAGTAGCGCGCCACCGCGGCGCTGTGGCGGGCGGTCATCTGATCGCGAAGATCGAGGGTGCGCAGCATCGCGCTCAACATCCCGACCTGGAAGCTGGCCAGCTGCTTGCTGCGCAGCTCCAGCTCGCGGGCGCGCTGCTGGGAGAGGAGCAGGGCGCCGAGCAGGTACTGGAAGGTGATTAGGACGATCCCGAACAGGGCAACCCCGGCGATGCCGATCTGGCTGTAGATGAAGGCGACGCCGACGGCCATCAGCGAAGCCGCGAGCTCCGACGGCAGCAGCGGGATCATCACCGTGCGGATCTGAGGGAAGAACGGGATCCGCTCGACGTAACAGGTGTAGCCGCCGATCATCACGAAGTTCATCAAGATCCCGCAGGTGAAGGCGGCGAAGACGAAGATGTAGAACGGCAGATCGGCCGAGGTGGTTTCGGTCACCGTCAGCAGCTCCTGGAAGGCGATGCCGACCAGCAGCGGGAACGCCGTGAAGGTGAGTAGGTTGACCAGCAGGTCGTGGAAGCCTTCGCGGAGCCGGAGCCAGCCGATCAGGATCGAGATGAATCCGATCAGCGCCGCCGGCGTCGCCCCCAGGAAGGCAATCGCGGTGATCAGGGAGAGGAAGTTGGCGGAGATCTTGAGGCGCGATTCCGTTTCGATCGACATGATGTCGCTGAAGGCCGAGAAGGCCAGCAGCGTCGCGAACAGCTTCCGGTCCCAGTTCGCGTCCGGCGCGACGAAGACGGCGATGAGGACGATCGCGGCGAAGGCCATCGCCAGAGACGTCGTTACCAGCCTGGTGGGTCGCTCTCTATGCATGGGTCGGGCCTCGGTCCACCGTCGTGCACCGTCTCGGCCTACGAATTTCCGCAGCCGCGGCGCAAATCCTGCGACTGGTGGCCGAGCCCGCGCAGAGGCAGCTCGCCGTTGGAAGGTAGACGCTGGCGATGCCCCAGGCAAGGGACATGGATCAGTTGGCCAATGCCTTGCAATTGCCGCAATTAGCGGGCTGGCTGTCTCGAAAAAGCACAAAGGGCGCCAAGGGCGCCCTTTGAAAACTGCCGCAGCACCGGAAGGTGCTGCTCTGCGTCGAAGTCCTTATCGCTTGAAGACCATGATCATTCCCTTCGTCGAAGCCCGAGATCACTTGCCTCGCACAAGTTTCAGCGAGGAATGTCCTGTTTCGCTGGCAAGTTTGTACCACAACCGGATCCGAAGTTGTGCAAATGCAAGGAAAGTTGTGCAGAAACCGAACAGGCGTCTACTGAGAAATGAGTAATCCGGGCCTCAGAGACCCACTTCGGAGGCGTCCCTTCCGCCATCTGGCGATTTCCTATGCGGTCAACGAGATGGGCGACTGGCTCGGGATCGTCGCCCTCTCGGTGCTGGTCTTCGAGATCACCGACAGCGCCCTGGCGACCACGCTGCTCTTTCTAGGGACCGGGTTCCTGCCGGCCCTGCTGACGCCGTTCTTCGTCGCCCGCCTGGAGCGACCGCCGCCCCGGTTCGTGCTGCCGCTGATCTACGCGACGGAGGCAGCCGCCTTCGTGGCGCTGGCGCTGCTGGTCGACAACTTCTCGCTGGCCGCCGTCGTCGTGGTGGCCGCCGTCGACGGCGCCCTGGCGCTGACGGCGAAGACGCTGACCCGCGCGGTCACCGCGGCGATGCTCGAGCCGCACGGCGAGCTGCGCTCCGGCAACGCCGTCCTCAACGTCGCCTTCACCTGGGGGGCCGCCACCGGACCGGCGATCGGCGGCGCGGTCGTCGCCGGGCTCGGGGTCCAATCGGCCCTGCTCCTCGACGCGGCCTCCTTCTACGCGATCGCCTGGATCGTCTTCCTGGCTGGAGCCCTGCCGGAGGGCGAGGTCGAGGACGAGCCCGGCCGCCTGCGGGACCGGGTCAGCGCCGGGCTCACCTACATCCGCAGCAACCGGACGCTGAAGCGGCTGATCGTCGCCGAGGCGCTGGCGCTCACCTTCTTCTCCCTGGTGGTCCCGATCGAGGTCGTCTACGCGAAGGAATCGCTCGACGTCGGCGACGTCGGCTACGGCGTGCTGCTCAGCAGCTGGGGAGCGGGGATGGTGCTCGGCAGCATCGTCTTCGCGCTGCTGCGGCGGGCATCGCTGCCGTTCCTGCTCTTCTTCAGCACGATCGCGATCGGCGCCGGCTATCTCGGCATGGCAGCCGCCCAGACGCTGGTCGTCGCCTGCGTCGCCTCCTTCATCGGCGGCGTCGGCAACGGCGTCCACTGGGTGGTGATGATCAGCGCCGTGCAGGAGCTGACCCCGCAATCGATGCAGGTGCGGACGATCGGCACGCTCGAATCGATCGCATCGGCGACGCCAGGGGTGGCCTACGTGCTCGGCGGCCTGATCGCGACTCACTGGGATCCCCGCGCCACCTTCGTCGTCGCCGGCGTCGGCGTCCTCCTCGTCGTCGCGGTGATGGCTCCCCTACTTGGCTACAAATGGGCTGATCGCCCTGCAAATCCCGATTCAAAGCCGCTTGACGGGGGTAACGACGTTGTGCTGGAGTTGATTCCCGGGAGTCGGTCCGTCCAGTCCAACTCGGAGGTATTGCCTTGACGAAGCGCTTCGCGGTTCTCGCGGTCCTATCCGTTGCAGCGCTCTCGTCGATTGGACTGGCTGCCTGCGGCAGCAGCAGCTCCGGGGGCAAGGAGGGCGGCATCCTCAAAGCCACCTACGCGTCCTTCCCCGACTACATGGACCCGCAGCTCTCCTACACCGCGGAAGGCTGGACCGCGATGGGCGAGGTCTACATCCCCCTGTTGACCTACCGCGGCGCCGAAGGCAAGGCGGGGAGCGAAGTCATCCCCGGCCTCGCCAAGGAAATGCCGAAGGTCACCAACGGCGGCAAGACCTACACCATGTTCCTCCGCCCCGGCCTCAAATACTCGGACGGGACGGCGGTCAAGGCCTCTGACTTCACCTACGCGGTCGAACGGCTCTTCAAGACCAACTCCGGCGGCTCGCCCTTCTACACGGACATCGTCGGCGCCGAAAAGTTTGCCGAAACCAAGAGCGGCGGCATCCCCGGGATCGTCACCAACGACAAGACCGGCGAAGTCAAGATCAACCTGATCAAACCGCGCGGCACCTTCACCAACGAGCTCGGGCTGATGTTCGTCGCCCCGGTCCCGGCCGGAACGCCGGACGAAGACCTCTCCGCCGACCCGCCTCCCGGGACCGGCCCGTACTACATCAACAGCTCACAGCCGGGGCAGGGCTGGGAATACAAGCGCAACCCGTACTGGGCCAAGGCCAATTCGAAGGCGATGCCCGAATACCCGAGCGGCCACGTCGACGGCGCCACGGTGACGGTCATTCGCAACCCGCAAACGCAGGTCAACGACGTCGAACAGGGTCGCTACGACTGGATGCAGAACCCGCTGCCGGCCTCCCGCTACCAGGAAATCAAGAGCAAATTCGAAGGCACCCAGTTCGTCGAACGACCGACGATCAGCACCTACTTCTTCTGGATGAACACCAAAGAAGCGCCCTTCGACGACGTCAAGGTCCGTCAGGCGGTCAACTATGCCGTCGACCCGGCCGCCCTCGAACGCATCTACGCCGGCACGATGACGGCCACGCAGCAGATCCTGCCGCCTGCGATGCCGGGCTACAAGAAGATCGACCTCTACCCGCACAGCCTCTCGAAGGCGAAGGCGATGGTCCGCGAAGCGCACCCGTCAGACATGAACATCACGATCTGGACGGACACCGAAAGCCCCAACAACGAAGCCGGCGAATACTACGAGAGCGTCCTCAAGCAGCTCGGCTTCAACACGAAGCTGAAGATCATCAACGCCGACAACTACTTCACGGTGATCGGCAACACCAGCACGCCCGAACTCGACACCGGCTGGGCCGACTGGTACCAGGACTACCCGCACCCGAACGACTTCTTCCAACCGCTGCTGAGCGGCGAAAGCATCCAGCCGACCAACAACTTCAACCTCTCGATGACCGCGAACAAGGCGCTCGATCAGCAGATGAACAAGCTGGCCGAAGAAACCCTGGGTGCCGAACAGGAAGGCCAGTACGCGGAAATGGACAAGGCCTACATGGAAGAAGCGCCGATGGCACCCTACGGGAACCGCACCCTGGACACCTTCGTCTCCGACGCGATCAACCTCGAAAACATCGTTTACAACGAGACGTTCTTCGAGCACCTGACCAGTTTCGAATTCAAGTAGGCGACCGTGGAGCCTGTTTCCGCCGACGAGCGTGGGCCGTGGCGGCTTGCCCTGAGGCGATTTCTCCGCAATCGCTTCGCGGTCGCCGCCCTGGCTCTCTTCTTCCTGATCGTCCTCTTCGTCCTGGCGGCGCCGCTGTGGGCCGACCACGTCGCCCACACCGGCCCCAACGAGACCCACACCCTGCAGAAGCTCCAGGTGGGTGACGAAACGCGGGAAGTGGTGACTCCGGCGGGAATCCCGATCGGCCCGCAGTGGTTCGAAGCCGGCGGCAAGTTCTTCCTCGGCGCCGACAGCCGCCTCGGCCGCGACGAGATGGTGCGGCTGATGTACGGCGGCCGCACGTCGCTCTTCATCGGCATCGTCTCCGCCCTGATCACGACCCTGGCGGCGATCGTCCTGGGCCTGCTCGCCGGTTACTACCGGGGCTGGGTCGACGCCGTGATCGCGCGGGTGCTCGACGTCCTCTGGTCGCTGCCGGTGCTGCTGTTCGGGATCGCGCTGGGCACCTCGCTGGCGATCGGCGGCCTCAAGATCGGCCCGCTGGAACTCTCCGGCGGCTCGATCTGGATCCCGATCTTCGTGATCAGCGTCTTTACCGTGCCCTACATGGCGCGGCCGCTGCGCGGTGAAGTGCTGGCCCTGAAAGAGAAAGAGTTCGTCGAGGCGGCGGTCGCCCAGGGGGCGGGGCCGCTGCGGGTGATGATCGGCGAGATCCTCCCCAACCTGGCCTCGACGATCATCGTCTTCTTCACCCTCAACATCGCCAACAACATGCTCTTCGAGGCGGCCCTCTCCTTCCTCGGCGCCGGCGTGCAGCCTCCCAACTCTTCCTGGGGCTCGATGATCTCGATCGGCGAGGAGCTGCTGACCACGCAGCCGCTGCTGGCGATCATCCCGGGGGCGATGATCCTGCTTACGGTCCTCTCGCTGAACATCGTCGGCGACGGCCTCCGCGACGCGCTCGACCCGCGCTCGAAGGTGCGGCTCGAGGCCCACGCCGGCATCGTCGAGCCAGAGGGGGCGTCGGTCTGATGGCGCGCTTCATCGTCAGGCGCATGGCCGGGATGGTGATCGTCCTCTTTGCGGTCTCGGTGCTCGTCTTCCTGGTCTTCAACGTGATCCCCAACTCCAACCCGGCGGAGCGGTTGGCCGGCAAGAACGCGACGCCGGTCCTGGTCAAGAGCATCGAAGAAGAATGGGGCTTCGACAAGTCGCTGCCGGAGCAGTACGTGACGATGATGAAGAAGGTCTTCAACGGCGAACTGACCTCCTACTCGCCCCGGATCCCGGTCGACGAACGGATCGCCGAAGGCGTCCCGGCGACGCTCTCGCTGAGCATCGGCGCCGGGATCATCTGGCTCTTCTTCGGCCTGCTGCTCGGCTACATAGCGGCGGTCAGGGCAGGCGGAAAGCTCGACAAGTTCCTCACCGGGCTCTCGATCGCCGGCATCTCGATCCCGGTCTTCCTGATCGCGCCGGTCCTCATCTACTTCCTCACCTACAAGCTGGAAATCTTCCCCAGCGGCGGCTATGTGCCGTTCAGCGAAGAACCCTGGGAATGGTTCACCCACCTGATTCTCCCCTGGGTCACGGTCGCGATCCTCTCGATCGGCTTCTACAGCCGGGTGCTGCGCTCGAGCATGCTCGACGTCATGAACGAGGAGTACGTGCGGACGGCGCGGGCCAAGGGGCTGAGCGAGCGGCAGGTGATGACCCGCCACGTGCTGCGCAACTCGCTGGTCCCGATCGTCACCCTCTTCGGCCTCGATTTCGGGGCGACCGTGGCCGGCACCGCGATCATCACCGAATCCTTCTTCAACATCGAAGGCGTCGGCCTCTACGCCGCGGAATCGATCTCCAAACTCGAACTGCCGCCGATCATGGGCGTCACCCTCTACGGCGCCTTCTTCGTCGTCTTCGTCAACGCCCTGGTCGACATCGCCTACGCCTACCTCGATCCACGGGTGCGGCTGGGGGCGGCAGCGCGATGAGCGCGGCGCCGATCCTCGCCGTCGAGGGACTCCGCGTCGGCTTCGCCACCGAAGGCGGGCTGCTGCAGGCGGTCGACGGGGTCAGCTTTCAGGTGAACCCCGGCGAGGTGCTGGCGATCGTCGGCGAGTCGGGCTCCGGCAAGAGCGTCACCGCACAGACGATCATGGGCCTGACCCGCTCCAAGAACGCGCGGATCGAGGGCTCGGTGAGGTTCGAGGGCGAGGAGCTGGTCGAGGCCAGCGACGCGACCCTGCGGCGGCTGCGGGGCGACCGGATCGCGATGGTCTTCCAGGACCCGATGACCTCGTTCAACCCCGTCCAGCGGATCGGCCGCCAGATCGTCGAGGCGATGGAAGCCCACCGCGGCGATCTCGCCAAGGGCGAGGCGCGGACGCGGACGATCGAGCTCTTCGAGGCGGTCGGGATACCGGAGGCCGAGCGGCGCGTCGATGACTACCCGCACGAATTCTCGGGTGGGATGCGTCAGCGGGCGATGATCGCGATGGCGCTGGCGCTCGAGCCCGAGGTGCTGATCGCCGACGAGCCGACCACCGCCCTCGACGTCACGATCCAGGCCCAGATCCTGCGCCTGCTCGAGGACCTCAACCGCGAACGCGGCCTAGCGACGATCTTGATCACCCACGACCTCGGCGTCGTCGCCGAAGTCGCCGACCGAGTGCTTGTCATGTACGCGGGCAAGGTGGTCGAGGAGGGGACGCTCGAGGAGATCTTCTACGACCCCCAGCACCCCTACACCTGGGGCCTGCTGGGGTCGCTGACCCGGCTCGACTGCCCGCGACCGGTGCGACTGCCGCAGATCAGCGGCGTGCCGCCCTCGCTGCTGGAGCTGCCGCAGGGCTGTGCCTTCCGGCCCCGCTGCCCGCACGAGTTCGACAAGTGCACTCAGGTCCCCGGCCTCGAGCCGCGGCTCACCGAGGCACCTGAGCACTGCGATCGCTGCTGGCTGACGCCGGAGCAGAAGCGCGCCAAGCGCCGGGTCGCCGGCCAGATCGGGTTGGAGGCGCCGGCGCCGTGAGCGAGCCACTGCTGCAGGTCACCGACCTCGTCAAGCACTTCCCGATCAAGCGCGGGATCCTGATCGACCGCGAGGTCGACCAGGTGCGGGCGGTCGACGGGATCAGCTTCAGCATCGAGCCCGGCCAGACGCTGGGGCTGGTCGGCGAGTCCGGCAGCGGCAAGTCGACCGCCTGCCGGGCGGTCCTGCAGCTGATCAAGCCCAGCTCCGGCTCGGTCCGCTTCGAGGGCGAGGAGATCGCCGGCAGCTCGCGGCGGCAGATGCGACCGCTGCGGCGGCAGATGCAGATGATCTTCCAGGACCCCTACGCCTCCCTGAACCCGCGCAAACGCGTCGGCCAGATCGTCGGCGACCCGCTGAAGCGGCAGGGCGTTGCCTCCGGCGCGGACCTGCGCAAACGGGTCCAGGAGCTGCTCGAGCGGGTCGGCCTCTCCAGCGAGCACTACAACCGCTTCCCGCACGAGTTCTCCGGTGGCCAGCGGCAGCGGATCGGGATCGCCCGGGCGCTGGCGCTGCGGCCGAAGCTGGTGATCGCCGACGAGCCGGTCTCGGCGCTCGACGTCTCGATCCAGGCACAGATCATCAACCTGCTCGATGACCTCCAGGACGAACTCGGCCTCACCTATCTCTTCGTCGCCCACGACATCGGCGTCGTCCGCCACATCTCCGACCGGATCGCGGTGATGAACAAGGGCAAGATCGTCGAGGAGGGCAGCGCCGACCAGGTCTGCGAGCAGCCCCGCGACGAGTACACGAAGAAGCTGCTGGCGGCGGTCCCGGTGCCAGACCCACGGGAGGCGCGGGAGCGGCAAAAGGCTACGCTCGGCCGACAGTGAGTCTTCCGCTCTCGCCGCCGATCAAGCCACAGCTGGCGCTGACGCGCAAACAGCTGCCGGAGGGCGAGGAGTGGGCGTACGAGCCAAAGCTCGACGGCTTCCGGGCGATCGTCTTCGTCGACGGCGACGACTTCTACGTGCAGTCCCGCGGCGGCAAAGAATTGCGCCGCTACTTCCCGGAGCTGAGCTTCGCACCGGGACGCTGGGTGCTCGACGGCGAGCTGGTGATCCGCGACACCGACGGCAACCTCGAATTCGATGCCCTCCAGGAACGGATCCATCCCGCCCAGTCCCGGATCGAGCTGCTCAGCAAGGAAATCCCGGTCGAGTACGTCGTCTTCGACCTGCTCGCCGAGGGGGACGAGGCGCTGCTGGAGGCGCCCCTGGCCGAGCGCCGGCGCCGCCTCAAGGCGATCGCCGCCAAGGCCGACCTGGAGCTGACGCCGCTGACCCCCGATCCCGCCGCGGCGGAGAAGTGGCTTCGCAGCGGCGAGGGCGTGATGGCGAAGCAGCTCGACGCGCCCTACGAACCCGGCAAGCGGCGGGGCATGGCGAAGGTGAAGCGCGAGCGGACGATCGACTGCGTGGTGATGGGCTGGCGGCCCGGCAAAGAAGAGGGCACCGTCGGCTCGCTGATCCTCGGCCTCTACAAGGACGATGGCGAGCTGCACTCGGTCGGCCACATCTCCGGCTTCAGCAAAGAGGCGAAAAAGGCGATGCGCTCGATGCTGGCGCCGTTGGAGACGGGCGATCGTGGCAGCGCCGAGCCGAGCCGCTGGACCGGCGGCCGCGACCTCGAGTGGGTGGCGCTGCGGCCCGAGCTGGTGATCGAGGTCGGCTACGACCACGCCGCCGCCGGCCGCATCCGTCACGGCGCCCGCTTCCACCGCTTCAGGGAAGACAAAAAGGCAGCGGAGTGCACGTTCGCGGAGCTCGACGAAGGGGACTAGAAGAGGGAGTCCTGGGTGGCGGGTCCTGCCGCGGGGGAAGGGGGGCTTGCGGGCGTCCCTCGTCGAGACGTTGAGTTCGTGACCCTTCCCTTCCCCCACCCCCGAACGGCACGGGTGGCCTCCTTCCGCTGCTCGGGCGTCATGTAGGCGCGGCCGGCGTAGAGCCGTTCGTATTGGGGGAGGAGGTCGGGGCGTTTGGCTTCGAGCCAGGCGAAGAAGACGTCCTTGACCTCGCCGCGGAGATGCAGGGCGACGCCGCCGAGGAAGGTGGCGCCGGCCTTTCTCGCCTTCTCGATGATCGGGCGGATCTGCTCGGGGTCGTCGTTGATGCCGGGCATCAGCGGCGCGATCAGGACGCCCGAGTCGATGCCGCGGCGGCGCAGCTCGGCGACCGCGTCGAGGCGGGCGGCGGGACTCGGCGTGTGCGGCTCGGTCGCCCGCCAGGCGTCCTCGTCGAGCGTCGGCACCGACATGTTCACCGAGACCGGCAGCTTCCTCTTCTTGACCATGCGCTCGAAGATCTTCACGTCGCGCATCGCCAGCGGCGACTTGGTCAGAACCGAGACCGGCGTTTCCGCCGCCTCCAGCGCCTCGAGGATCGCCGGCATCATCCGATAGCGGCTCTCGACCCACTGGTAGGGGTCGGTGTTCGTCCCCAGCGCCACCAGATCGCGCTGCCAACTCGGCCGCGCCAGCTCGGCCCGCAGCAGCTCCGGAACGTTGACCTTGACGACGATCTCACGCTCGAAGTCCCGACCGGCATCGAGGTTCAGGTAAGTGTGAGTCCGACGGGCGAAGCAGTTATGGCTGACGACTCCGTTGGCAATGAAGTCGCCCGTGCCGGTGGTGATGTCGAACATCCGCAGCCGCCTGCCCAGTGGCTCGATCGCAACGACACCCAACTCAGCCGATGACTTGATGGCGATACCGGCAACCGACCGTTTGCGACTTATCGACGGATCGATCTGATGGAGCAGTCGCATCTGCTGTCTCAGCCCTCCCGTGAGCCTGACATTGCGGACGCCGATGCGATTCGGACCCTCGACGACGAACGAATAACCGAATCCCCGCAGGGCGTTGACGGTCTGCCCGATGATCTCGTCGTCCTTGTTGCTGATTCGCAGCACCTGACTGCGACACCCCTCGGCGTCGAAGATGCCGGCCAGGAATCCTCGCGACCACTCGTCACTAGCAGAGCCCGGCCATTGCACGAGCTCACGAATCCGCGCGACGCCGTCTCGCGAGGAAGCCCGGATCGCAGCGATCGGTCGGTGTCGCTCGTTGCCCTCTAGGAACTGGAAGCGGCCCGTCTTCACACCCAAGCCCGCTAGATACATCTCCGCCCTGCACAGTGCCTCGTCGTCGGCCAGCGCCAAGCGGAAGCGGTGAACGTCGGAGACTTTCCGACCGGGGCGAGGATACGAGTAGGTGCCCAAGTGGCCATCACCTCGAATCAGGCCACATAGATAGCCGCGCCTGTACTCGGCCGACTCCTCCGACGCCGGACCCAACGATCCCATCCCCATCAGCTTGTTGTTGAGAGTGAGATGAGGACGCCGTCGTCGTCCCTGTTCCCCGCCGGTGACGTACTTCCAACCGCGGTCGCTGAGAAAGCGATGGTCGCCGCTCGCGATCAACTCGGTGCCGTCCTCGAGGAGGATCCGGAACGCCTCTTTTCGCGTCATCCAGTGGGCCTGGACCGTGGTGGTCTCATAGCGCCGATACGCCCCCTGCTTCCTCGTGCCGATGATCGCGTCACCGACGCGCACGTCCTTCAAGGGCCTGGTGGTGCCATCGGCCATCAAGATTGGCGTCGCCCCCTCTAGGCAGTAGGAGCAGGCATGACTGCAGCCCCGATAGGGGTTGATCGTCCAGTTGAATCCGTAGCGACTACCCGGCACATGGTTGAGGGCCGAGCGGGCACGGACCTCGTGGAAGTTGATCCCCATCGCCTCCGGCGCATCGAAGGTGCGGACGACGCTGCCGTCCCCCACCCCCGGCAGTCGCAGGTCGTTCTCGACTCTCTGCTCGTCCCACCTCATACGAACGTATGTTCGCATACGAGCCCACGGAAAAGCCCGCGCCGTCGCGGAGGGTGGTGGATGGAGCTAGATGCTGGAGCCGGTCTCGTCGCGCTTGAAGGCGGCGAGCTGATCGAGCGCTTTGGCTCGGGCTTTGGCGCGCAGTGGCGGCAGCAGGGCGATGAGGTTGCCGCTGGGGCCGAGGGCCTGGCGGGCCCAGCGGCGGAAATCGAACTCGTCGACGTGGTCGGCGATCCGACCATCGGCGTCGAAGCGGAAGCTGGCCTGAATGTCGTTGACGACGGGACGCCCGGTCGAGAACGTGTAGCGGGCGATCCAGTGCGCGGAGCCGCTCTCCTCGCCGGCCTCGTGCTCGTGCAGCTCGATCACGAGGTCCTTGGCACGGCCGGTCAACATCCGCCACATCGCGCCGACGTCATCACCCTCGAGGTCGCCGAAGGCAGGGTCGCGAAAGTGGGCGCCGGGCGCGTAGCAGGCCGTCATCGCGGCGCCGTTGCGCTCGCCGAAAGCGGCGTAGAGCCGCTCGATCGTCGCCTTGTTCTCCGCCGCCGCCACGCCGTCACCCTAACGCGGCTGACGAACCGCGGCGCTAGCTCGAAGCGGGAAGCTCGCCCTCGATCACGTAGCGGAGGACGTCGACCACCTGCTCGGCCTCGCGCGCGGTCGCCTCGGCGGCCCGGTCGACCTCCTTCAGCGCGTGGTCCAGCTCGGGATCGTGCAGGGTGACGATCGGCTTGCCGAGGGCGGCGGCGAAACCGGCGTCGAAGGCCGCGTTCCACTGCCGGTATTTGTCGCCGAAGCGGACGACGACGAGGTCGGCGCAGCGGATCAGCGTCTGGGTGCGGATCGCGTTGACGCCCGCCCCTTTGTGGTCACGCCAGAAGGAGTCCTGCTCGGGCCCCAGCGTCCCGGTGCCGGCGTCGTCGGAGGCGGCATGGTCGGTGACCGGCGCCGAGAAGACGACCGGCAGATGCTCGGCGGCGGCGCCGTCTTCGATCCGCTCGCGCCAGTCGGAGTGAATCTCGCCGGAGAGGTAGACGTGCCAGGTCCGCTCGGCCACATCCGAGAGTGTACGTGCCGGCACTTAGCTCTCATATATGCGCGGTAAGTGCCGGCACGCCCGTGCTATCGTAATTAACGTGAACGTAAGAAGGAGGTTAGCTGGGGTCGACGCCGACCACGAGCACTACAAGTGGTGGGCCCTCTCCTGCACCAGCCTGGGGATGCTGCTGGTCGCGACCAACTCGGGGACGCTGATCATCGCCCTGCCAGATCTGGAGCGAGCGCTGGGCACCAGCCTGCTGGAACTGGTCTGGGTGATCCTCGCCTACATGATTTCCTCGACCGTGCTGGTCCTCACCGCCGGCCGCCTTTCCGACCTCTTCGGCCGCAAGACCGCCTTCGTCGGCGCCTTCCTGATCTTCGCCGCCGCCTCGCTCGGCGCCGGCTTCGCCGCCGACGGGACGCAGCTGATCCTCTGGCGGATCGTGCAGGGGATCGGCGGTGCCTTCATCTTCGCCAACGGCCCGGCCCTGGTCACCGACGCCTTCCCGCGCGAGCAGCTCGGCCTGGCGATGGGCACGAACACGATGGTCGCCGCGATCGGGCTGGTCCTGGGGCCGGTGCTGGGCGGCGCCCTGGTCGCGATCTCCTGGCACTGGGTCTTCTGGTTCAACGTGCCGCTCGCCCTGGCCGGAGCGCTCTGGGCCGGACTGATCCTCCGCGAGCTGTCCAGCCGCGACCCGGTCCGCGGCCTCGACCTCGGCGGCACCGTCACCTTCGTGGTCGGCCTGACCGGGCTCGTCTACGGGATCTCGCGCGGCGGCATCTCCGGCTGGAACGATCCTCTCGTGATCGGCGGCCTCGTCGTCGGCGTCGTCCTGCTGCCGATCTTCGTCCTCATCGAGCACCGCGGCAAGGCGCCGATGCTCGACCTCTCGATCTTCCGCAACCGGCTCTTCGCCGCCGCCACCGGGGCCGCCTTCATCAACGGCCTCTCGCGCTTCGCGCTGATGTTCATCTTCGTCTTCTACTACCAGGGGGCCCAGGGTGACGATCCGATCACGGCCGGGATCAAGCTGGCGCCGATGGCAATCGGAATGCTGGTCGCCTCCCCCCTCGCCGGGATCTGGGCAGACCGCCACGGCTCGCGCACGCTGGCGGCGCTGGGGATGCTGGTGACGGCCCTGGGGCTGGCGCTGATGACGACCCTGCAGGCCGGCTCCGCCTACTGGGAGAGCGGCGTCTGGCTGGCTCTGGTCGGGATCGGCTCGGGGATGTTCAACTCGCCGAACACGGCGGCGATGATGGGCACGGTCCCGGTCGAGCGACGCGGCATCGCCGCCGGGGCGCGGACGATGCTGCAGAACACCGGCGCGGTGATCTCGATCGCCTTCGTGCTGGCGATCGTCACCAACTCGATCCCGAAGGAGGTCCTCTTCGCGATCTTCTCCGGCCTCGCCACCGGCCTCTCCAGCGCCCAGCTCGACCCCTTCATCGCCAACATGCACACGGCCCTCTGGGTGCTCGCCGCAACCTCCGTCCTCGGCGCTGGCGTCTCGCTGCTGCGCCCGCGAGGGGAGGGGACCGCGACCCGATCCACGCCCGCCGCCGAGGCGATCGAGGAGGCAATCACGGACGAGGTCCGGGCGATCCCATGAGCGCGGAGCGCGAGCTGCGGATCGGCGACGTCGCCAAGCTGGCCGGCACGACGCCGCGGACGATTCGCTACTACGAGGAGATCGGCCTCCTCCCCACCGCCGGCGGCCGTGAGCCCGGCGCCCACCGCACCTACGCCGAGGCCGACGTCGAGCGCCTCACCGAGCTGCTGCGACTGCGCGACCTGCTCGGCCTCTCCCTGGAGGAGCTGAAGGAGCTGGTCGAAGCCGAGAACGCGCGAGCGGAGCGCCGCCGTGAGTGGGACGCCGGCGTCGACGATCCGGCCCGCCGTCGCCAGATCCTCGAGGCGTCGCTCGAGCATGCCAGCCGGCAGCTCGAGCTGGTCCGTCGCCGTCGCGGTGAGATCGCCAAGCTCGAAGAGGAGCTGGTGGCGCGCCGCAAGCGAGTCCGCGGCCTACTGCGCGAACTCGACCGCGAGCCGACGGCCAGCTAGGCGTCGGCAGCCACAGGGGTGCCGGCGGTCTGCTCCTCGAAGTGCTTGCTGAGCATCGTCACCTGGCCCTGGTAGTTGGAGCCGAGGTCGCTGCCGTAGAGCCGCTCCGCCGGCTCTGCCATCTGCTCGAGGCCGAGCTTGCAGACCGGCTGGCGGTGCTCGACCATGAAGGAGACGTCGCGGGCGCGGACCTCGAGCGCGGCGCGACTGCCATGGTGGCCGCCGCTCGGGTCGTAGCCGAAGCCGGGGTCGAAGAAGCCGGCGTAGTGGGTCCGCAGCTCGCCTGCGGTCGGGTCGTAGGCCATCATCTCGGCGGCGATCTGCGGCGGGATGCAGACGCCCTCGGCGGAGAGCAACAGGTAGAAGATCTCCGGCTCGAGAACGATCCGCCCACCGGGCTCGGGATAGACCGGGTCCCAGTAGTCGGTCCAGCGGTAGGCGCGAATCCGCGAGAGATCGACCGGCAGGCTGTTCTTCTTCGCCCGGTAGCCGACCGTGCGGTCGCCCGGGCCGGAGAGGTCGACGCTGAGGAAGAGTCCGTCGGCGACCGAGAGCTCCGACTGGCCCAACGCCTTGGAGTCGAGGTAGAGGAGGGGAAACTCGTCCTGCAGGGCGCGGATTTCCTTGTCGCTGAGGCGGACGTCACCGCGGGCCAGGCGCAGCTGGTTGAGCGAGAGGCCGGTCCGCACCTGGATCGCGAAGGAGCGCGGCACGATCTCCAGGTAGAGCTTGCCGCGATAACCAGCTCGGATCTCGTCGAAACGATGGTGACGGTCGGTGATCACCCGGGTGAAGACGTCGAGGCGGCCGGTCGAGCTCTTCGGGTTTGCCTTGGCGCGAACGTCTTCGGGCAGTGCCAGCTCCTCGATCAGCGGCACCAGATAAGGCCGATCGCGCTCGAGCACAGCGCCGTCGCGCAGGTCGACTTTCTGGAAGGCGAGACCGTCGATCTTCTCCTCGACCGTGGAGTCGACGTCAGGGAGGAAGGAGCAGCGCAGCGCCCAGGCGAAGTCGCCGAGACGCAGGTCGATGCTGGCGGGCTGAATCGCCTCGGGGCGGATCCGGTAGTCGCCGGAACTGACCCACTCGTCTTCGATCGCCCGGCTGAGGGCCTGCGAGGGGAAGACGCCTGCGGTCACCCCGCAGAGACTATTCGCCGCGCCTCGCTGGCGCCGAGGTAGGGCGAGAGGGCAAACTCGAGGACGTCGGGGAGCAGCTCCTCGAGACGTTCCGCTTCTCCGGCGAGGACCCGCCGGCCCAGCAGCGAGGCGATGCCACCGACGACCGCCTCGTCGGTGGCCTCTGGAACCGGTTCGCCTCCCGGCGCAGCCGGAGCCTCTTCGCGCAGATAGGGGACGAAGCTGTCGACGGCCGCTTGATAGCGGTCATACATTCCCGGACCGGCCCGGAGGCCCTCGACGAGAGTGATCGTGGCCAGGGCCGGATCGGCCGCCAGGAGCATCACCAGGGCAACGATCCCTTCCCGGACCCGCACCGCCCAGGGGTCGGTCGAGGCCGCCGCGCAGGCGCTGACGATCCGCTCGCGAACTCTTTCCACCGCCGCCTCGTAGGCGGCGAAGAAGCACTCGTCCTTGCTCTCGAAGTGCTTGTAGAAGTCACTCTTCGAGACGGCCGCCCGCTGGCCGATCAGTGACACAGTGGTTTTCTGATAACCCACTTCGTACAGCGCCTGAGTGAGTCCGGAAATCAGCCTCTCGCGCTGATTTCGTGCGACGAACTCGGGGGAAAGGCCATGACGCCCGCGTGGTAAACGCTCCATCTACGTATATAAGTCTGCCACCGTACTGCGGGTTTCGTCGTCACCCTTACTTAACTGATTTTTCTACACCACGGTACGGCGATATCGCGAACTCGAACAGCTGGGCGAGCAGCTCGGGGGCGCGCTCGGCCTCATCGCGGCGGATCTGCTGACTGAGGATCCAGGCGATCCCACCGGCCAGCGTGTCCTCGATCGTCTCCGGCAGACCGGTATCGCGGGGGGCGTTGCGACGCATCAACTCGACGAACCGGTGCAGGGCGTCGTCGTATCGGGCTCCGGAGGCCGGCGTCGCGGAGAGAGCATCGATCATGCACATGCGGGCCTCGGCTGGGTTCTCGGCGAGGTAGCCGAGGAGGGCGGCGAGGCCGGCCTCGAGCCGCTCTGACCACTCGTCCCCAGAGCCGGCGCAGCCCTCTTCGACGCGGGCCAGAGCTTCCTGCAGGGCGCTGTCGATCGCGGCGAGGAAGACCTCCTCCTTGCCCTCGAAGTTGTCATAGAGCGTTTTGCGGGCGACGCCGGCGCGGCGGACGATGTCGCCGATCTTGGTCGCCTCATAGCCCTGCTCGGCGCTCAGCTCCGCCATCGCATCCATGATGCGACGGCGCTTGCGCGCAGCGACGAACTCCTTTGGAAGCACGGGCCGAGTCGGCTTCACCTGTGCTCCCCTGGTCGGGGGCGGGAGCATCGCCAAAAAGGATACCCGCGTCCTCAAAAAGAACGAGCGTGACCTTAGCTCTTCTGGTACCGTGAGGGGACTTTAGAGGTTTTTATATCGAGGAATATGGGTTTCTCGGTGCCTTTCGATCGAATCCAACTGAGCAGGGAGATGCTGCGTGAGGCGGTCGGTGACGGCTGGCCGGCCGCGCAGGTCGATGCCGCCGCGGAGCTGCTCGCAAACAGCAACGGCAAGTTTCCCTCCGGCGCCCGCAGGCTTCCCTCGGACCTGGTCAGCGCCGTACAGCGCGAGCGGCTGATCGCGGCGATGCTGCGGGCCGCCGCCGAGCTCGGCTACCGGCAGGCGACGGTGCAGGACGTGATCGACCGGGCCGGCGTCTCCCGCCCCACCTTCTATGAGCATTTCGCCAACAAGGAAGACTGCTTCCTGGCCGCCTTCGACACGACCGCGACACGCCTGCGGGACCGAGTCGACGACGCCGCCGCCAAGGGCGGCGACAACTGGCGCGACCGTCTGCGCTTCTCGCTCGAGGAGCTGCTGCGCTTCGTCAGCCAGGAACCGGATGCGGCACGGGCTCTGATCGTCGAGGCCCGGGCGGCCAGCGCCGAGGCGCTGCTGCGCCGCGACGGGCTGCTCGACTACTTCTCCGGCTGCGTCGACACCCTGGTCCGCGACCACCTTCCGGATGCGGCGAGCCACTCGGAGATCACTGCCGCCGGCGTCGTCGGCGGAGTCGAAGCCCTCCTCTACTCCCGCCTCAACAAGGGTGAGCTCGACGACGTCGACTCCCTCCTGCCCTCGCTGATGTATTTCGTCGTCCTTCCCTATGAAGGACACGAAGCCGCCAGCGAAGAGCTCGCGGTCGCCCTCGGCTGAGCGAGAAGCCAACCGGCGATGGCGGGTGGCATGACTATGCTTGCGCGATGCGGTCGCCGAACGCCGCCCGGGCAGCACTCGGCTTCCTCGCCGCCGCCGCGATCCTGATCGGGGTGACCGCCGCCTTTGCCCCGCGCACCTTCTATGACGACTTTCCCTTCGTCACCCACTGGGTCGAGCTGCTGCCCCCGTACAACGAGCATCTGGTCACCGACGTCGGCGGCCTCTACCTCGGCTTCGCGGTCATCTTCGCCTGGGCGGCGTGGAGCCTCGAGCGGACGCTGGTGCGGGCAGCCTGTGTCGCCTGGCTGCTGAGCGCGACGATCCATCTCGCCTTCCATGCCGCCCATCTGAGCGGCTTCTCGACCGCGGACGCGGTTGCCGAGATCGTCTCCTTGGCGCTATTGCTGGCGCCAGCACCGCTGGCGATTTGGGCGACGGCCGCGAACCGTCGCCCCGAGCCCTAGTAGCCGCCCGCTCAAGCCGCTTCGTCGGAGTGGCGGCACGCCTCGAGCACGTCGCGCACGCACTTTTGCTGATCGTCAAGGCTGAGGGCATAGAAGCGCTCTTCCGCTCCCCTCACCTTCTCGCGCCGGACGAGCTGCAGGACATCGAGCCGGGCCAGCGTCTTGACGTGGTAAGCGACGTTGCCGAGCGGCATCCCCACGTCGTTGGCCAGCAGGGTCGAGCTCGCTGCTTGGAAGCGGCCGTCCAGGTAGGCGCGCAGGATCCGCCGGCGCAACGGATGGTTCAGGGCAGCGATCAGCTCGGGCGTGTCGGGTGGCATCGGGGGAGCCGGGTCAGAGAGCCTCGATCTCTCGAAGCAATCCCTGCGTTCAGCAACATTAAGGCATAAATGCCCTAACAGCGAGGTACTCAAAGCGAGAGGGTCGGAGAGCATGCCACCCCGCCGCCGTAGCCGACCCCGCTCGCCGGAGCTTGCAGCGCTCGGTGAAGCGATCCGGCAGCTGCGCCTCGAGGTAGGGCTCAGCCAGGAGAAGCTGGCCGAACGGGCCGAAACCGACCTCAGCCAGGTCGGCGGGATCGAGCGCGGCCTGCGCAACCCCAGCTACACGACACTGGCCCGCCTCGCGGCAGCGCTCGGCACCACGGTCGGCGCGATCGCGTCGCACGCCGACGAAATTCAAAGCTGACTGGTCAGCACGGTTTATGCGGACCTAGACTATAGGCTATGGTCAGGCGACTGGCCGGCGAGAAGGCTGCGGTTCGTGGGAGGCACGAACCCGACCGCCGCTCAGCTCGGCACCGCGATTCGCGAGCTCCGCAAGAGCCGCCATCTGACGCTGGAAGATCTGGCTGGGATCGCCGAGCTGCACACCACGCACCTCTCCGCGATCGAGCGTGGAGTCACCAATCCCGGCTGGGAAAAGATTCGCTCGCTGGCCAACGCCTTTGGGATCGACTCCTCGGCATTGATCCGGCTGGCCGAGACCGTCGCCCGCTCCAACTCGGCGCCTGGACAGCGGGAAAAGGGCGAGCCGGGCGCGCGACCCGCCTAGACTATCGGCTATGGGCAATAGGGAATGGCGCCGGAAGGCTCCGTCCCCGTGCCCTTGTCCTCTGCCCAACTCGGCTCAGCGATCCGCCACCTCCGCACGGAGCGTGAGCTGACGATTGAAGCCCTCGCCTCCAAAGCAGGCATCCACTGGACCTATCTGACCGGAGTCGAACGCGGCCAACGCAACCCGACCCTGCGGGTGATCTCCGCGATCGCCGACGCGCTCGGGATCGACGTCTCCGAGCTGATGCGGCTGGCGGAAGCGCCGGCCGAGCACCCGGGCGGTTGTTCCTAGGCGCTCGGCGAAGCGGAGAGGGTGGGATTCGAACCCACGAGCGCCTTGCGACGCCAACGGTTTTCGAGACCGCCCCGTTCAACCGCTCCGGCACCTCTCCAGGGGACTCGGTCGCCGATTCTAGAGAGGCGGCGCCCGGAGCGCGCCCGGTGCAGGGCTAAAGGACGGCGCGCGGATGCCGAAAAACCAACATGGGCAGAGGCGAGCAGACCCGGATCGGCAGATTCTTCGACACGCACCCGCGACTGCTGCGGACGACGGCACTGGCTGCGCTCGTCTGGGGCCTCGGCTACCTCGCCTGGCGGATCGGCTGGAGCGGCGAAGGGGCCAACCCGGTCGCCTTCGCGCTGCTGCTGGTGACCGAGATCTACGGCCTCTGGGCGCTCGGGATCCTCACCTGGTTCTCCTGGTCGCGGCCATCTGCCGAGCGACCGGCGACGACGCCGGGCCGGAAGGCGGACGTCTACGTCTGCACCTACGACGAGCCGGCCGAGGTGGTCATGGCAACGTTGGCCGGCTGCCGCGCCCTCACCTATCCGCACACGACCTACCTGCTCGACGACGGCCGCCGCGAGGAGATGCGCGAGCTGGCCGAACTGGCCGGTGCCGAGTACATGACCCGGCCCGACAACTCCCACGCCAAGGCGGGGAACATCAACGCGGCGCTGCCGCGGACCGAGGGAGATCTGATCCTCATCCTCGACGCCGACCACGTACCGATGCCGGACGCCCTCGACGCCCTGGTCGGCTATTTCGACGACGAGCGGATGGCGATCGTGCAGACGCCGCACGACTTCTTCAACCACGACTCGGCCCAGCACTACAACGCCGGCCGCCACGAGCAGTCGCTCTTCTACCGGGTGATCTGCCCTGGCAAGGACCGCCATGGCGCCGCCTACTGGTGCGGCTCGGCGGCGTTGATCAATCGCCACGCCCTGCTCGAGATCGGCGGCGTCGCCACCGAGACGATCGCCGAGGACTTCCACACCACGATCCGCCTGCAGCGCAACGGCTGGCGCAGCCGCTACCACGACGAGGTCCTCGTTCAGGGCCTGGCCCCGCACGACCTCGATAGCTACCTGCTGCAGCGCGATCGCTGGGCGCGTGGCAACCTCGCCGTCTTCACGCTGCGCGAGTCCCCCCTGCGCGCCCGCGAGCTGCGGCCGCTGCAGCGCCTCTCTTACTTCGCCAGCCTCTTCGCCTACCTGGCGCCGCCGATGCGGCTGCTGCTGCTGCTCACCCTGGCTCTGGTGATGCTGACCGGGGCGCTGCCGATGAAGATCAGCCTCGTCGCCCTGGGGGCGCTCTGGGTCCCCTACATCGTCCTCAACCTCGGCGCCGGCTCGGCCCTGGCCCGGGGCTACATGCGGATCCCCGAGACGGCGCACTACGAGCTGCTGACGATGGAGATCTACACGCGGGCATTGCGTTGTGTCGTCAAGCCGAGCAAGACCGCCTTCAAGGTGACTCCCAAGCAGGGCATGGACGGTGGCGGGTTCGAGGCGGTGCGCAAGCTGCACCTCGTCCTCCTCTGCACCGTGCTGCTCGTGGCCGGCACGATCCTGCGCCTGCTCGACCTCGCCGGCGTCGGACCGCTGCCCGATCTGCCGGGCATCGCCGCCGTCGTCGTGCCACTGCTCGGGATCTACGAGCTGCGGCGCCTCCTGAAGACGGTCTTCGCGGTCGGCCGGCGCCGCCAGCGGCGCCTCGTCTACCGCTTCGAGGGGGATGCGCCAGCCCACTGCTTCCCGGAGGGAGGGCACGTGCCGGCCCGCCTGATCGACGCCAGCGCCGCCGGTGTCGGCCTGGTCGCCGAGATGGAGCTGGAGATCGGCACCCAGCCGGCGGTCCTGCTCGAGCTCGAGGACGCGGGCGGCAACCGCCACGAGGTGGCCGCCCAGGTGGAGGTGCGCAGCTGCCGCGAGGTCGAGGGCAGCTTCCTGATCGGCGCCACGATCGCCGAGATCGACAACGGCTCGCGCCTGCGCCTGATGGAGTGGTGCTACGTCGTCTGCAGCCACGAGCGCCTGCGCGGCCGCCGCCCGGCAGCGGCACCGATGACGATCGAGGCCGAGGCCGAGCCGATCGTCGTCTCCCTCGACGACTACCGCGAGGAACCGGCGAGCGCCGGCTTGGTCCCAGTCGCCGAACAGGCCTGAGCCGCACTCAGGCCTGGCATTTCCTCGAGCAAGATGCCGATTCGCGTCCGGCCTTCGAGCCAAGCGAGGGCGGATGGATCGATCCAAGCGACGATGCCGAACATGTCTCGGACAACAGATCCGACGTCCTGAGCAAGCAGACAGTCGTGATGGGCGACACGGTTGCGCAGGCGGCGAATACGCTCCATCGGAGCGGCCAGATCCCTGCGCTCGGGGGTCCCATGAGGGAAGGCGCGCCGCAGTCGCTGCCTCCAGAGCTCCTCGTAGTGCTTGGTGAAGAGACTCGCCCAGAAACCGAACGGGACGCCCGAGACGACCCGGCCGCGCGTGATCGGCTTGCCACTTCCAACCCTCTCGACCGCGACGATCACCTGCTTGACAGCGCCTGGCTGAAGCGTCTCGAAGTCAAGCAGCCAGGTCTTCCGCAGCGGTTCCTGAGGCTGCCCCTCCCCGAGGACTTCGTCGATCGCGTTGCGGACGATGACCTCGAAGTGATGGATCGCCGCGAAGCTCGCCGAAGCTAGCGCGGCGTGCCAGTCGTACAGGTCGCCGGCGAGGGCATAGTCGCCTTCGGCGGCATTGAGAAAAGGTGCGAATCTCGCCGCCGATATCCACGTATGAGGAGCGCAACTCATTGTCTGCGCTATGATAGCCGCGGATGCCCCGGAACCGCCTAGGGTCCTCGTCGAGGGCTATGCGGCCGGGGCTTTGTCTTTCCCGGGAGAGCGGAGAGGGTGGGATTCGAACCCACGAGGCGGGTTAACCCCGCCCACGCGATTTCCAATCGCGCTCCTTAAGCCACTCGGACACCTCTCCGGGTCTG
>Ga0105247_10000203_pt1 | contig 58331 bp, 57 predicted proteins | sample KBSS24metaG_FD_81519 | JGI IMG/M metagenome (GOLD analysis project Ga0105247, IMG submission 81519) | Switchgrass rhizosphere microbial communities from Kellogg Biological Station, Michigan, USA - KBS S2-4 metaG | ecosystem: Host-associated > Plants > Roots > Rhizosphere > Soil | place... | reverse complement strand
CGGAGCCGGGGATGGCCGCGCTGGTGGCCGCCATTTCCGGGGGGACCGCCCAGGGGGACACGCCTGGGTGCGCCGGCGTGGGGCCCGGCCGCGCCAACGTGAGAGCCGGCCGCGCCAACGTGGGAGAATATCGGTGAGTTACCTGAACTTTAATGAGGGTTCAGGGTCTATTCAGGTCGCGGTGCGGCGACCTCTTTCCCTACGGGAGTAAAGGGCGCCATGAGCGCCGATGTGAGTGACCTGAGCCTGGTTCGACGCGTCCAGAGCGGCGACAAAGGGGCGTTCGACGCGCTGGTACGCAAGTATCAGCACAAACTCGTCAAGCTCGTCATGCGGTATGTGCGCAATCCGGCGGAAGCCGAAGACATCGCCCAGGAGGCATTCATCAAGGCGTATCGCGCTTTGCCGCAGTTCCGTGGCGACAGCGCGTTCTACACCTGGCTGTACCGCATCGCCATCAACACCGCCAAGAATGCCGTCGTCTCGCGTGACCGCAGCCCGATCGAATACAACATCGACCGCAACAACGACGCCAACGAAGAGTCCTACGATATGCAAGGCCGAATGAAGGATTCCGAGACACCGGAAGGCCTGGTGTTGACGGATGAGATCCGCAGAACCGTCAATGCCGCGATCGAGGCCCTGCCGGAGGATCTGAAGACCGCCATCGTCCTGCGCGAGCTCGACGGGCTGTCATACGAAGAGATTGCAGCCGCGATGGACTGTCCGGTCGGTACAGTCCGCTCGCGAATATTCAGAGCGCGCGAAGCCATCGACCGTCGTCTGCGTGAAGTGTTCGAGGGCGGCCTGGGCCGCACGGAGGATTTGGGATGAACGAGGAGCTCGACAGCCAACTGTCCGCGATGTTCGACGATGAGCTGCCGGCCGCTGAATGCGAGCTTCTGGCGCGGCGCCTGTCACGCGATGAGGAGCTGAGGGGACGCTGGGGCCGGTATGCGGCAATCGGTGCCACCATACGGGCCGAAGGCGGAGCACGGCTGAACGCCGAGCTTGCGCGGCGCGTGAGTGTCGCTATCGCTATCGAGCCCGCGGTTATCGCGGAACCCGTGAGCCCGCCCTCACGGCTATCGTCTTCTCGAGCGCTAGCCGCGCGCTGGTGGGCGCCGGTTGGCGGAGTTGCCCTGGCGGCGAGCGTTGCCGCAGCGGCCATACTCTGGGTGAGATTCGAATCGCCGCCCGCCGGCCAGGTACTTGCGCAGGGGACACCGGGCGCGCCAAGTGGCGCGATCGTCGGACAAAGCGCTGACAACGCAGTGGCGGAAAATGCTGCCGACAGATACGTAGTTCCAAAGACCCTGCCTCGAAGGTCCATCGTTCCGTCAACTCAGCTGGCCAACTATGTCGTCGCTCACAGTGAGTTTTCCTCGCCGGTCAATCGACGTAATCTCCTCTCCGCCTTGATGGCGAGTGAGTCGGGAACTGCCGGAGCGCCGTCCGGGTCGGATGAACCAACCGAGGACATGAACGACGATGCTAAGAGTCCGCAGTAGAGAGCGGTTTGGCTGGCTTGCTCTCGCGATGGTCGTGGCAACGGCCGTCGCTGCCGAAGAGCCAACTCAGTGGCTCGAGCGCATGAATCACGCGCTGACTACGCGCAACTACGACGGCACTTTTTCGCATTGGCATGGCGGCAAGGTGGAGATGCTGCGCATCATCCACCGCGTCCAGGACGGGGCGGTTGCCGAACGACTCGTCTCGCTGGACGGCTCGGGCCGCGAGTTCATTCGCAGCGGTCCAGACCTGGCCTGTTATCTGCCCGACAAAAAGACCGTGCTGGTGGAGCGGCGGCCGGCCGATGAATCTCTGCTCGGTGGTTTTCCAGCTGTCAATCAGCAGACCGCCAGCTTCTATGACATCCAGGAAGTTGCGCGCACGCGCCTGAATCGCCGCGATACCCACCTCATCACAGTGACCCCCAGGGACGAGTTCCGGTACGGCTATCGATTGTGGATCGACGAGACGACGGGCATGCCGTTGAAGACCCAACTGTGCGACGGCCGGGGCCGTGTGATCGAGCAGATTGTGTTCGCGAGCCTCACCCTGTCATCGCGAATACCCGACTCGGCATTCAAGCCCGAGGTATCCACTGAAGGCTTCCAATGGCTGCGCAATGAATCAGCGCCGGCCAAGGAGCCGCCCGAGAATGCCTCCCTCGTTTGGAATGCCCTGAAGTTGCCGCCAGGTTTCAAGATGGCAGCGCGCAACGCACAGGTGTTGCCGGGCTCCACCGATCCGGTTTCGCACTTGGTATTCAGTGATGGGCTGGCCTCCGTGTCAGTCTTTGTCGAAGTGGAGACGAAGACCCGGGAGTCTTCGGACGGGGAGGCAGTGACCGAGGAGACGACGCGGCTGGGGTCGTCGTCGGTGTACTCGACCGTGACGGGCGGAAGGAAAGTCACCGCGGTGGGTGAGGTGCCCCCGGCAACGGTACGCTCCATCGCCAGCTCCTTCTCATCGCAGAGTTCGACCCCGGTTAACGGACAGCATCACTGAGCGGGACTCATTCCAATGAGAACCGGTCAGCCCGAGCCGGGCTGACGGTGGTGCACAGGCAGGACTGTGATCTGTGCGACGAGATGGTTACTGAGCTGGAAGCTCTTGGGCGAAGGGTACAGCTGCCCCCCATCGCCGTCGTGGATGTCGACGCCGATCCGGAGCTGCTCCGCCGCCATGGCCTGAACGTCCCCGTTCTGCTCCTCGACGGCACGGTTGTCTGCCGTCACCGGCTGGACGCCGACGAGCTCCTGCGGCTCCTGCGCAGGCCGTAACGCCCCGGTTGCCAACGGGTACGCCAGGGCTCAATTTCCGGTAAAAGCAGGCCCATTTAGGGCCGCAGGCTAGGCGCCCCCGGCGATTTCAGCCCGAGATGGGCCAGCCAATAGTAGAATCCCGCCCGCCGCAGAATCTGCCGCGGCGGACGCGACAGACTGTGGTTCATGCTGCTCACACGTAACTTTTCCATCATTGCTCACGTCGATCACGGCAAGTCCACGCTGGCGGACCGGTTCATTCAGATCTGCGGCGGCCTGCAGGATCGTGAGATGCAGGCGCAGGTGCTCGACTCGATGGAGCTCGAGCGTGAGCGCGGCATTACGATCAAGGCCCAGAGCGTCACCCTTTATTACGACGCCAAGGACGGGCAGCGCTATCAGCTGAACATGATCGACACGCCCGGCCACGTCGATTTTTCGTATGAAGTGTCGCGGTCGCTGGCCGCTTGCGATGGCGCGCTCCTCGTGGTGGACGCCTCGCAGGGAGTAGAGGCCCAGAGCGTCGCCAACTGCTACACCGCGATTGAGCAGGGCCTGGAGGTCCTGCCGGTCATCAACAAGATCGATCTGCCGTCGGCCGATCCAGACCGGGTGTGCAAGGAAATCGAGGAAATCATTGGCATCGACGCGACCGACGCCGTGCCTGTCAGCGCCAAGACCGGGCAGGGGGTGCCGGAGCTCCTCGAGGCGCTCGTCAAGCGCATTCCGGCTCCCAAGGGTGATCCGGACGCGCCGTTGCAGGCGCTGATCATCGATTCGTGGTTCGACAATTACGTGGGTGTCGTGTCACTGGTGCGGGTCGTCAACGGCAGCCTGAAGACCGGCGACAAGTTCCGCGTGATGTCCACCGGCCGCAGCCACACCGCCGACAAGCTCGGGCGCTTCACTCCCAAGTCGGTGGCCATGCGCGAGCTGGCAACCGGTGATGTCGGTTTCGTGATCGCGGGCATCAAGGAAATCGACGGGGCTCCGGTGGGCGACACCATCACCCTGGAGAGCCGTCCGAGTCCCGAGAGCCTGCCGGGCTTCAAACAGATCAAGCCGCGGGTGTTTGCCGGACTGTTTCCCATCAACTCGGAAGACTACGAGGCCTTCCGCGACGCGCTCGCGAAGCTGCGCCTGAATGATTCGGCACTGCATTACGAGCCGGAGGTGTCCGGAGCGCTGGGCTTCGGGTTTCGCATCGGCTTTCTCGGGCTGCTGCACATGGACATCGTGCAGGAGCGCCTGGAGCGCGAGTACAACCTCGAGCTGGTGACGAGCGCGCCCACCGTCATCTACGAGGTGGCGCGCACCGACGGGAAGGTTGACTACGTGGACAACCCGGCAAAACTACCGCCGTCCAACGAGACCGAAGAGATTCGCGAGCCCATCATCATTGCCAACATCCTCGTGCCGCCGGATTACGTGGGTGCCGTGTTGAAGCTGTGCAATGACAAGCGCGGCCGACAGAAGAAAATGCAGTATGTTGCCACCCAGGTATCACTGCAGTACGAGCTGCCGATGGCCGAAGTCGTGCTGGATTTCTTCGACCGCCTGAAGTCGGTGAGCCGCGGCTACGCCTCGTTTGACTACGATTTCAGTCATTTCGAAGCCGCTCCGCTCGTGAAGCTCGACATCCTGATCAACGGTGACAAGGTGGATGCACTGTCCATCATCGTGCATCGCGAGAACGCCTATCAACGGGGCCGCGAGTTGGTGGACAAGATGCAGGAACTGATTCCCCGGCAGATGTTCGAAGTCGCCGTGCAGGCGGCGATCGGCACGGCCGTCATTGCCCGCGCCTCCGTGAAGGCGCTGCGCAAGAACGTCCTGGCGAAGTGCTATGGCGGTGACATCACCCGCAAGAAGAAACTCCTCGAGAAGCAGAAGGAAGGTAAGAAGCGCATGAAGCAGGTCGGACAGGTGGAGATCCCGCAGGAGGCTTTCCTCGCGGTGCTGCAAGTAGGCAAGAAGACTTAAAAAGCAGGACCTGACATGTTCCAGATCATCGTCATTCTTTCATGGCTGGCGCTGCCGATCGGCCTTCTGGTCATCGCGGATGACTGGTTCATCCGTCCGCGCAGGCAGATTGCCGCATCCCCTCAACCGCCGGCCGACCCGCTGCTCATGCGCACCGCGTACATGCTGCTGCCGCTGTTCATCGGAGCGGCCGTGCTGCGCCTGCTGCTGGCGGAACGGCTGGATTTCAGCTCGGTGCTGTTCGGAATCACCGCACTGACGGGTGTCATCTGGCTACTGGATGTTGCGTTGCTGCGGCCGGCACGGGCCCGGAAAGCTCGGGCTGCCGGTAAGGATCCGGCCCTGATTCCCGAGCCCGGGACTGTTGACTACGCCCGTAGTTTCTTTCCGGTGGCGCTGGTCGTGCTGGTGCTGCGGTCCTTCATTTTCGAGCCGTTCCGGATCCCTTCGGACTCCATGATGCCGACGCTGCTGGATGGCGATTTCATCATCGTCAACAAGTACGCCTACGGGTTGCGCCTGCCGGTCATCAACCGCAAGGTGATCCCCGTTGGCAGTCCCCAGCGCGGCGACGTGGTGGTATTCCGCTATCCGCGCGATCCTTCCGTGAACTACATCAAGCGGCTGGTGGGGCTTCCGGGTGATCATGTCGTGGTTCGCAGCGATCGCATTACGATCAATGGCCAACCCGTGCCTTTCAAGATCATTGCCCCGTACAACGACGGCTGCTACATCAATATGCAACTTGCCGAGGAGCATATCGGCAACCATGTGCATCAATCCATGTTGTGCCCGGTGCCGCTGTTCCCGAGCCCCGTGACGCCGGCAGGCTGCAATCGCAGCGAGTCGCGCGGCTACTACTGCGGTGGGGACGAGGCCGGCGGCGGCCCAACAGCGGATGCCATGGTGGATGACGCGCCGCCTTTCGAGACGACCGTGCCGCCCGGTAGTTACTTCATGATGGGCGACAACCGGGACAACAGCGAAGACGGCCGGGTGTGGGGCTTCGTGCCCGAGGACAATCTGGTCGGCAAGGCGACCCGAATCTGGTTCAATTGGGATCTGAAGCGTACTGGCGGCCCGGCGTGGAGCCGACTCGGCTCGGCGATCAAGTGAGGCGGCAGGCCACGGCCATGGGGAGGATGTCGATGCGTTCGAAGCAGACCGGTGTCACCTTCATTGGCTGGATCATACTTTTGATTCCCATGGCGATCTGCTTATACGCCGGTATCCGCCTCGCGCCGGTGTACCTCAACTACATGAAGGTTGCCAGGACGCTCGAGCAGCTCAAGACCGAGATCAAGGGCAACGAAGCCGGCAATGGCACCGAGATCCGCCGTACCATCCAGAAGCATTTTGACGTCGAAAGCGTGGACTATCCCGAGGCCAAGGACATCAAGGTCACCCACGAGGGCAAGAGCTGGGTCGTCTCTGCCGCCTACGATGACCAGGCGCCGTTGTTTTCGAATGTTTTCATCCTCGTGGCTTTCGACAAGTCAGTCACCCTTGGGGGCGGAGCCGACGACTAGTGCCCGCCTACCGGACATGACGAGCGCGGATTGGCCGGCCGGATGGATACGTCAGCGGCTGGGTTACGAGCCGCGCGATCCGCAACTGTTCATTGCAGCCCTCACTCACCGTAGCGCCCCCGGTCCAAACAACGAGCGGCTCGAATTCCTCGGGGATGCCGTCCTCAACCTGGTCATTGCCCGCCATTTGTTCTTCGCATTTCCGGATGGCTCCGAAGGCGACCTGAGCCGCCTGCGGGCGCGGGTCGTGAGCGCCGAGCCCCTGGCGGAAGTGGCGGCGCAGATAGGTTTGGGTGAGGTGCTGCAGCTCGGCTCCGGGGAGTTGAAAACGGGGGGCTTTCGCCGCCAGTCGATACTCGCCGACGCGCTCGAAGCTGTCTGCGGTGCTGTGTTTCTGGACGGTGGCCTCGACGCTGCCCGGAAAGTCATTGAAACGCTGTTCGAGCCGCGGGTGGCCGCGCTTCCTGCCCCGGCCTCGCTCAAGGATGCAAAGACGCGCCTGCAGGAGTATCTGCAATCACGTGGGTTGTCGCTGCCGCGGTACAGCGTAGACCGCACCGAGGGCGAGGCACACGAACAGACCTTCCACGTCATCTGCGACGTGCCGGAGATAGGCCGGCGCGCCGAGGGCAGTGGCTCCAGCCGCCGCCGCGCCGAGCAGGAAGCCGCCGAACACATTCTTCACGAGATCGAAACTCAATGACATCAGCTCCCGGGCCCGAGTCCCCTGGCGACTTCCGTAGCGGCTTTGCAGCGCTGGTTGGCCGGCCCAATGTGGGCAAATCAACTCTGCTGAACGCCCTGGTTGGACAGAAGCTGAGTATCGTGACGCCGCGGCCGCAGACCACCCGGCATCGGATCGTCGGAATCTCACATCTGCCCAACGCCCAGATCGCTTTCGTGGACACACCAGGGCTGCACCAACATGGCAGCCGCGCGCTCAACCGGGCGATGAATCGAACGGCCTCCACGTCGCTCAACGACGCTGATCTGGTCGTGCTGGTGGTGGATTCCACGAAGTGGACTGCCGAGGACGATCTGGCGCTGGAGCGCGTCGTAACTTCCGGTCTGCCTGCCATCGCAGCGGTCAACAAGATCGACCAGCTGCGGCCACGAGACCGGTTGCTGCCCTTCCTCGCACAGCTCTCCAAGCGCCACGAGTTCGCGGCCATCGTGCCAGTGTCGGCGCTCAAGGGTGAGAGCGTGGAGGCACTGCGGAAAACCATTGCGGAGCATCTGCCGGTTGCCCCCGCAATGTACGCCGATGGCGAGCTGACCGACCGGCCGCTGGAATTCCGGATTGCGGAGATGATTCGCGAGAAGCTGACCTTGGAGCTGAACCAGGAAGTGCCTTACGGCGTGGCAGTCGAAGTCGAGCAGATGGTGGAAGCCGACGGTCAGCTCACGGTGGACGCCTCCATCTGGGTGGACAGGGAAGGGCAGAAGCCGATCGTGATAGGCGCCAAGGGCGAGCGTTTGAAGCGTGTAGGCCGCTCGGCCCGGATTGCGCTGAATGATACGCTCGGTGCCCGCCTCCATCTGAATCTGTGGGTGAAAGTACGAGAGAATTGGGCCGACAACGCCCGCGCTTTGAAGCAACTCGGTCTCGAATGACTCGCAACGTCCGCCGCATCCATCTCGCTCCGGCCTACATCCTGCACCACAGGCCCTATCGCGATACCAGCCGTATCCTGGAGGTGATCACGCGCGATCACGGCAGGCTCTCGCTGTTCGCGCGCGGCGTGCGCGGGCCCAAGGCCAAACTGGCCTCTGTCCTGCAGCCGTTCCAGCTCCTGTTGTTATCCTGGAGCGGGCGTGGGGAGGCGGCACAGCTTACCGCTGCCGAAAGCGCCGATCATCATCCGCCAATGCCGGCCACGTGTCTGATGGCCTCGTTCTATCTGAATGAGCTGCTGATGAAGCTCACGACGCGGCACGATCCGCTGCCCCTCCTGTTCGATGACTACCACGTGACGGTGGAGGGTTTACGGCAGGGTTTGCTGCTCGAGCCGACGCTGAGAATCTTCGAGAAACGTTTGCTCGAGGCCCTGGGTTACGGGCTGGACCTGGCAACGCAAGCCCAAACCGGTAAGCCCATAGAGCCCGGCGAGTATTATCATTTCCGCCCGGCACAGGGGCTTTTCCCCACGGTTGCCGAAGCTGCGGGAGCACTCTGCGGCAGCTCCCTCATCAGTCTCGCCAGCGAGCAGCTGGAGAGCGGGCGCGGCCTCGAGGATGCACGGCGGCTGCTGCAGGCAGCGCTCGCTCAATGCCTGGAGGGCCGTGAGCTGGCCACCCGCGAAGTCGCCAGGGCCGTCGCGCGGCGCGAGAAGATTAAAACTGTAACGGAGATAGAATGACGCTTGCGCTGGGAATCAACATCGATCACGTAGCTACACTGCGGCAGGCTCGCCGTGGCCGCTACCCCGACCCTATCCACGCCGCGCTGGCAGCAGAAATGGCCGGCGCCGACAGTGTCACCTTGCACCTACGCGAGGACCGGCGGCACATCCAGGACAACGACGTGCGCGTGCTCAAGGGGCTGCTCAAGACCCACATGAATCTCGAAATGGCCGTGACTGACGAGATGCTCGGCATTGCCGCCGACGTGCGTCCGGCGGATTGCTGCCTGGTACCGGAGAAGCGTGAGGAGATCACCACCGAAGGCGGCCTCGATGTTGCCAGCCAGATCCCGCGGCTCACGGATGCCACCCGGATGCTGGGCGGACACGGGGTGCGGGTTGCTCTGTTCATCGATCCCGACCCGCGGCAGATCGAAGCGGCCGCGCAGATCGGCGCACCGGCGATCGAGTTACATACGGGCGCCTACGCCGAGAGCACCGGCTCGCACCAGGCAACCGAGTTGGAGCGGCTGCACGCGGGCGCGCGCCTGGCGGCGGGCCTGGGCATCGAGGTGCACGCCGGTCACGGTTTGAACTATCACAACGTGCTACCGGTCGCGGCCATCCGCGATATCGTCGAGTTGAACATCGGCCATTCGATCATTGCGCGCGCGCTGTTCGATGGCTTGGCCGTGGCGGTGCGCGAGATGAAGCAGCTCATGGCGGCGGCGCGCGCATGATTTTCGGAATCGGCGTTGACGTGTTGGAAATGAAGCGTATCACCGGGACCCTCGAGAGGTTCGGAGAGCGGTTCATCGGTCACTTGCTGATGCCGCAGGAGCGTGAGCAGCTCGCCCGGACACAGCGGCCAGCGCGCTTCATCGCCATGCGCTTTGCCGCGAAGGAAGCCATTGTCAAGGCAATGGGAACAGGCTTCGCGCACGGGGTTTGGATTCGTGACGTCGGTGTAGTACAGAACTCCTGGGGAAAACCCGAAGTTGTGTTCTCCGAACGGGGCGAGAAAGTGCGGCGTGGGCTGGGTATAGGCGAGGGGCACGTGACGCTGACCGACGAGGCAGGCCTCGTGGTTGCCGTCGCGGTGTTGATGAAGACGGCATGAACACGCTGGTGTTCGACATCGAGACGATTCCCGACGTCGCGCTCGGACGGCGTCTCCACGGGCTGGATGGGCTTGCCGACGGGCAGGTGGCGAAAGCTATGTTCGCCCTGCGCCGGCAGGCCTCGGGCGGTGAATTCCTCGCGCACGAACAGCATCGTGTCGTTGCCATCTCCTGCGTGTTGCGCAGCCGGGATGGACTCAGTGTCTGGAGCCTCGGCGATGTGGGGGCTTCGGAAGGTGAGTTGATCGAGCGTTTCTTCGAGGGTATTGAGAAGTTCTCGCCCTGCCTGGTTTCCTGGAATGGCGCGGGTTTCGACCTTCCCGTGCTGCACTACCGAGCGCTGCTGGCGGGCGTGCAGGCGCCGCGGTACTGGGAGACAGGAGATGAGGACACGGCCTTCCGCTACAACAACTATCTCGGCCGCTACCACTGGCGGCATATCGACCTCATGGACGTGCTGTCGGGTTACCAGAATCGCGCCCGCGCCTCGTTGTCCAACACGGCCTGCCTGCTCGGATTGCCGGGCAAGATGGGTTTCTCGGGCGCGCAGGTGTGGGATGCCTACCAGGCGGGAAACCTGGTTGGCATACGCCAGTATTGCGAGACGGACGTACTCAATACCTACCTCATCTACCTGCGATTCGAGCTCATGCGCGCGCGGTTCACCCGCGAGCGCTACGCAGAGGAGCTCGAGCGTGTAAAGGCGTTCTTGCGTGCGGGCAAGGAACCGCATTTCGCCGAATTCCTGCAGGTTTGGGAGGGTGCGTCGCCTTGAGTGGCCGATCGCGGCGGATCGTCACGAGCGTCGAAGAAGTCGCAACTGTTGCAGCTCTCACGCACGATGGGCAAGGAATAGTCAGGGAGGGGAAGGCGGCTTTCGTGGCCGGTGCGCTGCCGGGCGAGAGCATCCGCTTCCGGCGGACGCGTCAGCACCGGCAATACGACGAAGCTGAGTTGCTGGAGGTCCTCGAGCCTTCGGCGGCGCGTGTCGCGCCACGCTGTGCGCACTTCGGAGTGTGCGGCGGATGTGCTCTGCAACATCTTGCTCCCGAAGCGCAGTTGGAGGCAAAGCAGACCGAGCTGCGCGACAACCTCGAGCGGGTGGGACGTGTGGCACCGCAGCAATGGTTGGAGCCGCTGCGGGGTCCGGTATGGAACTACCGCCGGCGTGCGCGCCTCGGCGCCAAGTTTGTAATCAAAAAAGACCGCGTGGTCGTCGGTTTCCGCGAGCGTCTCGCTCCTTACGTGGCGGAAGTTCAGCGTTGTGAGGTGCTGAGTTCGCCGGTCGGGGAGCTGATAGCACCGCTGGCCGCCATGCTGAACGGGCTGAGCATTCGACACCGCATTCCGCAGATCGAAGCTGCAGTGGCTGACAACGTGGTGGCGCTGGTGCTGCGCGTGCTCGATCCACCCGCCACCGACGATCTGGCACGGCTGCGCGAGTTTGCCGCGAGGCATGCGGTTCGTTTCTACCTGCAAGCAGGCGGGTTGGACTCCGTACTGCCCCTGGATGGCGATACCGGTGAGCCGTTGCGCTATGGCCTGCCACAATTCGGCCTGCAGCTGCAATTCGCGCCTACGGATTTCGTTCAGATCAATGCCCAGATCAACGCGGCGCTGGTTTCGCGTGCCGTCGAGTTGCTCGAGCTAACGCCGTCGGCGTCCGTTCTCGATCTGTACTGTGGTTTAGGCAACTTCACGCTGGCACTGGCACGCAGGGCGGGCCGTGTGGTGGGTGTGGAAGGTGCGCAGGGACTCGTGGAACGCGCCCGCCACAATGCACGCCTGAACGACATCGCCAACGCCGAATTCCATGTAGCCGACCTGGGGCGTGCCCCCGACCCCGGCCTGCCTTGGCTGAGAGATAACTACACGCATGTGCTGCTGGACCCTCCACGGGCAGGCGCCAGCGAGGTGTTGGCTGCCGTCAGCCGCCTCAACCCCCAACGGGTGTTGTATATTTCGTGTCATCCCGGCAGCCTTGCCAGGGACCTGGGACTACTCGTGCACGAACATGGGATGAACCTCGTGGCCGCAGGTGTGTTGGACATGTTTCCGCATACGACTCATGTTGAGTCGTTGGCGCTCCTGGAGCCACGGCACCCTGGCAAACAGGCTGCTGGCAAGGGGCGCATGGAATGAGCCTCGGGCCGCTGATGATCGATCTCCTGGGCACGAGCGTGACGCCCGAGGAGCGCGAGCTGATGCGGCATCCGTTGGTTGGTGGTGTGATTCTCTTTACCCGTAACTACGCGGATCCCGAGCAGCTCACGCAGCTGGTGGCGGCGATCCATGCCGAACGCCGCCCGCCGCTGATTGTTGCGGTGGACCACGAAGGTGGCCGCGTCCAGCGCTTCCGCACGGGTTTCTCGGTGCTGCCACCGGCCCGGCGCATCGGTAAGGAGTTCGACCGGGATGCGCGTGCAGGTCTCGAGTTGGCCCGCCAGATGGGTTGGCTCATGGCGGCGGAGCTGCGCTCTCACGGCATCGACATCTCATTCGCCCCCTGTGTCGACCTGGACTACGGGGTCAGTGGGATCATCGGTGACCGCTCGTTTCACGCCCGCGCGGAGGTGGTGGGCCAGCTCGCCGTTGCCTACATGCGCGGCATGCGGGAGGCAGGGATGGCCGCGACCGCCAAACACTTCCCCGGCCATGGGGCCGTTGTGGCCGATTCCCACCTGAGCCTGCCGGTAGACCGCCGCGATCTGCCGGACCTGACGGATGACATTGCCCCCTACACCCGGCTCATTGCCAATGGCCTGCCGGCCGTCATGGTGGCGCATATCCTCTTTCCGGTCCTCGGCTCGGAGCCGGCAAGCCTTTCGTCTCGTTGGATTCGCGACGTGTTGCGCGGCGACCTTAGATTCCAGGGCGTAGTGTTTGCCGACGATCTGTCCATGGGAGCCGCGGCCTCGGCTTACGGCGATATTGTGACCCGTGCACGTCAGGCTTTGGCAGCAGGTTGTGACATGCTGCCGATATGTAACAACCGCGACAGTGTAGTTACGTTGCTGGAGGGCCTGCGCATCGAGCCGGAGCCGGCATCGCGGCTACGCCTGGTGCGGATGCATGGCAAGGCCATTGCAGAACAAGGCGGAAAACGCGGCAAAGGTGCCGTGTCCTGGCAGGAACTGACCTCCCTGCCCGAGTGGAAGAGGAGTCGCGAGCTGCTGGCACGCTGCACAGCAGCGCCAACATTGAACCTGGAGGCCGGCAGCTCATGAACAACTGGTCCGCGGAGGCGTGGCGCAGTGTCGTAGACAGCGCGCCGGAGGGCATCGTGGTCTGCGATGCCACCGTTGCAGACCACCCGGTCATTTACGCCAATGCCGCCTTCGCACAGATGTGCGGATATCCAGTTACCGCGCTCCTCGGCACCAATCTTCGCATCCTGCAGGGAACGGATAAGGACCAGGAGGCGCGGCTGCGCATCAAGGAGGCGGTGGAGAAGGGTGAGCCTGCCCGGGTGTTGATCCGCAACTACCGGCCGGACGGTACGCTGTTCTGGAATGAAACCGTGGTCCAACCCGTACGTGATCCTTCAGGCAAGATCACTCACTACATCGGTTACCACCGTGATGCGAGCGAGCGCTTGCGCAATGCCGAGCGGACCAGTGCCGGTTTGCCTCCATGGCTGCGCGAAGATCGCCTCACCGGGCTGCACTCGCGGGGCTACTTCGAGGAGCTGTTGCAACGCGACTGGGTGTTGGCACAGCGCGATTCGCACGAGATCGGCCTGACGTTGTTCGACATCGACGATCTCGGAACCTACAACGATACATTCGAGAGAACGGGTGGTGATGCCTGCATCCGGCGTGTCGCACGTGTGATTGGCGCGTCATATCGCCGTGGTGGGGATCTTGTTGGCCGCTGGGAAGGCGGCACGTTTGCCGTGTTGACCCAAGGGGACGCGGCGGAGAAGGCATCTCACTACGCGCAAGTCGTGAGTCAGCGGGTTCGCGACCTGCTGATGCATCATCCGCGCAGTGGCGCGGAACGCTATGTGACAATCAGTGCGGGTGTGGCGAGCCTGGTGCCGCCGCGCGAGTTGGCGCTCGAGGCGCTGTTGAAGGCGTGTACTGCGGCGTTGAAACGCTCGAAAAAGCTGGGCAAGAACAGTATTTCGACGGCCGAGGCCACCGACTTTCACTGATTTGATTGGCGCAAATTGCTCCCGGCAATTTGCGCGGACACTACTTCGTTGACCGCCGCCTACGCGGCCCGGGCAAAAAGCGTGGTTTTTGCCGGCTGCGCACACGCCAGGCGCCTTTTGCACGGGCTTCGCCCGTTCACTGGCGCTCCTGGGTGTCCCTCGCGGGCCACCCGTGCGACGCATGCGTCGCACCCTCCGGCGCGCACGCCGGTGGTTTCAGCGGCCGGCCGGGCGCGAACCTTGCGCCGGGGTGACCAACGCAATTACCCCGAACGCCGGATGGTCGTAATAGTTGCGCTCGTAGAAACGCACGCGGCGATTCTCATTCAAGCTGAAGGCGGTGCCTGGTCCGGCACCCAACCCGGCGGGCGGGGAGGCAATGGCATAACTCAACGCCATACCCAGATGCAGGTATTGCCCGCGTTCCAGGTATACCGTGCCATTCAACCCGGGTACATCAACTCCCAACTTCTGCACCGGAAACCCGGCACGCGTCCCCCAGGCGCTCGCTGTCTGTGCCCAGGCGACGTGCGCGACTGGAACATAGGCGCCGCTCGCGCGCAGCTTGGTTTCCAGGTCGTTCAGTTGGAACTGCGCGGGGCTGAGCGCACTGATGAAATGTCCAACCTGAGATGAGTTGGCGGCGGCGGATTCCTCACCGACGGTGTTGTTCACGCTGCCTTCGGTGCTCCAGTTCTCGGCTCCTCCCTGGGCGGAGTTCGCGCGGAACACAATGATCTCGATGTGATATCCGGGTGTGGCGGCGTCCTCGGACAGGGCAGGGACGCCGCAGGTGAGAGCCGCGAGGAATACCAGACAAAGCGTTCGGAATTTCATGCCGGCATTATAGTTTACCTTTGGGCCGGCCCATATCGGGCTTCTCGGCCGGCTTGGGTTTCTCACCCAGACGCCTCATCAGGTCGGCGGCGAACTCGAATCGGGCCTCCTCCGTCTGCACTGGCCTCGACACGCGCAGCTTCAGCGAGCCCTCGAGTCGATATACGCGCGGGTTCATCTGGATCATCCGCACCACTGTCGCCGGATCGAGACTGTTCTGCTCCTCGAAAGTGATCGTTCCGCCCTGCGCGCCCAGGTCGAAACGCCGAATTCCGAGGGCACGCGCAGCGAGCTTCAGCTTCGCAATCTTCAAGAGGTTTTGCGCAACCGGGGGCAGGGGCCCGAAGCGGTCGTAGACCTCCGCGTTCAACTCATCCAGCGCCTCGTTGGTCTCGGCCGCGGCTATGCGCTTGTACAGGCCGAGGCGCACGTGCACATCGGCAACATATGCATCCGGCAGGAATGCGGCCAGCCGCAACTCAACTTCAGTTTCCGCGGCCAGCGGTTTATCGAGCGAGGGCGTGCGCCCCTCCTTGAGCGCCTTGACCGCGTGTTCGAGCATGTCCAGGTACATTGCAAGGCCGATCTCGGTCATCTGCCCGCTTTGCTGCTCGCCGAGCAACTCGCCCGCGCCGCGGATCTCCAGATCGTGCGTTGCCAGCACGAAGCCCGCGCCGAGATCCTCCATGGACTCGATGGCCTCCAGGCGCTTGGCCGCATCACCCGCCAGCGCCTTGCGGGGCGGGGCAATGAGGTACGCATAAGCCCGATGATGCGACCGGCCAACACGGCCGCGCAGCTGGTGCAACTGTGCGAGCCCGAAACGGTCGGCGCGGTTGATCATGATCGTGTTGGCGGTGGGCACATCGATGCCGCTTTCGATGATCGTGGTACACACCAGCAGGTCGAAGCGCCGATGATAGAAGTCCACCATCAGCTGCTCGAGATCGCGCTCGCGCATCTGGCCGTGGCCGATCCGCACACTCGCTTCCGGTACGAGCGCCTGCACTTCAGCGGCGATCTTGTCGATCGTCTTCACTTCGTTGTGCACGAAGTACATCTGTCCGCCGCGGCGCAGCTCGCGCAAAGCCGCTTCGCGCAGCGTCGGGCCGTGCCACTCGATGACGAATGTCTTGATGGCCAGGCGCTCGGCCGGGGGAGTCGTGATGAGAGAAAGGTCGCGCAGCCCGCCCAGGGCCATGTTGAGTGTCCGCGGAATCGGTGTGGCGGTCAGCGTGAGTACGTGAGTGTCCGCGCGCAAGGCCTGCAGACGCTCCTTGTCCCGCACTCCAAACCGATGCTCCTCGTCCACGATGATCAGGCCGAGATCCTTGAACCGCGCATGTGAATGCAGCAGCCGGTGAGTGGCCACCACGATGTCAACAGCGCCGCTCTCGATGCCCTCGATGGTGGACTGCGTCTCCTTGGAGTTGCCGAACCGGGACAGAGCCTCGACCCGCACCGCCCAATCCGCGAAACGGTCGCGGAAGTTGGTCATGTGCTGTTGGGCCAGAAGTGTCGTGGGTGCCAGCAGCGCGACCTGTTTGCCTGCCTCAACGGCCGTGAACGCCGCACGCATGGCCACTTCGGTCTTGCCGAAGCCAACGTCGCCGCACACGATGCGATCCATCGGCCGGTCGCCGTTCATGTCATTCAACACAGCGCGGATGGCTTCGGCCTGATCCTCGGTCTCATCGAACGGGAATGCCTCGGCGAACGTTTGGTATTCCTGCTCGTTGAGCGGCAGTTTCAGGCCTTGCTGGGCCTTGCGGCGTGCATATAGATCGAGCAGCTCCGCGGCGACGTCGCGAACCTGTTCGGCGGCCCGCTTGCGCGCACGCGCCCACTGGTCGGTGCCGAGTTTGTGCAGCGGCGCGCTTTCGGGCGCTGCGCCAGTGTAGCGCGTGACCAGGTGCAGAGACTGGACGGGCACGTACACGCGGTCGCCGTCCAGATATTCCAGCACCAGGAACTCGCCGGACTGACCGGCAATTTCCATGACCTGCAGGCCGACATAGCGGCCGACTCCGTACTCCTGGTGCACTACCGGCGCGCCCGGATTGAGGTCCTGCAAATTCCGCAGAATGGCTTCGGGATCGGCGGCTGCGCGCTTGCGGCGCCGCTCCTGGTGAGCGCGCTGGCCGAACAGCTGGGCCTCGGAAATGACGGCGATCCGCGGACTGGTCAGTGTCAGTCCCTGCAGGCCCGGAGCCACCGTCAGGGCCAGTTTCGCATCACCGTCCGCGAATGACTCCCAGCCGGGCAGTGGCGCGATTTTGTAGCCATGGCCGCGCAACATCTCCTGCAGAACTTCGCGCCGGCCCGGCGAGTCGGCCGCAATCAGTACCCGGCCGGCGAACTCGTTCAGAAACAGGTCCAACGGCGCGAATGGATGCTCGGCCCGCGCATCGATCCGCAGCTCGTTCGGTGCGGCCGTTGGAAAGTTGGCCACGTTCGGCCCGCCCTGCAGCTCGGTGTCGGCCTTGAAGGCGTTGAGGGTGATCGTGGCAAACTGAGACAGCCGCGAATCGATCTCTTCCGGCCGGATGAAGAGCTCGGCGGGTGGCAGGACCGGCCGCTCGATGTCGTGCCGGCGATCCTCGTAGCGCGCTTCGACGTCGTGCCAGGCCTTGCTCAATGCTCCGGGCAGCGCCGCGTCATGGACCACAACGGCATTCGCGGGAAGATAGTCGAACAGCGTCGCCGTCTCGTCGAAGAACAAAGGCACGTAGAACTCGATGCCTGCGGGCGCAACCCCCTCACTCACACCGCGATAAATCGTCGCCCGGGTAGGATCTCCTTCGAAGCGGGTCCGGAACCGCCTGCGGAATTCACGCACCCCATCGGGGTCGAGTGGGATTTCGCGCGCCGGCAGCAGGCGGATGCGCTCGAGCGAATCGAGCGAGCGCTGGCTGTCGGGGTCGAAGCGCCGTATGCCCTCGATCTCATCGTCAAACAAGTCGATGCGCAGTGGCGCCGTGGTCCCCATCGGGTAGACATCGAACAACGAGCCACGAACCGCATATTCTCCCGGGCTTGCAACCTGGCTGACACTCACGTAGCCAGCCTCGATCAGCCGCTGGCGGAAGGGCTCGAGTGCGAGCTGGTCGCCCACAGCGAGCTCGAATGCGCGCCCCTGCACGTAGTTGCGTGGCGGCAGCCTCTGCATCAGCACGTCGGCCGCCACGACCAGACATCCGGCCTGCAGGCGCGGCAGCTCGAAGAGCGTGCGCAGCCGCTGGGACGTGATGTCAGGGTGGGGCGAGAACAGGTCGTAGGGCAGCACTTCCCAGTCGGGAAGTGTCAATAACGGCAGGCGCTCACCGGCAAAGAACTGCAGTTCGGCGGAAAGGCGCTCGAGCTCGCGAGCGTCGTCCGTTACGACGACGTACAACCGCTGGTCCGAACGAGTCGCTTCGGCAAGCGCCAACGCAGCCGCGCTGCCATAGAGCTGGTGCCAGCTCAGGCGGCGTTGCTTCGAAGTGGGGACCGGGGGCTTGAGGAGCAAAGACATCCCGCAGGGGGCCAGGAGGCCTCCTTAAGCTTCCATGGGCACCTGGCTGAGCTGCAGGCGTGCATGCAGTGGCACGCAGTAGATATCGATGGGATTCACCCGGCCGCGCAGGATCATCGGTGGCAGGGGCAGGGCGCCCACATCCAGGCCATGTGCATCGAGCGACTGCTTGATCGCGCCCGAAAACAGCATCTCGCCCGACCGTGCCCGCTGGCACAGCCGCGAGGCGATGTTGACTGCATCGCCGATGATCGTGTAGCTCATGTATGCGGAGGAGCCGACGTTGCCCGCTACGACATCACCCTCGTTGATACCGATTCCCAGGCCCGCATCGATCTGGTAGCGGCGCTTCCAGGACTGCGCCAGGTTGGCGAAGCCGTCCAACATCTCACGGGCGGTCTTGACCGCACGCGTGGAGCTGTCCTTCTGCTCGAGCGGTACGCCGAAGCCCAGCATCAGGCAATCACCGGCCATGTGGAAAACGGTACCGTCGTGGCGGAAGGTGATCTCCGTCAGTAGCGAGAAATACTCGTTCAGCAGTGGCACGACTTCGTGCGGCGCCAGCTGCTCCGACAGACCCGTGAAACCACGCAAGTCCGCGAACAGAACGACCGCGTGCGTGCGGATGTCAGACGTCGAAAGCAGGCTGTCCCGCAGCTGTGCGTCCTGCAGGATCTTGTCCGCCAACCTCGGTGAGACGTAGCGGCGGAATGTCTCCCGCATCGTCTCTTCTCTACGTTTGATCTCTTCCTCGAGCTGGGCTGCCGCGACCTTCCGTCGCACGGCTCCCGCTCGCATGAGGGCCTCTATGCGAGTCCTCAGAAACTCATCAGCCGCCACCTTATTATCCCCTAGACCTTATGATTGCGCAGAGCTTGCACACGCAATGCCACCACGCGGGTGGAGGCTACCATTCGCGCAGGTGCGTTGCCCAGCGCGCAAAGGGCCTGGTAGGGGACGAAAGATTCGGGGTGACGCTGGTTTTGCTGCTTAGCCGCTGGTCGCCACCGCGTGGATCACTCGATCGTGCTCGAAGAACACCGAGAAGCCCGCATAGTCCCAGCGGGTGATGGGCGGCTGACCCACGGTGGCGTGTTTTTCCACGGGCGCACCGAAATGCTTCTCGACCTCGGTCATCGTGCTGCCGCGCTTCGGTCTGTCCACGGTGGAGTCACGCAAGGTGAGCTGGTCGTTTACGACCAGGGTTTCAGCCAGGGAAGGGCCGCAGGCTGCGAAGCCGCAAAGCAGTGCAATGAGAATTCGGGTCTTCATAAGCAGCACCGGAAGCGCTAGAGGAACCACTTCGGACTATAGCACCGGGCAAAATCTGTCAAAGCCGGCAGCCGCCGCGGGGCACCGATACTGTGACGCGAGTCCAATCGGAAGCGCCATATGTGGTTAAATCGCGACGATGTTTCAACCGCTGTCGTTGTTCGTGGGCCTCCGCTATGTGCGCGCCAGGACCCGCAAATTCTTCGTCTCCTTCATCACCTGGGCATCGCTGGCCGGCGTTTGCGTCGGCGTTGCGGCGCTGATTGTCATCCTGTCCGTAATGAACGGGCTCGAGAACGAGCTACGCGCGCAATTGGTTTCGCTGGGCGGTCACGCACGGGTAGTGCCCAGTGCGGGCGACACGCGCACGGAGACGGAACAGGGATCGCCTCCCTCAGACTCCGATTGGCAGACAGTGCAGCGCATCGTTGGCGGGGCAGAAGGAGTCAAGGGCGCCGCGCGATATGTCGAGATACAGGGGCTGGCTGTTCGCACACCCGAGATGCTCCCCGTCGTTCTTCGCGGCATCGATCCTAAAGCGGAGACGAGCGTTACGGATGTGGCTCGCTCCGTGGTGCGTGGCAAGCTGACCGATCTCGTGGCCGGATCGGATCGCGTCATCGTGGGCGAGGTCATCGCCGAGCGGCTCGGCCTGGACGTCGGTGATTCACTAACCGTGCTGATCCCTGCTGTCTCTGCGGATGGGGCACCCTCTCCGAGGCTTCGGGAGTTGACCGTTGCCGGCATATACGAGGTCGGCCGAGCGGAGCAGGGCAGCCTGCTGTTCGCCAATATCGGCGACGTGCGGGCGCTTACGCCGGGAGGCGGGGCCGGGGAAGGACTGAGGATCCGGTTTAGCGATGCATTGTCGGCACCCGCACTGGCCGCCAACTTGCGTCCCAACCTGCCGAGCGGCTTCGAGCTGTTCGACTGGACGCAGGACAATGCCAATTACTTCCGCGCGGTGAAGATCGAGAAGACCATGATGTCGCTCATCCTGTTGATGATTGTCGCGGTGGCGGCCTTCAACATCGTATCCATGCTCGTCATGGTCGTGACCGACAAACGTACCGACATCGCAATCCTCCGGACCTTCGGTACGTCGCCGCGCCGTATCATGGGGGTGTTCATGACTCAGGGGCTGGTCATCGGCTGGCTGGGCGTCGCACTCGGTCTGGCGGTGGGGCTCAGCGTCGCCCTGAACATCGACACCATCGTCCCATTTCTCGAGCAGACGTTCCATTTTCAGATTTTCGATGCGGACGTCTACGACATGCCGAGTATTCCCTCGGACGTCCGCTGGCCGAACGTGATCGTCATCAGCGTTTCCGCGTTGTTACTGACCGGCGCGGCGACCATATATCCGGCCATCCGCGCGTCCCGCACGGCTCCGGCCGAAGCGCTTCGCTACGAGTAGCGCAAATGCGGCGGGCACCCTACGAGTGGCTGATTGGGACGCGGTATCTGCGTTCCACACATCGGCGCGGGTTTGTTTCCTTCGTGGCGCTGATGTCAGTGTTTGGCCTGATGCTCGGGGTCGCAACTCTGATCACGGTGCTCTCCGTGATGAACGGCTTCGAGCGCGAGTTGCGCAGCCGGATCCTGAGTGTGACCTCGCATGCCACGCTCAGCGGCATTGAAGGTTCTCTGAATGATTGGCGTGCCGTGCGGCAGGCGGCCCTGAAAGAACCGGGCGTGCAGGCAGCGGTCCCCTATATCGAGCAGCAATCAATGCTTGCCAATGGGGTCCACGTCGTTGGTGCAACCGTGCGCGGTGTACAACCCGATGAAGAGCGTAAGGCGACCGGCCTCGCTCAACGCCTCAAGGCGGGTAGGCTCGAGGACCTCGAGGCGGGTCAATATCACATTATCCTGGGCAGCGCGCTTGCCCGCGAGCTGCACGCAAAGGTGGGCGGGCAGGTTGTTCTGATCGCCCCGGAAGGTACGGCAACGCCCACAGGCGTGGTGCCGCGAATGCGCCGATTCCTTGTGACGGGCATCTTCGAGTCGGGCATGTACGAATTCGACCGGGGTCTCGCCCTCGTGCACATCGCCGATGCGGCGAAGTTGTACCGATTGGGCGATCGCGTGAGTGGAATCCGGCTTGCTCTCGAGGATCCGCTGAAGGCTCCCACCGCCGTGGTGCAACTTGCGAAAAGCCTCGGTGGTGGATTCTATGTAAGCGATTGGACGCGCAATCACGTCAACTTCTTCCGCTCCATCGAGCTCACGAAGTCGATGATGTTCGTCATCCTGCTGATGATCGTCGCCGTGGCCGCCTTCAACATCGTTGCCACGCTGGTGATGATCGTCAAGGAGAAGCAGACGGATATTGCGATATTGCGCACGCTGGGGGCGGGACCGCCCAACATCCTCGCAACTTTCGCCATCCAGGGCGTGGTGATCGGGCTTGGGGGAACGTTGCTCGGCGCCGCTCTGGGTACGCTCCTCTCGCGCAACCTCGAATCGCTGGTGGCGTGGCTCGAGCGGCTGCTCGGAACGCACTTTCTGGATGCCAGTGTCTATTACATGAGTGAGCTGCCGGCGTATGTTGAGGGGATGGATGTCGTGCGCGTGTGCACAGTTGCCTTCCTTCTGTGCGCAATCGCAACCATCTATCCTGCGTGGCGAGCGTCTCGCACGGCACCCGCAGAGGCCCTTCGACATGAGTGAGATTGATTGCGCCGTTCTGGAAGCACGAGCAGTCCAGAAGAGCTTTACCCAAGGACCCGTGACTCTCGAAGTGCTGCAGGGGGTGATGCTGGCAGTCCCGGCGGGCGAGCGCATTGCTATTGTCGGCGCGTCAGGCTCGGGGAAGACCACGTTGCTGCAGATTCTCGGCGGCTTGGACCGCCCGACCACCGGTCAGGTGTTTGTTGACGGGCAGGACATACACGGGCTGAGTGAGGATGCGCGCGGGATGTTGCGCAATCGCGCGTTGGGATTTGTGTATCAGTTCCATCACCTGCTACCTGAATTCTCCGCTCTGGAGAACGTGGCGATGCCATTGCTGGTGAGGCGGATGCGAGTCGCCGAGGCGAAGGACAGGGCCGGCGAGATCCTCGAGCGCGTGGGTCTGGGGCGGCGGCTCACGCACCGGCCGTATCAGCTCTCCGGAGGCGAGCGGCAGCGGGCCGCGGTGGCCCGCGCGTTGGTGACGGAGCCGAAGATCATTCTCGCCGATGAGCCAACGGGCAACCTGGATGGCGCCAACGCCGAGAGTGTCTTCGAGCTGATGCTGGAGCTGAACCGGGAGCGGGGGACCAGCCTCGTCGTGGTGACCCACGACATGCGTCTTGCGGCCCGTATGGAGCGGATCTATGAGATCCAGGGTGGCCGCCTGACCGAGAAGCTCTAGCCCCCTACCGGTGCGCTCTGCCGGGGTGCGCCTTGCGCGATCCCCCAGGAAAGTCGGCGCGCTGCGCCTAATAAGCCGATTCGAAATGGCGGGTGCGGTACTTGGCTGCCACCCGCCAGCGCCAGGCCAGTTCCAGGCCCATGTAGCCGAGCACGCCGCCGACCACACCACATACCAGGCACCCCAGCAGGAAGGGCTTCCACATGGGTCCCAGCCCGTTCTGGAGCCAGTCCCAGCTCATTTCGAATGAAAAACCCGTCGGCGGCATATCGAGGAGCGCGGCCCCCAACCGGTACGCCAGGTAGTACGCCGGCACGATGGTGAGCGGATTGATCAGCAGCACCGTGCCGATGATGACCGGAATATTGAGCCGCAGCGTAACTGCCAGGAGGGTGGCCACGACAAGATGGACCGGCAGGGGAATGAAGCAGACGGCCAGGCCCACGCCGAAGGCCCCGGTTACACCCCGGCGGCAAAGCCCCCAAAGACGGGGGTCAGCGATCCGGGTCCCGAAAAGACGCAGGAACCAGCGGCTCTCCAAAGAGCCTGGCGACGGGCAAATGCGCTTTAAAAGTCTGCGCGGCATGATATTGGCGGGACTCTATCAGAATCCTTTCATGGGCTGCGCCCAAACGCCCCATCGGGTCGCGTACCGCGACCCCGTCCACATAATTTCGTCGCTCATGAACGACATCCACTTGGTGACGTATCGCCTTGAGCGGACTCGTCGCTCCTGTAAGATGCCGCCGTCGTCAACGGCTTGGGGCGCTTGGATGTGGGAAATTGTGCGGGCAGGTGGCCCGCTGATGTGGCCGATTATTCTGTGTTCTATTACTGCCGCCGCGATCATTCTCGAGCGGTTGTGGACGCTGCAGGATCGGCGTGTGCTGCCTCAGGAGCTGCCTCAGAAAGTCTGGCAGCTGATCGAGGCCAACCAGGTCAACGACAAGGTGATTGCCGCTCTCGAGCAGAACTCGCCCCTGGGCAAGCTGCTGGCGGCGGGACTTGCCAACCGGCATCGGCCCCGCGAGATTCTGATGGAGCGCCTGGAGGATGCCGGCCGTCACGTCGTCTATGAGCTCGAGCGCTATATCAACACGCTCGGGACCATTGCCTCGGTTTCACCGCTTCTCGGGCTGCTTGGCACGGTTACCGGCATCATCCGGTCGTTCAACGCCATACAGGCCGGTGGCATGGGTGATCCCCGTGCGCTGTCCGGTGGTATTGCCGAAGCGCTGATCGCGACGGTTGCGGGGCTGTGCGTCGCCATCCCCTCACTCATCGCGTACCGCTATCTGCGCGGCCGTGTAGAACGTATCGTCGTGGAAATGGAAAAGCAGGCAATGCGAATGGCGGATGCCGTCGAGGCCTCTCCCGGACGCGAACGCGTGGCCGCCTGAGCCCATGCCATGAATCTGAAGCCTCGAACCCACGAGGAGCCGGAGATCAACATCGTGTCGCTCATCGACGTGGTGTTGCTGCTCGTGGTGTTCTTCATGTTATCCAGCCGGTTCACCGACGAGGGGCGCCTGCGCGTTCACCTGCCGCAGGCCTCCGCTGTCCCGCAATCAAAGCCAACCAGCGAGCCACTCGTCGTGACGGTCACTCAGCAGGGCAGCTATCGGGTCAATGAGCGCGAGCTCATCAACTCGAGCCAGGATACGTTGCGTGCCGCGCTGCTGAAGGAAGCCGGTACAAACCGAAGTCAGCGCGTGACGGTACGCGCCGACGCACGCGCTACGCACCAGGCGGTAATCACAGCCATGGATGTGCTCGGGCGGCTCGGCTTCGCCGAAATCAACATTGCCACCGTCAAGGAAGAGTCGGCAGGTAAACCTTGAACGACGTTGCGAGCCCCGTGCCGCACGACGCGCAGGATGCGAAGCGCACATACAAGCGCCTGCTGACGTACCTGCGCCCTCATCGGGGGGCGTTCGTGCTCGGACTGCTGGGAGGAATTCTGTTCTCGGCCACCATGGTGGCATTTGCCTTGTTCGGCAAGTGGTTCGGGGATGGCATTTTCGCTCAACGGGATCCACGCACGATCGTGTGGATACCGCTGGGTCTCGTGGTGCTGTTCGTGCTGCGCGGCCTGGGAGATTTCACCGAAACGTATTTCATGGGTTACGTCGGGCGGCGGATCGTCACCCGCATGAGAACCGAGATCGTGCAGCGCGTGCTGCTGCTGCCGATCGGATATTTTGATCGCAACTCCTCCGCGGTACTTCTTTCGCGTCTCACGTACAACACCGAGCAGATCGGGCAGGCAACCACCGACTCGGTTGCCGTGATCCTGCGGGAGAGCCTGACGCTGCTCGGCTCGATTGCCTATCTGCTGTATCTCAACTTCAAGCTGACGCTGATGGCGTTGACCATTGGTCCGTTGGTGGGCTGGCTGGTCTCCATCATCAACCAGCGCTTTCGCCGCTACAGCCGCCGCATCCAGGATTCCATGGGAGATGTCACGCGCGTGGGGAAGGAGATTTTCGAAGCACCCCGGCTCATCAAGGTATACAACGCCGAACGGCACCTCGGCAGCCAGTTCGACACGGTGAACGAGCGCAACTGGCACTCGAACATGCGCCTGATCCTGACGAAGGGGCTGGCGAACCCGATCGTGCAGCTCGTGACGGCGATGGGCGCTGCGGTGGTGGTGTCCAAGGCCATCTCGGATGCGGTGTATGGGCGAATGACGACCGGTGACCTGCTCGCGTTCCTGATCGCGCTGGTCAATATCGCCCAGCCGTTGCGCAACCTCGTCGGTGTTGCCGGTCCGATGCAGCAGGGAATTGCGGCGGCGCACGGTGTGTTCGGGATGATCGATGAGCCTGCGGAGCCGCAGGGCACTGGGCGTGTCGTGAGCCGGGTGCGCGGCGAAGTGGAATTTTCCAACGTTTCGTTTACCTACGACAGTGGCAAGGGGGCCGCGCTGCGAGGCGTGAGCCTCAAGGTCGCTCCGGGTGAGAACATCGCCATTGTTGGCCGCTCGGGCAGTGGCAAGTCCACGCTCGTGAACCTGCTGCCCAGGTTTTACGACGTCAGATCCGGAGAGGTGCGCATCGATGGCCTCGATGTTCGTGACTACGAGTTGCACAGTTTGCGCGAGCAGATCGCAGTCGTCAGTCAGGATATCGTGTTGTTCAACGACACGATCCGGAACAACATTGCATTCGGGCGCGACGTCTCCGCTGAAACCATGGAAAAGGCCGCGGAGGCCGCGCACGTGCTGGAATTCACACGCGACCAGCCGGCGGGCCTCGAAACGATAGTGGGTGATCGCGGCGTGCTGCTGTCGGGCGGTCAGCGCCAGCGAATCGCGATCGCACGCGCGCTTGTGAAGGATGCGCCCATTCTCATCCTCGACGAAGCTACGTCGGCTCTCGATACCGAGGCGGAGCGGCACATCCAGGCCGCGCTCGCGCAGCTGGTGCGCAACCGCACGACGTTTGTGATAGCCCACAGGCTCTCGACCGTGGAGGAGGCCGATCGCATCATCGTGCTCGATTCCGGCGCGATCGTGGAGAGTGGTACTCACGCGCAACTGCTCGCCAACGGCGGTTTGTATTCGCAGCTGCACCGGCTGCAGTTCAACGACTGAATCCTTAAGGTTATGGAGCAATGGTTGACGCAGCTGTGGTATCGCGAGTCGGCCGGCCCTTCGCTGTTGCAGCCACTCGCGGGCCTGTACGGACTCGTATCCTCGCTCCGACGCCGTGCTTATGCGAGTGGCTGGCTGAAGAGGCGGCGGGCCGGAAAGCCGGTCATCGTGGTGGGCAATCTGACGGTCGGGGGAACCGGTAAGACGCCCCTCGTTGCGTGGCTGGCCGAGCAACTGTCCCTGTCCGGACTCAAGGTTGGCATCGTCTCCCGCGGCTACGGCCGTAAGCAGCGCGTGCCCCAGGTGGTGCACGTCGAATCCGACTGGCGCGAGGTCGGCGACGAGCCGTTCCTTTTGCGGCAATTGACCGGTTGCGAAACGGTCGTCGCCCATGACCGCTTGGTCGGAGCACAGCACCTCGTGGCGCTGGGGGTGGACGTCGTGATCGCAGATGATGGGTTGCAACATCTGCGGCTCGCGCGCGACTGCGAGATTGTTGTGGTGGACGGAGCTCGAGGCTTCGGGAACGGCAGGTTGTTGCCAGCAGGACCGCTGCGGGACCCGGTTTCCCGTGTAGGGCAGGCCGATGTCGTGGTCGTAAACGGTGTTCCGGAGCATGCATCATTGCTGGCGGGGAAGGGCAGACTCGCACCGACAACTTTGCAGATGTCCCTCTACGGCGGCGAGGCGTATCGGTTGGACGGTTTGGGGGGCCCGCAGTCCCTGGAGCATTTTAGCGGTAAACGGGTGCATGCCGTCGCGGGAATCGGCAATCCAGGACGTTTCTTCCGGGATCTGCGCGCACGGGGCATCGATGTGATCGAGCATCCCTTTGCGGACCATCATCCATTTGTTGCCGCGGATCTGACATTTGAGGACGACCTTCCCGTGCTCATGACACAGAAGGATGCCGTAAGATGCAGGTCACTCGCGAATGCGCGGCAGTGGTACGTGCCGGTGGTTGCGCGCTTCGCGGAGGCTCAGAGTCGGGAACTGCTGGATCGAGTGATACGCACACTCGCCCATTGAGGCCCATTGAGAATATGGCCGCAGGCCATGAGGAATTAATGGATACGCGTCTACTCGAAATACTCGCCTGTCCCATCTGCAAGGGTACGCTGAAATTCCAGCGTGACGCGCAGGTGCTCGTGTGCCGCATGGATCGCCTGGCCTATCCCATCCGGGACGATGTCCCCGTGATGCTCGAGGAGGAGGCCCGGCAGCTGTCGGCCGACGATCCGCTACTCGAGCGGTAGGGCGCGAAATAAATGTTCCGGGTCGTGATTCCCGCCCGCTACGCGTCCGCCCGCCTGCCCGGCAAGGTGCTGCTGGGCATAGCCGGCAAACCCATGATCCAGTGGGTGTACGAGCGCGCCTGCGCATCGCGGGCACTCGAGGTGCTGATTGCCACCGATGATCTGCTGATCGTGAGCGCAGCTCATTCCTTCGGGGCGCAGACCGTCATGACCGAGTCAACCCACAGGTCGGGAACCGATCGGATCGCGGAGGTTGCGCGGTTGCAGGGATGGGAGGATTCCGACATTGTAATCAACGTTCAAGGTGATGAGCCGCTCATTCCTCCCGCGTTGATCGACCAGGTCGGCGCGGTGTTGGAATCCAACCCCGGCGCCGAGATTGCGACACTGGCAACGGCCATTGGATCCATTGCCGAATTCATGGACCCGAACGCTGTCAAGGTCGTGACCGACCGCGAGGGCCGCGCATTGTATTTCAGCCGTGCGCCCATACCGTGGGACAGAGATGGTGCTACAGCCGGCGTCGTCAGCCAGAAAAGGTTTTCCGGCGCGCGCCGCCACGTTGGCATCTATGGTTATCGGGTAGGCGGACTGTTGCGGCTGGCGGCGCTCGCAGCGACGCCGCTCGAGCAACAGGAGAAACTCGAGCAACTTCGCGCGCTTGAAAATGGATTCGAGATCCGCGTTGCGGACAGCGTCGAACCGCCAGGCCCGGACGTCAACACGGCCGCGGATCTCGAGCGGGTGAGCGCTTTGCTGGGCCGTTGAATGCGATGCAGTGCTGGATCTTACAATTGCTCACACTCGGAATTTGCGACCACGGGGGCGCGGGTGCGACGCATGCGTAGCCTGCGCAACCACGAGCTAGAGGGGAACTCAACCCACGGCCGGGAGTCCTACTGGAGTGCTGGTCGATGTGCACGTCAGGCGTAGGTCCGGCGTAGACTGTCAACCGCGCAGCTCGCCTCGCGTTTTGCCAAGCACCGGCTTCACGGTTGGAAGCATTGATGATGAACCATAATAACCGCTTTGCGAGTCCTTCTGCCCCGATGGCAGCCAAGGCGATCCTGTTCGCAGCAGCATTCACGCTGCTGGCGGGTTGTGTGGAGACACCGCCGCCGCGGCCGTATCACGCCTATCGCGAGGTCCCGCCACCGGCGCCACCTCGGCCGAACACCGAGGTGTACGCGTATCCTGTGCAGGGACAAAGTCCCGAGCAGACGGATCGCGACCGTTATGACTGTCACGAGTGGGCCGTCAAGCAGACGAACTTTGATCCCAGCGCTCCGGGGATCCCGCCGCACGATCAGGTGCGCGTCGCCTCGGGCCCTCCGCCTGGAACCAACACCGCCATTGGCGCTGTAGCCGGCGCGATTCTCGGTGCCGTCATCGCAGGTCCCCGCGACGCCGGCTTCGGCGCGGTTGCGGGCGGCATAACCGGAGCCGCGATCGGGTCCACTGGCGATGCTGCAAACGCCCAAGTGCAGAATCAAGAGATCCAGGCAGTGCGTGCCCAGGATGCGCGCCAGGCGGCTGCACTGGATCAGAAGGCAGTGAATTATCGGCGCGCCATCAGCGCGTGCCTCGAAGGCCGCGGCTATAGTGTCAAGTAATGGCGTGCAGAAGTTGAGGCGGGCGGCCAGCCTGACCAGGTGAGATCATGACGCAGGCGTTCTCTCGGGAATTGATGGGGCCATCACAGGTTGGCGCATTGCGAGCCGGCGGCGTGCGGTCCAGCGCGGTGTTGGCCTTGGGGCGAGGTGCCGCAGCAATGCACGCCACCCCGGTGTTGGCCGTGGCGCGGCTTGCTGCACTGGTGGCTGTGGTCTGCCTGCTCGCGATCAGCGTCGCGCACGCCGACCCGCACGATCGCGATCGGTACCGCGGTCCGGGCCCGGGCCCGCGCCCAGGCTGGGATCACATGGATGCGCGCTTTCACCACGATCATTACTACCCGTCGCGCGGCTACTATGTGCGTGAGCTGCCTCGTGAGCGGGTCATCGTCACCGGCCCGCGTGGGCGGTATTTCTACTCTGGGGGCGTTTGGTACTCACCTGGCCCAAGAGGCTACGTAGTCATTGGCGCGCCCATTGGCACCTTCGTGCCGGTTCTGCCTCCTTACTACACAACGGTCTGGGTTGGTGGTGCTCCGTACTACTACTCCAATGACACGTACTACGTATGGCGGGACAGCGATCGGCAGTACGAAGTGGTTGATCCTCCCGACGAGCAGGCTGCCAATACTGAGCCCCCGGCACCTGCACCGCCCAGCGCCGCTGGCGAAGTGTTCATCTATCCGAAGAACGGCCAATCGGAGGAAGAGCAGGCCCGTGACAAGTATGAGTGCCACAAGTGGGCTCAGAACGAGTCAGGATTTGACCCTACGCAACCGAACGGCGGGGTTCCTCCCGAACAGGCCAACACCAAGCGGGCGGCGTACCAGCGGGCGATGGGAGCCTGCCTGGAAGGGCGCGGCTATAGCGTCAAGTAATAGCGCGTTTCCCCGTGAAGATCTTGTTCGTCTGCTTGGGGAACATCTGCCGCTCTCCGACCGCGGAAGTCGTATTTCGCGAGATTGCGGCCCGCGAAGCGCCGGATCTGGCATTCGAAATCGCCTCCGCCGGGACGGCCGCGTACCACGTCGGTTCTCCTCCAGACACACGCACGCGCCAAGCAGCGCTGCGTCGTGGCTACGATATGTCGGCGCTGCGCGCGCGGACGGTCGAGGCACAGGACTTTCATCGGTTTGATCTGATCCTCGCAATGGATCGGCAGAACCTCGGAGCCCTCAAGCAGCGTGCCCCGGCCGCTGTGCGCGACCGCATTCGCCTGTTCCTCGAGTTCGCACCCGAAGCGGATGCGACGGAAGTGCCCGACCCGTACTACGGTGGGGCCAACGGATTTGAGGAGGTGTTGGATCTGATCGAAGCTGCAGCGCGAGGATTGCTGCAGCATTTGAGAGCGGAATCACGGCGGTCACCGTCGGGCCGATGACGCGACCGCCGGTGACGTCACCGGGTCGGAACCAACACTCGTCGATTCCGACCCGTACCGATTTACTCTTCGCGCCCGCGATCGCGTGATCCCGACGACGGCGCCGACGACCACACAACAAACGGTTTCGCTCCGCTGCCTTCACCGCCGCCTTCCGCGCTGCCCCCTGAGCTCGATGACGGCGCAGCCGGTGGTGACGGTTCAAACTGCGGACGCGGCTTCGGCTCAACAGGAGCTGCGGGTGCTCGTGGTTCCTCCGCCCGTGACGGCTCTGGAGACATCACATGTTTTGGGGGCTCCCGGTACTCGGGCTGCGGCGCCTGGTAATCCGATTGCGCTGGCCGTTGTTCCCGGTAGTCCTGCTGCCCCTCGCGAGTCTCTTGATGCTGCTGATGCCCGGAGTCCTCGTGGTGGTAAGCACCGTTACTCTGTGACACGGGCGCGGCTTGCGAAGCAAACGAATCTTCCGATCCGGCGGTCTCAGGGCCAAAGCCAACAGGGGCTCCACCCTGCGATGTGCCTTCGCGATTGCCGCCTTCGCCTCTGCCGCCACCGCCACGTCGGCCGCGACGGCGTCCCCGGCGGCTACGGCGTTCGCCTCCATTGCGATCCGGCCGATCACCACCACCAGGGCCGTTGCCATTGGCGTCAGCACCAGCGCCCTCTACGGCGCGGTTGCCGATATCGTCGCGAACAAGGCCTTCCTCCGGCCGCCCCTCTTGATCCGAGCGCCCGGTCTGTTCGTTGCGAGCACCTTCGAACCGACCACCCTGATCAGGGCGGCCATTCTGGTCGGCGCGGGAGCCGGCATCGAATCGACCTGCCTGCTCACCCCGGCTGTTCTGGTCTACGCGGGCACCCGAATCCGGGCGCCCACTCTGGGCTCCCTGATCAGATCGCGCGGCTTGGTCGAACCGGCCGCCCTGGTCGGTCCTGGCGTTCTGATCGCCACGCGCACCCGGCTCGGAGCGAGCGTTCTGCTCGTGACGTCCGTCGCCGCGGGAGCCCTCGCGATCGACACGTTGGGACGAGCGATCACGCGAACGACCTCCGTCGCGACGACCTCCGCCGCGACCGTCACTGCGGCCGTCACTGCGACCGTCACTGCGACCGTCACTGCGACCGTCACTACGACCTTCTGCTCGGGTGCCATCGCTGCGCTCACGGCCTTCACCGCGCTCGCCTCGATCGCGATTGTCGCCACCCCGTCCTTCGCCACGGTCTCCACGGTCGCGGTGCGTACCTGAGTCCGCGTGACTCCGATGGCGCGAATGGTCACGCCGACCATCACGCCGCCGCTGCCCATGATCACGTGATCCGCCCCCGGATGATCCGGAGGAACCTGGACGAGTCGCCGTAGCGGGTGCGGGTTGGGTCTCGACGGCTATCGGCGCAGGTGCTGCCGTCTCACCGACCAACAACCGCTTGAACCACCCAATGACACCTACGGGGGCCGCGTGTACCGGTGCGGGTGCTTCCGGCGCGGGCGCAGCGGGGGCCGCCTGGTACAGGTTTACGGGTGCTGGCGTGGTAGGCAGTAGCGTGGCGACTGCAGGCGCATCCACAGGTGGTTTCTTGTCTCGCGCGGCGCCAGGCTCGGTAACCGTCGGCGCCGTCGGCATGAGGTAACTGAGCTGCTTGTTCTCGGGCAGCTCTATTTCGTCGTCACGCACACGCCGGATCGAATACTCCGGAGTTTGCATGTTTTCATTCGGAACGATGATCAGCTCGATCTCGCTCTTGTCTTCGAGTGTTCGCAGCCACTCGCGCTTCTCGTTGAACAGATACGTCGCAACGTCAACCGGTACCTGCGCGATGACACGTGAAGTACGGTCCTTCCGCAGTTCCTCACCGATGAGCCGCAGGATAGATAGCGTCATTGACTCGATACTGCGGATGCTGCCGATTCCGACGCATCGCGGGCACACAATATGGCTCGACTCACCGAGCGACGGCCGAAGGCGCTGACGGGACATCTCGAGGAGGCCAAACCGGGATAGCCGCCCGATCTGAATGCGGGCGCGATCCATCTTCACCGCGTCGCGCAGCCGGTCTTCGACCTCGCGCTGATTCTTCGTGGACTCCATATCGATGAAGTCGATGACTATCAGGCCGCCGATATCCCGGATGCGTAGTTGGCGCGCGATCTCGTCCGCCGCCTCGAGGTTCGTATTGAGCGCAGTGGTTTCGATATCGCTGCCGCGCGTTGCACGGGCCGAATTGATATCGATCGAGACCAATGCTTCGGTGTAGTCGATAACAATGCTGCCGCCAGACGGGAGCTGCACCTTGTGTGCATAGGCGGACTCGATCTGGCTCTCGATCTGGAAGCGGGTGAAGAGGGCGATGTCATCGACGTACATCTTGAGACGCCGCTGGGCATCCTGCGGCATGAACCGCTGCATGTACTCCTGAGCCTTTTGATACGCACTCTCGTCGTCGACCAGGACTTCGCCGATGTCGTCCGACAGGTAGTCGCGCATCGCGCGGGTGACGGCGTCACTCTCGCGGAAGACCAGGAATGGGGCAGGCCGGTCCGTGGAGGCGGCTGCGATCTGGTCCCATTGTGTTTTCAGGTTATCGAGATCCCACTGCAGCTCCTCGGCGGAGCGGCCCACACCCGCGGTCCGGACGATGGCGCCCATTCCGTCGGGTATCTGCAGCTGGTTCATGACTTCCCGCATCTGGTCGCGGTCCTCCCCTTCGATCCGGCGAGACACGCCCCCGGCGCGAGGGTTGTTCGGCATCAGGACCAGAAAGCGACCCGCCAGGCTGACGAAGGTGGTGAGCGCGGCACCCTTGTTGCCGCGTTCCTCCTTCTCGACCTGCACAATCAGATCCTGCCCCTCGGAGAGCAGCTCGCGGATGTTCATGCGGCCGCCCTGCGGCTGCTGGCGGAAGTATTCGCGGGAGACTTCTTTCAGTGGCAGGAAGCCGTGGCGCTGCGCCCCGTAATCCACGAAGCAGGCTTCGAGCGAGGGCTCGATGCGGGAGATCCGGCCCTTGTAGACGTTGGCTTTCTTTTGTTCGCGGGAGGGTAGTTCGATACTCAGGTCGAAGAGTTTTTGTCCATCAACCAGAGCGACGCGCAACTCTTCCTCTTGAGTTGCATTTACGAGCATTCTTTTCATGTGCCCCTACTGTGCAGTGAGGGGCCGACGAGAAAACGACGGGAGGCCACGCGGGCAAGCCTGCGCAGCAGCGAAGATTTCGGATTGCGATCAAAGGCGCGAGAGTCTCGTTATACATCGATGCCCGCCGCGGGAGGCGGAGCGCCGCAAACCTTCGGTGAACTCAACCGACGGCACGGCCTGCGGAGTCTTTTCGAGACGTTCGACGCAAGCTGCGCGATCTTGTCGGCCCAATACGATGGCCTCGATATGGAGGACCAACTAACATGCGGCACCTGGAGCTTCCATGACTCGGTCACGAAGTTTCGACAGGGAGCCGCTAACCATTTGGCCGTCGCAAATGCTTTGAAATGCGGCCGGCGTTCCTCAGTATACTCCCAAAGGTTTCGTAGAAACAATGTCTTACGGTGATAAAGAAGGATCGGGCCCGGATTCCGGGCTCGAGCGGCAGGCTGTACGCCTGCTGGAAGTGACCGAAGAGCAGGCTGGCCAGCGGCTGGACAACTTCGTTCACCGGCTGCTCGGGGACCTGCCCCGCAGCCGTATTTACCGGGTGATTCGCAAAGGCGAAGTCCGGGTCAACGGCCACAGAGCAGGCCCGGATACCCGCTTGCAGGCGCATGACAAGATCAGGATCCCGCCGGTCAAGGTCCGGCCGGCCAGCGAGGTGGGCCAGCCGTCGGCCCAGCTCGTCGAAACGATGCGCGCCGCCATCGTGCACGAGGATGACCACATGCTGGTCCTCAACAAGCCTTCCGGCGTGGCTGTCCACGGCGGCAGTGGCGTGAGCTTCGGGGTCATCGAGGGGCTGCGCGCTCTGCGCCCCGGGGAGACGCTCGAGCTGGTGCATCGTCTTGACCGTGACACCAGCGGTGTACTTCTCGTGGCGCGCAACACCGGTGCCCTGAGGACCGCGCATGCGCTTCTTCGCGAAGGCGCGTTCGAGAAGCGGTACCTGACCTTGGTCAAAGGCAAATGGGACCTGGGCCGCAAGCGTATCGATATACCCCTGCGCACCGATCTGCGCGTCGGCGGTGAGCGGACGGTGAGGGCCGATGCCTCCGGCAAGCCATCACTCAGTGAGTTCCGGCCGGTGCAGTTCTTCGGGAAGCAGGCGACCCTCATGGAGGTCACGCTTTTTACCGGTCGCACTCATCAGATTCGGGTACACGCACAGCATGCCGGTCATCCCGTGGCAGGCGATGAGAAATACGGCGATGAAGAATTCAATGCGCAGATGAAGGTGCTCGGGCTGAACCGGATGTTTCTGCACGCTCACAGCGTGAGCTTCGAATGGCCGGCGGCGGGGTACGGCACCCGCGCACCGAGCGGTCAGTTCAGTGTGAACACACCATTGCCGGAGGAGCTCGCGGTGGTGGTGGATACGCTGGCTGCGCAGAAGACTCGCAGCCGTAAGCGGTAGGGGTGGGGCTTGATTCAGGGCAGCGAATACCCCACGCTGCGAAGCGCACTGGCGAGCCAGATCAGTGGCAGTCCGATCAAGGCGGTCGGGTCGCGGCTCTCGATGCTCTCGAAGAGCGTGATGCCCAGCGCTTCCGCCTTGAAACCTCCGGCGCAATCGAAGGGCTTCTCCCGCTCGATATAACGCTCGATCTCCTCGGGCGTGAGCGTGCGAAACGTCACCGACGTTGTATCCAGGTGCACGAGCCGCTCGCCATTGGAGACCACCGCGCATCCGGTATGAAACCTCGCCGTCTGTGCACTTAGCACAGAGAGCTGAGCGCGGCAGTTGGCCGCATCACCGGGCTTGTCGAGCACGCGGCTGCCGAGCGAGGCGACCTGGTCGCTGCCTATGACCACAGCATCCGGGTACTGTGCGGCTACCGCCTTGGCCTTCACGCCTGACAGGCGCAATGCCCTGTCTCGGGGCATCTCGCGCGCCAGGTGATCTTCACTCGCCGCAGGCCGGACGACCTCGAATGGAACGCCCAGCCGCTCGAGCAGCGCCCGCCGGTAGGGTGAGGTGGAGGCCAGAATCAGAGGTCTCATTCACATCGCTCGTCAGGAAGAAAATCGCCTACCAGAAACAACGGCTTAGATCCCAATTGGGTTTTGACTTGCAGGCACCTCATACCTATTATACGCGCCCCATGTCGCCACCCTGGTCCAAGCCGCTCGACATCGACCGGCTGGCTGACGGCGAGGCCGACATCGACTTTGCTGTCCCGCTCGCCGAGCTACCTCGTTTGCGCTCGCAGCTCGCAAGCGTCGAGGGAATGGTTCGCGGGCGCGTACATTTTACGCGGCAGTCCGGCCTCGCGGTGGCCAGTCTGACAGTGAGCGGTGCAGCAACTCTCGCGTGTCAGCGGTGTCTGCAGCCGATGACTGAGCCGGTGGACAGCTCGGTGGACGTGGCATTGATTACCACGGAGGCCGATGCGAGCCGTGTGCCGGAGCACCTCGAGCCCGTGTTGGCTTCGGGTGGCCGGATCACGGTGGGTGAGTTGGTCGAGGAAGAATTGTTGCTTGCACTGCCCATCGTGCCCTTGCACGCGCAGGCGAGCGATTGTGCTGTTCCGGTTGATGTCCCGGCGGCGAGCGGCGCGCTGTCTGAGTCAGGCGCGCCGGAACAGACGACACAGAAACCGTTTGCGCAGCTGGACAAGCTGCTCAAACGTTGAAGTAACACTAGGAGCTTGAAAAAATGCCTGTGCAAAAAAGCCGCAAGACGCCTTCACGGCGCGGCATGCATCGATCGCACGACGGGCTCGCGAAGCCCGCTCTCTCAACAGATCCGCAGTCGGGTGAGACGCACCTGCGTCACTGCATCACCCCGGATGGTTTCTATCGCGGCAAGCGAGTGATCGAGAAGCCCGACGAAGTCGAAGAGCAGGAATAGCACGTAAGCCGGAGCTCGCAGGCGCTTGCAGCGCCACCATCTTTCGCGGGTTGCCTCGTGACAACTATCGCCATCGATGTGATGAGCGGCGACAACCCGCCGCGCGAGTATGTTACCGGGTCGCTTCACGCGCTCGGTCATGACGCCGGACTGCGCGCGCTGCTCGTCGGCCAGGCCGATCAGATCGAGCCGCATCTCGCCGGTCTCACCGACTCGGTGCGTGAGCGGCTCGAGATCGTTCCGGCCGCGACCGTCGTTGCGATGGGTGATACGCCGCGCGAAGCCATCCGCCGCAAAAAAGACTCGTCGATGCGCATCGCCATCGACCTCGTCAAGGAAGGGCGGGCGGCCGCGTGTGTCAGCTCCGGCAACACCGGCGCGCTCACCGCAATGGCGCACTTCGTTCTCAAGACCATTGATGGTGTCGAGCGTGCGGCCATCATCTCCGCCATCCCCGCGGCTCACGGCCACACCCAGATGCTCGATCTCGGTGCAAATACCAAGGCGACCCCCGAGCAGTTGCGTCAGTTTGCCGCCATGGGCGCCATCATCGCCCGCGATATCCATGGCCTGGAGAAGCCCCGCATAGGGCTGCTCAACATCGGGGAAGAGGACATCAAGGGTCACGAAACAGTGCAGGCGGCGCACGCGCTGCTCGGATCCACACGGCTCAACTATGTCGGGTTCGTCGAGGGCGACGATATCTTTTCCGGCGATGTGGATGTCGTGGTGACGGACGGATTCACCGGCAATGTTGCACTCAAGACCATGGAGGGCGCTGCCCGGTTGATCGCCAATCGGATGCGCCAGGAGTTCCGCGCCTCCTGGCTCGATACTCTCGCCGGGCTCATCGCGCGCCCGGTGCTGCGCCGGGTAGCCTCAGGTCTCGATCCCAACCGTTACAACGGGGCATGCATGGTCGGCCTCGCCGGTATCGTGGTAAAAAGTCACGGTCGGGCGGACGGCGTTGCATTCTCGAGAGCGATTACGACCGCAGTCGTAGCCGCACGACGCGGCCTGACCGAGCACATTGCACAAGCGCTCTCGGAGTCCAAAATTTGATCTATTCGCGCATCGTCGGCACGGGCTCCCACCTTCCCGAAAAAGTCCTCACGAACTTCGATCTGGAGAAGCTGGTTGATACCAGCGATGCCTGGATTCGCGACCGCACCGGGATAGAGCGCCGTCACATCGCCGCCGAGGGCGAGACGACCGTGGATCTCGCCGAGCACGCCGCGCGGCGTGCGCTCGAGTCAGCCGGCCTGCGGCCCGAAGATGTCGATTTCATCGCGTTTGGCACGACCACGCCGGACTTGGTATTTCCCAACTGCGGAGTGCTCTTGCAGGAACGCCTGGGCTGTCGTGGCGGGCCGGCATTCAGCGTCGAAACCGCGTGCAGCGGGTTCATGTATGCGCTGTCGATCGCTGACAAGTACGTGCGTTGCGGCGAGGCAAAACGCGCGCTCGTCGTTGGCTCGGAGACCCTCTCCCGGATTACCGATTGGACCGACAGGTCAACCGCGATCCTGTTTGCCGATGGTGCGGGTGCGGTGGTTCTCGGTGCATCCGAGGAGCCCGGCATTCTCTCGACCCACCTGCATGCCGACGGCCACTATAAGGACATGCTCTATTGCGGCAGCGGCGTGTCCAAGGGCTTTGGTCCCGACAAGGTCAAACTGTCCATTTCCATGGTGGGCAGCGAAGTGTTCAAGGTGGCTGTTACAACTTTGGGCAAAGCGGTGGATGAGACTCTGGCCGCCAACGGGTTGGACCGCTCGGCCATCGACTGGCTGGTGCCGCACCAGGCCAACCTGCGAATCATTCAGGCAATCGCAAGAAGGCTGGAGTTGCCCATGGAGCGTGTAATTCTCACTGTCCAGGATCACGGCAACACGTCGGCCGCCTCCGTGCCTATCGCTCTCGACAGGGCCGTCCGGGACGGGCGCATCAAGCGCGGGGACATGCTGCTGCTGGAGGCCTTCGGTGGTGGTTTTACCTGGGGCTCCGCGTTGGTCAAATACTGAAAAAGAACGCCTGAAAAGCGAACGCCGCGCATTGAGCGCGGCGTCCGTATCAGTTCAAGCCGATAGGCTCTTACTTCGAGATCGACCGCTTGAACATCCTGTCGATCTTCTCGTTGGTGGCATCAACGGCCGACTGGCTGGCCTGAGCGGCAGCCAACGCCTGGTTCGCAGTGCTCTGCGCGCTGCTGGCAGCCTGGTTGGCGGCCGACGCTGTGCTGTTTGCCTGATCCGCGGAAGACTTAGCTGCCGCCACATCCGACTGCAGCTTCGCTACCTGTGACTTGAGGTCTGCGACATCCGCCTGGAGGGGCTTCAGATCCTGACAGCCTGCAAGTCCCGCCACGACTGCCACGGCAGCCACCTTCAAAACGATCGCGCACTTCATAAACGTCCCCTTCTGGGTTGTTGATTCGGGAGGTCCCTGGAACGAATGCGAATGTAGCACGCAAGTTCCATGCCCCATTCACAAGCGCGCAATGGCATCAAATTTATCAACGGATTGCAACTGCAGACATCATCGATGTCTGCCAGGTGCGACATCGGATGTTGCAACGAGAAAATAAATCATCGATGGGGACGCGTGGTTCATGACCGGTTCAGTCAACTGTCGTTCGACTTCGCGCATACGGACGTTTTCACTGGCGTGCGCTTCCTACGCATACATGCGCGCGGTTGGTGCAGCGGGCTGATTCACTTTGGATGAGTCTCGAGTGGCACTGTTGCGCCGCGGCAGCGAACCTAAGCAGCAAGAGTTCCCCTTGCCTCCGGCATTGATCTGGATATAATCACAGTAACTGTATAGATGAACAGGGTGGCCGAAATGTCCGATCTGACACCGCGCCAGACGCAGATTCTGCGCCTAGTCCAGCGATTTATCTCTGAAACCGGCATGCCGCCGACCCGGGCGGAAATCGCGCGGGAATTGGGCTTCAGATCCGCTAATGCAGCCGAAGAGCACTTGCGGGCGCTGGCCCGTAAAGGCGTCATAGCCCTGGTACCCGGGACCTCCCGCGGCATCCAGCTCAAGGACACCATTCGCGAGCAGATGGGCTTGCCGCTCATCGGCCGGGTTGCGGCTGGCCGTCCCATTTTCGCCGAGGAGAATTTCGAGGCACGGCTGCAGATCGATCCGTCGCTGTTTCAGCCACGGCCGCATTACCTCCTCAAGGTCACCGGCATGAGTATGAAGGATGCCGGCATCCTCGACGGTGACCTCGTTGCCGTGCATCGCACCTCGGAGGTGCGCAGCCGCCAGATCGTGGTCGCTCGCCTGGAGAACGAGGTGACGGTGAAGCGCTATCGGCAGGAAGGCACCGTCGTGTGGCTCATGCCCGAGAACATCGAGTTCGAGCCCATCAAGGTGGACCTCAAGGAAGAGCCACTACTCATCGAGGGCATTGTCGTGGGCGTTCTCAGACGCGGCAAGACGACCGGTCTCATGTGAAGGCGGGTGCCCCAGAGGGCGTGCCCAGCGCGCCTCGGGGCCCATACAAGTTGGGTCACATAGATTGGTGTTCATGAGCACTCCTCATGTCGGTCAACTCCGAATTGGCTCGGCTGCTCGAGCATCCGGCCATCTGGCGCGGGACCAGTGTCGCGCGGACGGAAACCCTTCCCACGGGTTTCCGTGCGCTCGACGAACGTCTTCCCGGCAGGGGTTGGCCGCGTAGCGGCTTGATCGAAATCCTCGTTTCCCGCTTCGGTGTCGGCGAGCTGACCCTGCTGCTTCCAGCGCTTGCCGCGCTGACACGCCGCCCAATGGCACGCTGGTGCGTTTGGGTGGCTCCGCCCCTCGAGCCCTTCGCACCCTCCCTGGCGGCGCATGGAGTCCTCCTCGAGCGTCTGCTGGTCGTACGGACCTCGGCTAACCACAAGCGGGAGAGGTCGAACGGGATCCCGCTCGCGCGCGCCGCGGGCGCGATCTGGGCTTTCGAGCAATCACTGGGCTCTGGCGCGTGCGACATCGCGATGGCCTGGGCTAAGCGGCCCCGGCCGAAGGAGATCCGGCGGCTGCAGCTTGCGGCTGAGCGCGGCCGCACCCTGGGTGTGTTGTTCCGGCCGCAACAGGCGGCCCGGGAGTCTTCCTATGCCGCGCTGCGAATGACCATCAACCCTTGCGCCCACGGAGTGCGGGTTACGTTGTTGAAGAGCAAGGGTGGGGTGCGCGGCTCCGTTGAGCTCACCCTGCAAGGCGCGAGTTGAGTATGAAACCGCGAATCGCTCAGCGGATGAAGGGGACTGTCAGCAAGCTTCCGGCAGGCAATGCTTCCCCGGAAGCAACCCTGCTGCGCTCCGTAGACGCCGCCGGCACGCCGGTTGATTCGCCGGAGCTTTGGATGGGGGTGCACATCTTCGCGCCGGGCACGGTGTCACTGGAGCGTCTGGCCAGGAGCGCCCAGCGTTTCACTCCGCGCGTGAGCCTGGTGGCACCCGATGGGCTGCTGCTCGAAGTGAAGGGAAGCCTGCATCTGTTCGGCGGTGCGGACGGACTGATCCGGGCCTTCGCGAAGGAATGCGGCGCAGTTGGAATCGAGCCCGCGATCGCACTCGCACCGACACCGCTCGCTGCTACGGCCGCGGCCCGTGTTGGCGAGCCTCACGGCGAGCCATTCATCGTCACGAACCAGGCACAGCTCGTCGGCAGGTTGTCATCTTTGTCCCTTGCGCCACTGCGGTGGCCACAGGATGTTGTAGAGCGGCTTGCGCGGATGGGTGTGCGCACCATAGGTCAGGCATTGCGTCTGCCGCGCGCTGGCTTTGCCCGCCGTTTCGGCCCTGAGCAGCTCTCTGAGCTGGATCGCCTGATCGGCCGGAATGCAGACCTGCGTCATCATTTCCAGCCACGTGAGCGCTTCCGGCGCCGCCGCGAGCTGACCTACGAGTTGGAAAACAACGAAGCTGTGCTCGCGGTGCTGGCGCCGCTGCTGACGGATCTCGGTAAGTTCCTCCAGGAGCGGCAATGCGGTATCACCGAGCTCGAATGCCGATTGCGGCATCGGCACGCGCCGCCTTCCACCTGCGTTCTGCGCCTGGCAGCGCCGGTGGCGGAGGTTGCTCGTCTGACGGAGTTGCTGGGCGAGCGGCTGAGTGCACTCACGTTGCCCGAGCCGGTGCGCTCCTGCGAGATTCGTTCCGGCCTGCCCGTACTGAGGGTACTTGCTTCAAACCCGTTGTGGCAGCCCGGCGAATATGGTGGCAGTGGTGGCCCCGAAGCGCCGCAGCTCATTGAGCGGCTGCGCGCCAGGTTGGGACATGAAGCCGTTTACGGCCTGCAGACATTGGCAGGACATCGTCCCGAGAATGCCTGGAGCATGCGCGAGCCATCGTCGAACGGCTCAGGATCCCGACTGGCCGTGCCGCCGCCACCATCACCCTGGCCGGCATTCCGCCGCCCTCTATGGCTGCTGCATGCGCCCCAGCAACTCGAGGAAATCGATGGCGTGCCACGCCGCCGCGGCACGTTGCGTTTTTTTGGTGATGTTGAGCGAATCGAGACGGGTTGGTGGGACGGAGGTGATATCGGCCGCGATTATTACACGGTGTTTGATATCTACGGTGTGCAGCTGTGGATATTCCGTGAGCGCGCCGAGCCGCACCGTTGGTTTTTGCATGGAGTGTCCGGGTGACGGCCCTTTCGGCTTTCGTGGGGTCGCGGCGTTTTCTGCGGAAATCCCGTGCGCCGGCCTAAGCGTAACGGAGTGCGCTGCCGTGGGTGGGGGAAGCCACCCAGACGCGCGCGTTATGCGCGCGCGGCAAAGTCGCATAGGACACCCGTGGAACATGGTTCGCCATGAGCCGCGACCCCACGAAAGCCGCAGACGCCTCAGCCGCGTGCGCCTCGGGCCCGCTGACTGAAACGCATCCGCCGACATACGCAGAGCTGCATTGCATCAGCAACTTTACTTTCTTGCGCGGCGCTTCGCACCCACAGGAGCTCGTTGAGCGCGCCAGTACTCTGGGTTACAGCGCGCTTGCCATAACTGATGAGTGTTCCGTTGCCGGGGCTGTACGGGCTCACATGGCGGCCAGGCTGTTGCGGCTGAAGCTGTTGGTGGGCGCTGAGTTTCGTCTCGAATGTGGCCTCGAGTTTGTCGCCATCGCGATCGATCGGCACGGCTATGGCCGGCTTTGCCGCCTGATCAGCCGCGGACGGCGCGCCGCCCCCAAGGGAACCTATTCTCTTACCCGGGAGGTCGTGGAAGCCGCAGGCCTCGAGCAGTGTTTCATTCTCTGGGTGCCGGCAACACAACCACTGAAGGAAGAGGCGCAGTGGTTACGTGACAGATTTGGGACCAAGGTCCGTATCGCCGTCGAGCTGTTCCTCGACGGCACGGACAAACAGCGGCTGCGCACGCTCGAGGCCATAGGCTGCGAGCTTGGGCTGCCACTCGTCGCGAGTGGCGATGTTCACATGCACGTGCGCGAACGGCGCACGTTGCAGGATGCGCTGACTGCCATACGGCACAATGTTCCCATCGCGGAAGCCGGTTGGCATTTGTATCCCAACGGTGAGCGTCATCTGCGCGAGCCGGCCCGGCTTGCGCGGCTCTATCCGGCACGGCTGTTGGCAGAAACAGTGGCCGTTGCCGAACGTTGCACCTTCTCACTCGATGAGCTGCGGTACGAATATCCTCACGAGCTCGTCCCGCAAGGGCAGACGCCCACCAGTCATTTGCGCAACCTCGTGGAGGAGGGCATCCAGCGCCGCTGGCCGCGCGGCATTGATCCCGAGGTACGCGCGAGTATCGAGAAAGAGTTGGCCCTCATTGCCGAGCTTCGCTACGAGCCGTATTTTCTCACTGTGTATGACGTCGTCGCGTTCGCCCGTGGCGAGCGCATTTTGTGCCAGGGCCGCGGTTCCGCGGCCAACTCGCTGGTTTGTTATTGCCTCGGAGTTTCCGCTGTGGGCCCTGAGCGGGGTGCGGCGCTGCTTTTCGAGCGCTTCATCTCGCGCGAGCGCAACGAACCGCCTGACATCGATATCGACTTCGAACATGACCGGCGCGAGGAGGTGATTCAGTACATATACAGGAAATACGGCCGCGAGCGGGCAGCGATCGCGGCAACGGTCATCATGTATCGACCCCGCAGCGCGTTGCGCGACATGGCCAAGGTGTTTGGCCTGGATCCGGCCAATGCAGGCCAGCTCTCGAAGGTCATGCAATGGTGGGACGGCGGCGAGACGCTTCCCGAGCGGGTGCGCGAGGCTGGCTTCGATACCGACGATCCGATTCTGAATCGCATCGTGACGCTCGCGCGTCAACTGGTCGAGTTTCCTGGCTTTCCCCGCCACCTGTCCCAGCATGTGGGCGGATTCGTGATCTGTGAGGGCGTGTTGGAAGAGCTCGTACCCATCGAGAACGCCACGATGTCCGAGCGGACCGTGGTGCAGTGGGACAAGGATGATCTCAACGATCTCGGGCTGCTCAAAGTCGATGTCCTGGGGCTTGGAATGTTGAGCGCACTGCGGCGGGCCTTTGCTCTCGTGAATGGCTTCCGGGGCACAAACCACACGTTGGGATCTCTGCCGGATGCTGATCAGGACGTGTACGCAATGATGTCGCGCGCTGACACGGTCGGGGTATTCCAGATCGAGTCACGCGCTCAGATGTCGATGCTGCCGCGCCTGAAGCCCAAATGTTACTACGACCTCGTGGTCGAGGTCGCAATCGTGCGCCCCGGGCCCATCCAGGGCGACATGGTGCATCCGTATCTGCGCCGTCGGGCCAACAATGAGAAGGTTGACTATCCCAGCCCCGAAGTGGCCGCGGTGCTCCAGCGAACCCTCGGCGTACCCATCTTCCAGGAACAGGTGATGCAGCTCGCCATCGTCGCAGCCGGCTTCTCACCCGGCGAAGCCGACCGGCTGCGCCGCGCCATGGGCGCCTGGAAACGCAGCGGCGGTATCGAGCACTTCAAGCAGAAGCTGCTCGGCGGCATGGCCGCGCGCGGCTACAGTGAGGACTTCGCGCTGCGGATCTACAAGCAGATGTTGGGATTCGGCGAATATGGCTTTCCGGAATCGCATGCCGCCAGCTTCGCATTGTTGGTATACGACTCATCCTGGCTCAAGTATCACGAGCCGGCGGCCTTCACCTGCGCGCTTCTCAACAGCCAGCCGATGGGCTTTTATGGCCCTGCGCAGTTGGTGCGCGACGCCCGCGCCCACGGGGTGGAAGTGAGGCCGGTCGACGTGCAGGCGAGTGCATATGAATCGACTCTCGAGCGGCGCGAGGATGGCGAGCCGGCATTGCGGCTGGGAATGCGGATGGTCAAGTCACTGTCCGAAGCTGCTGGTATGCGAGTTGAAGCTGCACGCAGCGAGCGGCATTTTGAAAGCGTCCAGGATCTCGGGCGGCGCGCGGCGCTCGATCGGGGCGATCTGGAGGCATTGGCTGCGGCTGGCGCGCTTGCCGCGCTGAGCGGCAATCGCCATCTCGCATACTGGGAGGTGGCGGGTACCGAACGATCTCTGCCCCTGGCTCCCCAAGGCGAGCGGGCGGGGAGTCTCGAGGAAGGGCGGCCATTGCTCGAAGCACCGACGGAAGGGCAGCGTATCGTCGCTGACTATGCCTCTGTGGGTCTTACGCTTGGGCGCCATCCAATGGCGTTACTACGTGACAGGTTGGTGCGCGGCAAGTTGCTTACCGCGGGCGATCTCAAGTGTGTTGCACATGGCAAGAAGGTACGCACTGCCGGAATCGTCCTCATGCGCCAGCGTCCGCAAAGTGCCAAAGGAGTTACATTTCTGACGCTCGAAGACGAGAGCGGGCAGGTCAACGTGATCGTCTGGGAGAGTGTTGGACGGGAGCAGCGCCGCGCAATGATCGAGTCGCGGCTGCTCGAGGTTCAAGGAGAGCTGCAGCGCCAGGACGGCATCATGCACGTCATCGCCAGGCGGCTCATCGACCGCTCCGCGTTGCTGGGTGAGTTGCTGACACGCTCACGAGACTTTCACTGAGAGTTAGCGCTATCCCTGGCGCACTGCCTTCCAAGCCCAGGCAGATATCGCATCTGATATATCCCGCAGTTGCGCAAAATCCTACAACTGAACGTATACGTTACAGTTGGATTATAGTGCGTCGCATGGCGGACAAACGCCGAGCGGTCAACAGGGGTCTGCAAACGCGCCTCGCCGGGCGAATCCTGATCCACGCGCGGGAGCGGGGATTTGGCCCTGGGGCATGGTTGAGCGAGAACGCACTCGCGCAGACCTTCGGCGTGTCGCGAACGCCAGTTCGAGGCGCGTTGGCCGTGTTATCCACGCGCGGTTTGCTCAATGCGGTGCCGCGGCGAGGTTATGTCTTGAAGCGTGCCGTCCGGGATCAAGATCTCGAGCCCTACGCCGACTTTGCAAGCGACGATGACAGGCTGGTGCAACGCATGGCAGCCGACCGATTTACGGGCGTCCTGCCCGACAGTGTGTCGGAAACGGATCTCATGCGGCGGTACTGTGTTGCCCGCGGGGCATTGGCCCGTGTTTTGAACGGGCTGGCCCAGGACAATGTGATCGAGCGCCGCAGCGGTAACGGCTGGCGTTTCCTTCCCGCCATCAATGCAACGCAGTTACACGAAGACAGTTACCGGTTTCGCCTTCTGATCGAGCCGGCGTGCGTCCTGGAGCCGAGTTTCCAGCTGGACAGGGCGCGCGCGCAACGGTTGCGGCAGACACATGTCGCCCTGTTGGCCGACGGGCTGGAGAAGCTGAGCAGCATCAAGTTCTTCGAGCTGAATGCCGAATTCCACGAATTCATCGCGGACTGCTCCCGGAATCGGTTCCTGCAGCAGGCGGTGATCCACCAGAACCGCTTGCGGCGATTTTTCAGCTACATAGCAGTCCTGGGCACGGAGCGGATGCGCGTGTGCTGCAGCGAGCACGTAGCCGTCCTGGACCGTCTCATGGCGGGTGAGCGCGAGCATGCGGCGACGCTCCTGTGGCGTCACCTGCTGGGCTCTAGCCGCGTGCGACCGCGATTTCAGTAGCGGGGTGCCTGGCGGCGACCGGCTTGTCGATCAGACGCTCCGGCCAGCCAATCGCGCGGGCGGCGCGCCCAAATAGTCTCGCGGCTCGGGCGGCCGCGGTGCGCTTCATTCCAGCCGAGGTGGCCGGCGCCGGGCTGTGCCCGAGGAGCCTTCCTCGTCCTCCTCATCGAGGCCGATGTCGTAGTCCTCGAAGTCGCTGGTGAGCTCGGCCGTGCGTTTGTCTTCGAGCAGCCGCTCGAGCCGGCGCCACGCAGGGTCGCCAGCCTTCTGACCCCGGCGCTTGGCCATGTCGAGGTCTTTGATGACCTGGTCGAGATCCACATCGGCATCTCCGACCACCGGCTCGTCAGCCTCTTCATCTTCGAATTCGTCTGATTCGGGTTTCTCGCTCATGCGCAGCGCTAACTGAGTCGAAAAAGACGGCGCGAACTTAAATCAATTGGGTGCTGGTAAGCAACGGCCCAGTTCACTTGATTAGCTGGTTCATCTCGAAGATGGGCAGCAGCATGGCGAAGACGATGGCCATGACGAAGCCGCCCATGCCCACGATGAGCATCGGTCCCAGCAGACCCACCATGCCCGCCAGAAGCCCATCCAGCTCCCGTTCCTGCGCGATCGCAGCGCGTTCCAGCATGCTTTCCAGCTCGCCGCTGGATTCGCCGCTGGAAATCAGATGGATGGTCATGGGCGGAAACAACTTGCTGACGCCCAGGGAGCGGCCGATGGCGGCTCCTTCACGCACACGCGCTGCCGCCTCAGCCACGGCATCGCGCATGGGAAGGTTTGTCACCACTTCACCGGAAATTCGCAGTGCTTCCAGCACGGGGACCGAGCTTGCGGACAGGATGCTGAAAGTGCGCGTGAACCGCGCAGTGTTAAAACCGCGTGACAGCTTGCCAATCATGGGCATACGCAGCTGGGTCCGATGCCAGATTCGCTTGTTGGCAGGATTGCTCAGCCAGCGCCTGAACAGGAATACGGCAAGTCCGGTCCCGATCAGCATGTAGATGCCGTAACTGCGGATGAAATCGCTGGTTGCGATGAGGAGCTGTGTGATCAAGGGCAGCTTGCCCTTGGCGGATTCGAACACCGCGACCACCTTGGGCACCACGTAGACCATCAGGCCGCAGACGATTGCAAAACACATGACCGACAGGACGATCGGATACAGCATGGCCGCGAGAACCTTCTGCCGGATCACCTCACGCCCTTCGGTGTAATCGGCCAGGCGTTCCAGGATACCGTCGAGCTTTCCCGACTGTTCGCCTGCCGCGACTGTGGAGCGATAGATCTCGGGAAATACCCGCGGAAACTCGGCCAGACCATCCGCAAGCGGATGGCCTTCCATCACGCGGGCACGGACTCCCAGGACGATGCTCTGGACGCGGGGCTTCTCAGTCTGCTGTGACACGGCCAACAGGGATTCTTCCAGAGGAAGACCCGCGCGCACCAACGTCGCCAACTGGCGAGTAAAGAGAGACAGGTCTGCAGTGGAGACGCCGCGTGCCAGTGAGAACGAACGCTGACGCTTCGCTTCCTTCTGGGCCACCTCGTTGACGGTGACCGGCAGAAGCTGTTTCTCACGCAAGAGCTGGCGTATGTGTCGGGGCGTATCTCCTTCGAGGATGCCTTTCCGTTCCTTGCCACCGTTGTCTAGAGCTGTGTATTCAAATGCACCCATGAAAAGCCGTGGTCCTGGCGCGAGTCGAGCGTGATTCTACTTCGACTCAATCCTCGCGCGTCACCCTCAGCACTTCCTCGATCGTTGTTTCACCACGAAGCACCTTCGCGCGACCATCGTCGCGAATGGATGGGGTGGCATTGCGGGCGTATTTCTCCAGCTCTTGCTCGCTCGCGCCGTCGTGAATCATGGTGCGCATCTGGTCATCGACCACAATCAGCTCGTAAATGCCTGAACGGCCACGATAACCGCTGCCGCCGTCCCTGCCAGGACGGTACAGGATGGGCGAGGGGTCCTCGGGACGCAGGTTCAGAAGGCGGCGCTCGTACTCTCCCGCCTGAAAAGGTTGTTTGCTCTCCGGGCTGAGCACGCGCACGAGCCGTTGCGCAAGCACGCCGACCAGGCTCGATGACAGGAGGAAAGGCTCAATGCCCATGTCACGCAGGCGGGTGAGGGCACCCGCCGCGGTGTTGGTATGCAAAGTTGACAGCACCATGTGGCCGGTCAAGCTCGCCTGCACGGCGATCTGGGCTGTCTCCAGGTCACGGATTTCGCCGACCATCACTACATCGGGATCCTGGCGAAGGATGGCGCGCAGGCCGCGCGCGAAGGTCATTTCGACCTTGCTGTTGACCTGCGTCTGGCCGATACCGTCGATGTAGTACTCGATCGGATCCTCGACCGTCATGATGTTGCGCGTGTTGTCGTTCAGGCGCTCGAGGCCCGCGTACAGCGTCGTCGTCTTGCCCGAGCCGGTGGGGCCGGTGACGAGCAGAATCCCGTGCGGCTTGTGGATCAACTCGTCAATGAGCGCCTCGATCTGGGGAACCATGCCCAGCGCGCCCAGGTCGAGCCGGCCTGCCTGCTTGTCCAGGATACGCAGCACGACCCGCTCGCCATGCCCGGAAGGGATGGTGGATACGCGGATGTCGACCGCCCGTCCCGCGATTCTCAGGCTGATACGGCCGTCTTGCGGGAGGCGCTTCTCGGCGATGTCGAGCTTCGACATGACCTTGAGGCGCGAAACCACCAACGGCGCGACCGCACGCTTGGACTGCAACACCTCGCGCAGTATTCCGTCCACCCGGAAGCGCACTACGAGCCGATTCTCGAAGGGCTCGACGTGGATGTCCGATGCATTCTCTCTGACAGCCTGCGTCAAGACGGCATTGATCAGCCGGATGATCGGCGCATCGTCATCGCTGTCGAGCAGGTCGGCCTGCTCGGGCAGATCCTGCGCCAGGTGGGCAAGATCGGTCGTCTCATCGAGACCCTCGACGGCCTGCATCGTGTACGAGCCGCCTTCGTAGGCCAACCGCAGCAGGGTGTCGAATTCCGCTTCGGGCACGCGCTCGAGTTTGAGTGGCACCCGCATGTAGCGCCGCACCTCGGCGATCGCCAGCGGCGTAGCGTTCTCACGGCAGGCGCACTCAGCAACACCTTCCACGACTCGCTTCACGAGTACGCCGTGGCGCTTCGCGAAAGCGAAGGATGGCCTGCGATCAACCGGTGTTGCCGCAGGAGCCTCGGCGACTGCGGCGTCGTTCACGGCTTGCCTCCCTCAGGTGGCGTGGTGGGGGGCGGCGGTGATGTCGGTGGCATCAGGACACCCGGCGGCTCGGTTGCATAAGGCGGCTCACCATCCGGGTGAGTTGTCGCCCCCTGCGGAGGAGCGGTGTAGCCGGGAGGCTGTGATGTGTTGGACCTGGCCGGCTGCTGCTGTTTGCGTGCAGCGGCGTCGGCCTCAGCCTGCTTCTTGGCCAGTGCCGCCTTTTCGTCGGGCGATGCACCTGCCTGGCCGCTGCCTGGCGGCGGTGGCGGCGGGGCGGGCGGGGCCGGCGGCAGCAAGGGCTTCTTGACTCCGGGTATCATGGGTAACAGCTCGCGCCTGTTGTATTCCCGCTCCTGGTCGATCATGTAGTTGTATTTCGAGTCCGTCTGGTACGCGGCCTGCGCGTCGTCGCGCAGAATCTTCGGCCGGATGAAGATCATCAGGTTGTTCTTGGTGGAGCCGCCCGTGCGGGTCTTGAAAGCCAGACCGATCAGCGGAATGCTGCCCAGGAACGGCACCCGCGACTCGCCTTTGTCCGACTGGTTCTGGATGAGGCCACCGAGCACCACGATCCCGCCGTCTTCGATCAGAACGTTGGTGGTGATCGTGCGCTTGTTGGTCGTGATGTCCACGGTGGACACTTTCGCGCCGACACTGGAGCTCTCGATGGAGATCTTCATGACGACCGAATTGCCCTCGGCGGCGATTGTCGGGGTTACCTTGAGAATGGTGCCGACTTCCTGACGTTGCACTGTCTGGAAGGGATTGACACCGTTGACCCCGCCGCCCGCGCCCGTATTCGTGAACGAGCCGGTGATGAAGGGAATTTCCTGCGCGACTTTGATCTCGGCCTCCTGGTTGTCCATGGTCATGGTCGAGGGAGTCGCAATCACGTTGGTATCCGTGTCGTTGCGGATGGCCCTGAGCATCGCCGCGAAGTTCAAGCCGCCCGCGGCGATGCGCCCGAGGGCGATGGTGGTACCGGCTGGAAGCGTGGCTGTCGTGCTGCCGTTCTGAATGGCAGCGACATTCCCGGCCAGGTCAACGATGGAAGAGCCTCCCACGGGGTTCACGAATGAGGCCGCCGGCACAGTGCCGTTGCCCCGGCTGAATTCCGCCCAGTTCACGCCCAGTTCCGCCGACTTGTTCGAATTGACCTCGACGATGAGTGCCTCCACGAGCACCTGGCGGCGGCGGATGTCGAGCTTGTCAATGATGCTCATGACCGCGCGCATGATTTTCGGAGGCGCGGTGATCACCAGCGCGTTGTTCTGCGGATCAGCCCAGACCATGGCGCTCTTCTCGGCCTGTGCCTGGGGAGAGGCGGCACCGGCGCCGCCGCCGCCGGCCCCGGCAGCCGCCTGCGCCACACCGGTGATCTGCTCCTTCAATTTGGGCGCGATCTTCTCCGCGTCCGCATAACGCAGGTAACGCACCTGAGTGTCGCCACCCGACTCGAGCGGAGTATCCAAATGGGCAATGAGAGCCCGGATCCGCAGCCGCTGGGATTGATCGCCGCCGACCAGCACGCTGTTGGAACGGTCGTCGGCCACGACCTTGGCCGCAGTGCCGCCTTCGGCAGCGGCTTGACCCTGATACAGAGAGTTGATGACGCGCACGATTTCCGCCGATGACGCGTTCTGCAGCGGAATGACCTCCACATCCTGGTCGCCGACCTGATCGATCCGGCGAATGATGCGGATGATGCGATTCACGTTGTTGGCCCGATCCGAGATGATCAGGATGTTGGAAGCAGGGTAGGCTGCAAGCTGACCGTACTGCGGGATCAGTGGGCGCAGGATGGGCACCAACTGCGCCGCACTGACGTTCTTCACGTCAATGACCTGAGTGACGATCTCGTCGGAGGTCGCACTGACATGGTCAGGCAGATCCACCGAGGGGATCTGCCGAGCGTTCGCATCGGGGAGGATCTTGATGACCTCGCCGGACTGGACGGCAATGAAGCCGTGCACCTGCAGAATCGCAAGATAGGCTTCATAGAACGCCGGCGGCGACATGGGTGTGGACGAGATCATCGTCACCTGGGCGCGCACGCGCGGATCGACGATGAAGTTTTTCCCCGTTGCGGCCGCGACCGCTTCCGTGATCTGCGTGATGTCCGCGTCTTTGAAATTCGGCGTGATGCGCCCGGCTTGCTGGGCGGATGCGATGGATACCATCGCGGCCAGCACCGGCGCGCAGCGGACCAAGAAACGAAAACAATTCACTAGAGATTCCCCCGAGGGCCGGCGACCGGCGCTACTGCGATGTATCAGGTTGCTCAGCCGGTTGCGGTGGCTGCGCCTGATCGGGCGGGGTTGCGCCCTGGCCGACCATACCTTCGGCTTCCTGCGCGACCTGCGCTATGTTCAATGTCAGATCCTGCTGCTGCCCGCTGCGCATGACTGTGATGTGTGCCTCACTGGAGGAACCGAGAGTGCGAAAGATTTCCTGCCCGCGCGCCGGGTCATCCAGTGGGGTCCCGTTGATGGCCATTACCAGATCCCCCGGCCGCAATCCCAGCCGGGTGAACGCCTGTCGATTGCGGCCGGGGTACACGCGGTAGCCTTTCTGCTTACCCTGCGCGAATACTGGTTGCGGCCGCATGATGTCAGCCATCAGACCCGGATCCTCACTGATGAGTTTCCGCATACGGTCCCCAATTGGCGTTTCCGTCTGCAATGCGGTGGTCGAAGGCGGTGCGGTGCCGGGTTGCAGCTGCCGCGGCAGCATCAGCGATTCGAGCGTGCCGTTGCGGTCGATGATCACTTTGTCGGTGAATACCTTACTGAGCTTCGCGCCGCCGGGGATGTTGTCTCCCACTGCATACACTTTCGCGCCCTGGGCATTCTGGCCGAGGATGGCCAGGCCGTTTTCCGGGTCGTCGTCGGCGATGATCCCAACCAGCACCAGCGGCAGGCTGGTCTGCTGTGCATTCGCAGCATCCTGCGCAGGCTGAGTGACGGGCGTAAAGCCGAACAGGTGCGCCTCCACAATTGCAGCCACGTCCACGCCCTGGCTACGCTGCATGGCTGGCGGCGGTGCGGCTTTCGGGGCCCGCCTTGAACCGGCCAGATTCGTCACGATGACTGCCGCCTGCACCGCGAGGGCGAAGGCCAGCACCCAAGTGGCGATGCGTGGCCCGTGCGTGAGCACGAGTGTGCGCCATTTGTCTGGCGGCGGCAGTCCTTCGAGCCAGGAAGCAGCATTCATGAGCTGGACGAGTCCTAATCTAAAGCGGGCGGACGACTCAAAACGCAAGTGCGTCCTTGCAAACATCGGCGCCGCGATGCAGCCTTGCGGCTAGCGCCACGGCAATCATACGGGGCTGTTGAGCACGCTCTCAAGCAATTGTTTCTGTTGAGCAAACCACGACCATTCATGACAGGCTTGTGTTGCCGTTTGGCGACCCATATAAAGACGTAATGCCCGATCCGCATCCCGCTCGTCCCGACACCGGCGTAGTCGTCGAGGAGTCGCGGCCGCAAGTCAAACAGCCACCGCTGTACCAGGTAGTCTTGCTGAACGATGACTACACCCCCATGGAGTTTGTGGTGGATGTGCTGGAAAAGTTCTTCAGCCTGAACCGGCCCACAGCTACTCGCATCATGCTCGAGGTACATACCAAGGGTAAGGGCGTGTGCGGGGTCTTCACATACGAGATTGCAGAAACTAAGGTGGCACAGGTGACCACGTATGCACGCGATCACCAGCATCCGCTGATGTGCACACTGGAAGAAGCCTAACGGCAAGCGCCTTGGCGACTTGCCGCAATGGAATATAGACGAGAGGTCCGACGAAAGTGCTGTCAAACGAGCTTGAATACTGTCTCAACGATGCGTTCCATCAGGCGCGTGAGGCACGTCACGAGTACCTGACTGTCGAGCATCTGCTGCTCGCGATCCTGGACACGCCGAAAGTGCGCGAGATCCTGCGCGCGTGCGGCGCCGATCTGGGCAAGTTGAAGCAGGAGCTCAAGGAACATATCGATCAATCGACTCCCCGGCTCGAGGAGGGCGAGGAGCGCGAAGTGCAGCCGACGCTGGGATTCCAACGCGTGTTGCAACGCGCGGTGTTCCATGTGCAGTCGAGCGGTAAGAAGGAAGTGGGTGTCGCGAACGTACTGGTCGCGATCTTCAGTGAGAAGCAGAGCCACGCTGTGTTCCTGCTGAATCGTCAGCATGTGACACGTCTCGACGTTGTCAACTACATCTCCCACGGCCTGTCGAAAATCGCCGAGGAGAAGACCACGGACAAGGAAGAGGCCCAGGCGGATGGCGAACGCGACCCCGAAGGTGGCAGTGCGCTGGAGAAATACACCAGCAATCTGAACCGCATGGCCCAGGAAGGCCGCATCGACCCCCTGATCGGACGCAAGCTCGAAGTCGAGCGCACGATCGAGATCCTGTGCCGCCGGCGTAAGAACAACCCGCTGTACGTGGGTGAGGCCGGCGTGGGCAAGACCGCGATTGCGGAAGGCCTGGCCAGGCTGATCGTCGAGGGCAAGGTGCCGGAGGTTCTCTCGGATTGCACTATCTATGCGCTCGACATGGGCGCGCTGATCGCGGGCACCAAGTATCGCGGTGACTTCGAGAAACGCTTGAAGGGCGTGATCACGGAGCTGAAGAAGCAGCCCGGCGCCATCCTCTTCATCGATGAGATTCACACGGTCATTGGCGCGGGTGCTGCCTCGGGCGGCGTCATGGACGCCTCCAATCTCATCAAGCCGGTGCTGACGAACGGCGAGATCCGTTGCATCGGCTCGACCACCTACCAGGAATACCGGGGCATCTTTGAGAAAGACCATGCCCTGGCGAGGCGTTTCCAGAAAATCGACGTCGTCGAGCCCTCCGTTGCTGAGACGGTTGAGATCCTCATGGGACTCAAGCCTCGGTTCGAAGAGCATCACGGCATCACTTATGCGAACGATGCATTGAAGGCCGCGGCCGAGTTGGCTGCGCGGCACATCAACGAGCGGCATCTGCCCGACAAGGCGATCGATGTCGTTGACGAGGCGGGTGCGCGGCAGCGTCTGAAGCCAATTGCGGAACGCGAGCCGGTCGTCGAAGTCCGTCACATCGAGGACATCGTGGCCCGTATGGCGCGTATTCCGCCGAAGAGCGTTTCGACTTCGGATCGTGAAGTACTGCGCAACCTCGAGCGCAATCTCAAGCTCGTGATCTTCGGGCAGGACAAGGCGATCGAGTCCCTGGCGGCTTCCATCAAAATGGCGCGCTCGGGATTGGGCGACCAGCGCAAGCCGGTGGGCAGCTTCCTCTTCGCAGGGCCGACCGGTGTCGGCAAGACCGAGGTTACGCGGCAGCTGGCAATCGCGATGGGAGTGGAGTTTCTGCGCTTCGACATGTCGGAGTACATGGAGCGGCACACGGTCTCGCGCCTGATTGGTGCGCCCCCGGGGTACGTGGGTTTCGACCAGGGCGGATTGCTGACCGAGGCGATTACCAAGCACCCGCACTGCGTGCTGCTGCTCGATGAGGTCGAGAAGGCCCACCCGGACGTGTTCAACCTGCTGCTGCAGGTCATGGACCACGGCACTCTGACCGACAACAACGGCCGCAAGGCAGATTTCCGGCACGTCATCATCGTGATGACCACGAATGCGGGAGCGCAGGAGATGAGCCGCCCGGCAATTGGCTTTACGAACGCGGACAACACCAGTGACGGCATGGAAGCGATCCGCAGGATCTTCACGCCGGAGTTCCGCAACCGCCTGGATGCCGTGATTCAGTTCGCCTCGCTCGATCCGATTACCATCGAGCGCGTGGTGGACAAGCTGATTGTGGAAGTAGAGATGCAGCTCGAGGCGAAGGGCGTGAATATTACGCTGGACGACGCAGCTCGCCGCTGGGTAGCCGAGAAGGGCTACGACCCGAAGATGGGTGCGCGCCCCATGGCGCGGCTCATTCAGGAGTTCATCAAGCGTCCGCTGGCGGAGGAGCTGCTGTTCGGCAAGCTCGTAGGCGGTGGCTCGGTGACCGTGTCCGTCAGCGAGGACGGCACGAAGCTGAAGCTGGATAGCACGCCGACGCAACTACCCGAGGTCACGGTATAACCGCAGCGGATAGGTGGGTCGCCCGCTCGTCACACGGTGGGCGGCTCGCGAGTTTCTTCTCGGCGCGCAGCGCCGCTACTCTTCGCGGGTCGCCCCGGCGATCCCGCTAAGGCGTGGGGCGCAGCCCCTGATAAGCGCGTTAGCGCCCGCGATAAATGATGCGACCCTTCGTCAGATCGTACGGGGTCATTTCCACGGTCACGGCATCACCCGTGAGGATGCGGATGTAGTTTTTCCGCATTTTCCCTGAGATGTGCGCGGTCACCACGTGACCGTTCTTGAGTTTCACGCGGAACGTCGTGTTCGGCAGGGTCTCTACGACCTCGCCTTCCATCTGCAGTGCATCTTCCTTAGACATACGGCCTTTATCGACTTGAGGGGCGCGAATTCTGCATAAACGTGGAGGGCAATGCAATTTTGTCGGGGGCCCGGCGATGCGGCCGGGTCTAAGCGCCTCAGGGGGCGAGTGCCCGTGGCGCCAATTCGATGTGCTCACGCAACAGGGACTGGAACTGCGCTCGCGCGATTGCTCGGGCACCTAAGCTTTCCAGGTGGCGCGTGGGGAGCTGGCAGTCGATGACTGCAATCGAATTGCGCTGGCAGATTTCCACGAGATGGGCTAGAGCCACCTTTGACGCATCGCGCTCGCGGCTGAACATGGACTCGCCAAAAAAGACGCTGCCCATCCTCACGCCGTACAGGCCACCCGCCAACACTCCATCGCGGTAAGCCTCGATGCTATGTGCGTAGTGAAGGCGATGCAGGTGCAGGTAAGCGTTGCGCATTTCCGTGGTGATCCACGTGCCGAGGCTGTGCGACCTGGGCGCGGCACAACTGTCGATGATCGCCGCGAAGTCGCGATCAACCTCAACTGAAAAACCACCGTTGCGCAGTGTTTTGCTCAGGCTGCGCGTGCATCTGAATTCTTCAGGAAAGAGCACTGCGCGTGGATCGGGTGACCACCAAAGCACGGGTTGACCCGGGGAATACCAAGGGAAAATTCCGCGTTGATATGCAGCTAACAAACGCGCCGGCGACAAGTCGCCGCCCGCAGCAAGTAGCCCCGCAGGGTCATCCAACGCCTGATCCGGTGGAGGAAAACAATCCGGAGCATCCTGCGGTGAGAGCCACGTGATGGATTTCACGCGTTGTCCTCGCCGGCGGAATTTCGCTTGTAGGGCACGTGTGCTTGGACTTCTTCGGCGTAGGCATCGATTGAAGCCCCTTCGCGTTCCAGGTAGTCCTCGATGGCCGCGCGGAAACGCCGATTGGCAATGAAATGCGCCGACCAGGTGAGCGTGGGCTCGAAGCCGCGGCTGACTTTGTGCTCGCCCTGGGTTCCGGGCTCGAATCGGGCCACCTGGTGCTCGATGCAGAACTCGATTCCCTGGTGATAGCACGCCTCGAAATGCAGGCTGTTGTAGTCGGCGGCCGCTCCCCAGTAACGCCCGAACAAGGCCTCCTTGGACCAAAAGAATATTGCGGCAGCAACCGGTTTTCCCCCGTGCATCGCCAGCTTCACCATCAGTGACTCGCCCATGGTCCGTGCCGCTTCGCTGAAGAATGCTCTCGTCAGATACGGCTCGTGCCCATGCCGAAGAAACGTATCGCGATGAAACGCATACACGCAATCGAGAGTCCGCTCGTCGAGCTGCGCGCCCACGCGTGTTTCGAAGACGATACCTGCTTCCGCGACGCGCCGGCGTTCACGCTTGGCCTTCTTGCGTTTGTCAGCGGTGAACGTCTGCAGGTAGGCATCGAAGCTCGCGTAGCCGTGGTTGGTCCAGTGAAACTGACAGTCGCGCCGGATCAACCACCCCGCTTGTTGACACGCCAAGTGAGCTGACCCATCGAGAAACAGCGCGTGCACGGACGAGAGGCCATGACTCGAGGTATAGGCCTCGATGTCGGCGAGCAGCCGACGTGCAACAGTCGATCGGTCCAGATCCGCGCGCACCAGTAGCCTCGGGCCAGTCGCGGGAGTGAAGGGCACTGCGACAGTCAGCTTGGGGTAATAGCGGCTTCCGAAGCGAGAGTAGGCCTGCGCCCAGGCGAAGTCGAATACGAATTCACCGTACGAGTGCGCCTTGCGGAATGCAGGCACAGCCGCTGCCAGTCCCTGGCTGTCCCGCAGAGTGAAATAGCACGGATCCCAGCCGGTTTGGATGCCGATGCAGCCGGTGTGCTCCAGAGCTGCGAAGAACTCGTGACGTAGGAAGGGATTGCGGTCGCCGCCCAGCGCATTCCATTCGCGCGCATTCAGCTCATCGATGCTCTTGTGTACGCTAACCCGCAT